>Ga0123354_10010079_pt1 | contig 14519 bp, 24 predicted proteins | sample TergutLab28metaG_2_FD_97872 | JGI IMG/M metagenome (GOLD analysis project Ga0123354, IMG submission 97872) | Labiotermes labralis P4 segment gut microbial communities from Petit-Saut dam, French Guiana - Lab288 P4 | ecosystem: Host-associated > Arthropoda: Insects > Digestive system > Gut ... | reverse complement strand
GGTCACAAGAAATCCCCTGTCAGATAGGCGGCAAGGTGAGCGTCCAGGTCGATGGGCTCCGGACGAAGCGCGCTGGGAGGCCGCCCCGGCAGCGCCATTGCGTCAATGTTGACCGCCCCCAGCGCCGCCAATTCGTCCTCCGTTGAGACCTCTGGCGAACCGTCCTCAAGATCGGCGACGACCTGAGCCGTGACCCCGGCCTTTGTTGCCAGCGTGCTTCTGCTCAATCTGAGTCTGGCCCGTTGTTGCCGCACGGCATCCGCCACCTCTTGCGTTGTCGTGAAGAAACGGTGAACAGTGTCGCCAGGTTCGACCACGGGACGCTGAAGATAAGCCAGAATGGCGTCGCGGACCACCTGGGACTCTGGCACCGATTCGGCCTGGGCACGTTCGGCAAGGCGCCGTCGCATTGAGGACGGCACTCTAATGTGCAGCCCTTCAGACGGTTCGCCAAGCAAACCAGGACGTCCTCTCACTCCAGCCACAACCAATATTGTAGCGCATAATTTCACCGGTCATGCGGGCTGGCAGAGATGGAACGGCCCGCCAGGCCGGAACCGCTGGCAGTAAAGTGACGCGATGAAATCCGATGAACAGTTCCACCTCCACTGATCGCTTCAGTGACCATTTGCCGTCCGGCCTGACGCTGCGCCGGTTCTTGGTGTCTGCCTACGGGCCGACGCTGTTGGCGTCCCTGGGGTATGGCGCCGTCGTGCCGATGCTGGCGCTGCAGGCCATAGCGATCGGCGCCAACGCTGGTCTGGCGGCCTTGATCGCGGCGTTGGTCGGCGTCGGCCAGGTGGCCGGAGATCTGCCGGCGGGAATGCTCACCAACCGCTTCGGCGAACGCAAGACGCTGGCGGCGTCCTGCCTTGTGGACGCCGGGTTACTGACGACCGTTTTCTTCGTCCACAACGTTTGGCTGTTCGCCGTTGTCGTGTTCGCCCACGGGATGACGGCGTCGGTGCTGGCCCTGGCCCGCCAAACCTACCTGACGGTGGTGGTGCCGGTCCAGTGGCGGGCACGGGCGATGTCCAGCCTGGGTGGCGTGATGCGCGTTGGCTATTTCGTCGGCCCGCTTTTCGGCGCCTTGATCATCAAGGCGCACAGCATGGGTGCCGTCTTCCTGCTGGCCGGTGTCATGAGTGCGGCGGCCGCCGCGGCGACGCTCGCCATGCCCGACATCACCGCGACTTCCACACCGTCCCCCAGCGAACCGGCGCACACCGTCGGCACCTGGGAGGTTCTCAAGGCCCACCGCCACACGCTGCTGGGGCTCGGCTGGGGCATCTTGGCCATCATGCTGGTGCGCACCGCCCGTCAGGTCTACATACCGTTGTGGTGCCACACCAACGGCATGGACCCGGCCACCACCAACCTGGTGTATGCCGCGTCGATGGCCGCCGAGGTGCTGCTGTTCTTCCCGGGCGGGGTCATCATGGATCGCCTGGGCCGCTGGTGGGTGACGGTGCCGACGGTGGTTGTGATGTCCGCCTGTTTCGCCGTCATGCCGTGGACGCATTCGGTGTGGACCGTGACAGTAGTGTCGCTGTTGCTCGGGGTGGCCAACGGCATCAGTTCGGGCATTGTGGCGACGCTGGGCGCGGACGTCTCCCCCGACGTCGGACGTCCCCAATTCTTGGCCGGCTGGCGCGTATTCTCCGATATCGGGTCGTCGGCCGGGCCGCTGGTGATCTCGTTGGTGACCGTTCTGGCCAGCTTGTCGGCGGCCGGGTGGGTGCTGGCCGTGCTGGGCTGGGCGGGGGCGGCACAGTTGGCGCGTCTGATGCCGATGTCCGGCCAGCTGCCACAGTCACAGCCGCGCGCGACATCGGGCTAAACTTGGCTAACTATGAGCGGACACGAGGAACTGGTCTGGATTGACTGCGAGATGACGGGCCTGGACATCACAACCGACGCCTTGATCGAGGTGGCGGTGCTGGTGACGGACGCAGAGCTGAACATTCTGGGTGACGGGGTCGATGTGATCATCGCCACACCAGAGGACCGCCTTGACGCCATGGGCGATTTCGTCCGCGAGATGCACACCAAATCGGGGCTCGTCGACGAGATCCGGGCGTCAACCGTGACGATGGCCGAGGCTGAAGCGTTGATCATGGATTACGTCAAACAGTATGTGCCCGAGGCCGACAAGGCACCGCTGGCCGGCAACACCATCGGCACTGATCGGGCTTTTCTGGCCCGCGACATGCCCACCCTTGAAGGCTATGTGCACTACCGGAACGTTGACGTGTCGACGATCAAAGAGCTGGCGCATCGCTGGTATCCCCGGGCTTTTCACACGGCACCCGAAAAGGCCGGCAACCACCGGGCCCTGGCTGACATCAAGGAATCGATCCGCGAGTTGCGGTACTACCGGGCTGCGGTGTTCGTCCCGCCACCAGGCTTGACCGTCAACGAACTGAAGGCGTTGGCCGCGGCCAGCTAGCCCGTCTGTTTGGCGGGTTTTCGCGCCGCCGTCAGGGACGCCCCGACAGATGCCGCGACGACGCACCCGATGGCGATCCAATCGCCGTAGTGCAGAGTTTGATGCAAAATCCACCAGGCAGCGAGCGCCCCGACGGCTGGAGCCAGGCTCTCGATGATGGCGAATAACGCCGCCGGTAGGCGCTTGAGCGCCATCAGCTCCAGCGAGTATGGCAGCACTGTGCACGTCAGCGCGACGAGCAGGCCGAGCCACACTGTCGGCGCCGTGAACGAGTGTTGATTTCCGCCGATCAGAAACAGGGGCATCAGCACGACGGTGGCACTTATGCAGGTGCCCGTCAAGACGCCAACCCCCTGCCAGTGCCGGGCCACCCGCCAGCCCAGCAGAATGTAGGACGCCCAGCAGACTGCGGCCGCCAGGGCGAAAAGGACGCCTGCCAGAGTCAGACGCGTCGGCGTGAGGCCCAAGATGACCACACCGAGACCAGCCAACACCACCCAGATGAAATCCTGGACGTGGCGGGACCCAAGAATGGCGACGGTCAGCGGCCCCAGGAACTCGATGGTGATGACGATGCCGACCGGAATGCGGGCGATGGCCTCGTAGAACATTGAGTTCATGCTGATGAGCGCCGCGCCATAGGCGATGGCGAAAATCCAGGCTTTTCTGTCCCGTGGTAGCGGGGACGACGTCGCGGTGCGCTCCCCCGTGCCGTCCGCCTTGCGAGCCGCCAGGACTTGACGCGCCACCCAGCGGACGCCCGCCATCGCCAGCAGGATGACGCCAGAGAACGCCATGCGCACCCAGACGGCACCGATCGGCGTCGCCATCGCCTGGGTGAGCTCTTGGGCGAACGAGTTGCCCACCTGCATCGAAAGCAGCGACACCATCATGAAGCCGAGCCCGGCACCTTGCCCGTGGGCATGGGCGAGCGAGATGGGCGTCTGGGTCACAACCCACAACCCTACCGTGGCGGCTCGGGGCCCGGCTCGAACAGGGCCGTTGTTTCAGGTAAGCTTCTCTGTTGGCCGTTGCCCCTCGGGGCGGCGTCCGAATGGTGGCTGTAGCTCAGTTGGTAGAGCTCCTGATTGTGGTTCAGGCGGTCGCGAGTTCAAGTCTCGTCAGCCACCCCCGATTGAGCCGAGAGCAGACGAGCTTGCTCGTATGCCGAGGCGATTGAAGGGGGTAGACGGGAGCGTCAGCGACCAATACCCCAAAGGCGTGTTGGTGAAAGAAACCGCTTCAGGTTGGTGAACCCCATCGGCGGACGCCCACGACCGGCCATCTTCGTCTTTTTTGGTTTCCCAGGCTCTCGTATTGCCCCAGTTTGTCGGCATCAGCGCCAACACATCGTCGGAATGGCAGCAATCAGGCCCTCGCCACCTGTCTTCGGGCAGCGCGAAGCGCCCGCTGGTCGCGGATCGTTTTGGCTGGGTTATGGGATTGTGTTGAAGGTGGTTGGCGCTGCTAGGTGGCCAGTCCAACCGCTGCCAGTAGCCGGTGCCGCCCTTCCTTGCGGGGCTTGCGGCGGCGCGCCACCTTGGGGACATGACACAGCGCGGCGGAATCGTCGCCATCCTCGCCCATCAGGTCGGGGTGCATCGCGCAGTAGTCGCGGATGATGCAGCAGTTGGTCGCGGCGATGTAGATGGCCAGCAGCAACTCGGTCTTGTTGGCCATGAAGCAGCGGGCGGTGCCGCGTTGGAGTTTGCCTCGGTGCAGTGACAGTTCGGCGTTGAAAGATTCGACGGCAACGCGACGCCCGTAGGACGCCACCTGCAAGGCCGTGCCGAATAGGTAGGTCTGGCGCTCGCGGGCGTGATGCTCGGGGCCGAGTTTGGCCGTGACGCCGCAGCCGCAGGCCACGCCGGGCTTGCACTTCGTTTGTGGCCGTGTCGCCTTGTAGGGAAGGCACATTGAGGCGGGGTTGTTGGGGCAGCGGACGTGACCGGCCAACGCGGGGCCTTTGACTCATATCGTCAGCGTGTCGGCGTCGAGGCTGGATGACATGGTGAAGGCATAGGGTTTCCTGGCTTCACACAGCGCGGCCAGTTCTTCGTACTCTTCTATTCTACAGTCAGATTGTCGTTGTCGAGGCGTGGCAGGTGGCGCAGTTTCTCGGGCATGGCGTTGGTGTAGAGCCAGCCGTCGCACCAGATAGTGCCTTTGACTGGGCCGGTCTCGACGATGCGCTGGTCGTCGCGCAGGTCGCTGGTTTGGCTAATAGAGCGTATCCATAACAGCAGCGCCCAATTCTTTGCTTCAGCCTGTGTGTAGCCCCTGTCGGCGATGATGTGCGTGATTTTGCCGACAATCTTCTCGTGGGCGTCGATGGCGGCGATACCGGCTGGCGCGTTGGAGTCCCCGTCACCGCCGCTGGCTTTCACGATGTTCACAGACCTCGCCAAGGCGGGACGGGAAAGTGTCACCACGCGCATCAGGGCCGCCACCCGTCCAGCGCCCCTATCTGTAGCGCGGAATTGCAGTGCCGAACTGCTGGTTGAATGTCTGCTGGGCGACTTGCCGTGCCACAGCCTGATTGGCGGCGGCGATGTTTTGCTGTGCGACAAGTGCCTGGTTGGTGTTCACTTGATTCGGTTCGAGATGCAGACGACTCAGCTCGGTCGCCTGATCTTGGCTAAATGCCTGACCGCTGTCGCGCTTGCCTTCAAGTTCTGCAGTCCTGTTCATCACGGCTTGCACCCTGGCGTTGAACGCTGCCTGGCGTTCTGCGGCGGCCTTCATGGTCTTCGCCTGGTTTATGTACACGATGGCGAGCAGTAGCACAAAGACAACGCCACCCGCCGACCAGAGATAAACCACTGGGATAGTTATTGACCCGAAAGTCACTGAGCCTGTCATCATTTCTCCTGGGTTCTTGGTTCGTTATGACTTCTGATGTTACGGGGTCCATTTCGCGGTTTTCTCGAAACACGCCGAAGGTCTACATTGCCGGTTGACAAGGTGATAGACAACCACGTAGTTGGGACATTACAGTATTTCTATGGACATAGAATTTCGCCTCACCACATGTAACAAGCGGACATATAGGTTGGAGCGAGTCAGCATAAGGCCTCGGCGCGAAAACCATAGAAAAGAGATACGCCATCCCCACAGTGAATAAGTACGAATACACCTGACATGGCCGCTATGTCGATAGCTTGCGATTGCAAGTCGGGTATCGGCTCGGAAGCTGCTATCAGGAAGACATGCGTCTATTTTTCACAGTGGCGGCAGTTTCATCAAACGGAGGTCAACGATGTCGCGGAACTAAACCATTGAGCGTCCGCTCAACTCCGGGCAGCTTGGTCAATGGCCCGGCCAAGAGACACAGCAGAGTCCTGCCATCGCTGCCAGGTTGACGCCTTAGCGTCACTACCGCCATTCAGAACCGCAACGTTGCCATAGACAGCTACTAGCCAAAGCGGGCTGGGTGACAACATGGTCTGGCCATAGCCAATCACCCATGGCCCCCAATGGTCATAAATAGGGCCGGAAAGGCGTACATTCATCGACCCGTAGACGCTTTCGGCATTCTCAAACCAGGGAGACCAGGATTCAATTTCATGAGCAGCGGCGACGGTGTCGAACAAAAGAACGATAGTGCCGTCTGGGAAGGACGCGCCACTGTAATCGTCGCCAAAGTTGCCACCTAGCTGCGCGCAGGCAGTCACGCCAGTGAGTGTGACGGCGCTTGAGAGTCCGCAATTGTCAGTGGTGATGTATTGCTGAAGTCTGGCGACAAAACTGCTGTTATCCACCTGCCAATCTCCGAAAGGATGCGTGGCTTTGCCATCTTGGGGCGCCGCGAAAATAGCCCCAAACTGGACTGTTGTCAAAACGGGGTTGGATGACCGAGTTTGCCACGGGCTAACGACGATAAGGCTCACCCCGACGGCCAGGGCGACAATCAGCGCGACCCCGCCGATAACCCACGACTTGCGTAAACGACGCTGTGACATCGCGTCGCCAGCAGTCTTTTTCTCGACGGGCAAATAGGACACATCTCGTCCGGGATGGGATACCCGGCTAACGGCTACTGCTTGTTTGGTGGCAGCATCACCATTATTGTCCAGCCATGTCAATAACTCGGGATAAGCGTTTGGATGACCAGCGACCTGTGGCCAAAGGCTCGGTTGCGCCTGAGCGATCTGTGCTAGGTCTGCCCCGCTCGTTATCGGGTCCACGATGGCCCTAGTTGCAGTCATCAGGTCGGAGAAGTCAGCCATGCTTACCCCTTCAGTCAATGAGACGAAGCGTCGAACTCAGCGCTTCGGCTGGCCTCATGGCCGCCTGGACGTTGAGTCGCTGAAGAAACATCTTATCTTACCGACAGTCGAGCGTCATGCCGTCATCGGTTTTGCTTGCCGGACTGGTGAGAATGGTATCGGGCGCGGAAATGCTAGAACTGGGACCACACATGCAATGCGGGACGTGTGCCAAAACCACTTCTTAGGGTGCGCCAACCCCAGCCAATCCCAGGGCATCACGGCTAGTCACAGAGTTTCACCATTACCCCCCCGATTGAGCCGAGAGCAGACGAGCTTGCTCGTATGCCGAGGCGATTGAAGGGGGTAGACGGGAGCGTCAGCGACCAATACCCCAAATGGTGAAAGCTCAAACATGCGACCGGCGGGTGGCGCTTCCGCCATGGAGGCAAGTGCACCCTTGGCCTGTTCTGCTGTCCTATGTCTCATCGTGGGTCTGCTCCTTTCCTGTGAGCCGTGATTCTGTGTTGGCACTTATCGCCGACTGCTTGGCTGACGGCGTCTCCGCATGGAATAATAGATGTCAGACGCCCCGGTGGTGCGCTGGCCCAGGAAACTGAGTTATGTCTCGCCGGGGCATTGATCTGTCCGCAGGCGCGCCACGATGGAGCTTCGTGGACGATGATCGGTTCGGCACTTGGTGTCAGCAGACAAGGCGCGTTGAAGCCATACAGCCAACTGATCCCAGCGTAATAGCCGTTTCACGATCGCACAGCCAACAACCTGAGCATCCGCAGAAACCGCGCAACCTGCTCGCCGATAGGATTAACGGTTGGCGTCATGACTGACGACATGCCTTGGGAAGGACCATCATTCATGTTGAGATTCGTCAAGCTGGGTGGCGAGCAGTACCTTGGGCTGTTCGTACTGGGCTTGGTGTTGTTCCTGCTACAGGAACTGCCCTACATCGTGATGCCGTTGATCCACCTAAGCTCCAACCCTGTCATGACGATGACCGAGAAAGCGCCTGTGTTGAACATCATCGAGAAGGCACTGATGTTCGGCTGCGTCGGGGTCATGCTGCTGTTGGTCCGCTCAGACGCCAAGTGGTTCTCATTGAGCACGCCGAAAGAGATTCTCTGTTTCACGGTCGCCATGGTGGCGCTGGCCGGAAACTTCATCGGCTGGGGGTTCTACTACACCGGGCACCAGAACCTGGTGCTGATCGTCGTGCTCTTGTGTGCATTCGTTCCCGTCTTCTACGGGTTCATCGGATTGTGGCGCGGTAACTGGGCTTTGGCTGCCCTTAGTGCCGCCGCGTTGATCGTCCACCCGCTACATGTGTGGATCAACCTGCGCTCGTAAATGTCGCCGCCTCAGCAGTCCGAATAGTGTCAGTGCCCCCAGATAGGCTGATGACATGAGTAATCTCGCCGCAGTACCCAACTCCGAAATCGTCATGTACCAGACCGATGACTGCCAGACGCGCATCGACGTGCGTATGGCCGGGGAGACGGTGTGGCTGTCTCTGGATCAGATGGCGGTGCTGTTCCAACGGGACAAATCAACGATCTCGCGGCACGTCTCCAACCTCTTCTCTGAAGGTGAGCTAGACCGGGCACCAGTTGTTGCGGATTTTGCAACAACTGGTGCCGATGGCAAGACCTACCAGGTGACCTACTACAACCTCGATGTGATCATCTCGGTGGGCTACCGTGTGAAATCACTGCGCGGCACACAGTTTCGGCGATGGGCGTTGGCCGTCCTAAGAGAGTACCTGACAAAGGGTTTCGCCATGAACGACGCCCTGCTCGAGCAGGCCGGTGGCGGCAACTACTGGCGCGAACGGCTGGAGCGCATCCGAGACATCCGATCTAGCGAGAAGGTCTTTTATCGGCAGGTGCTCGACTACCTGGCAGCAGTCAAGGCTGCACAGAAGCAGATCGAGAGAAAGGCCGAGACAGCTGGTTCCGGTTCTGCTAACAATCAGTGACAAGCAGCCGGTGCACCGATGACTTCGATACCCCTAACGCCTCCGCGATCCGCCTCTCCGACAAACCCTGCTCTCCCAACTCCAAAATGGGAAGGTTCAAACATGCGACCATTGAACCAGAGTCGGGTTGGTAGTCATCGTTGCTTGTAGATTCCTGGTTGGGGTCCGGTTCCGCGTTGGCGGCGACACACCTACGAGTGGAACCTCGAATTAGCTCGTGCCGTGCTGTGGACGCTCCAAGACGACGACGCATCAACGATGCCAGCCTGCGCCTAGCGTGAGCGTGACTTGAAATAGCCAACAACAAACAGACCGAGCAAGATCGACTGCAGGATCAACGTCGGCACCACTTTCCCGACATCTATCAGTCCACTGGCAGCAGTCACAATCTCGGTAACGGCCAAGCCGACAATCACTACCATCGTCAAGACGGCGACCATACGTCGTTCACAAGGCTTCAAAAACGCCCAGATCAGTAGAAACGTCCAACCAACCATGAGCGCCGCCGCATACCCCATAGCGAACCAGTACCCAGCCGCTGATGCGTCGATGCCCCACATGATCTTTGCAGCAGACGGGCAGAGCATCGGCACCAATGCAGCGGCGTCAGTGACCGCCCCAACCATGAACGCCACCCGCAGCCAGAACGCTGACGATCGTCTGGCGACTGATAACTCAACTGTGCTGATGAGCACCTAGTCTATCCGTGGCCGACCTGATCAGTGCTCACACCGGGCGGAGAGCCTTGTACTCGGTCGCTTCGCTCCCTATTACAGGCTGCAATCGCTTCGGCATGCGTGCAAGCACGCCTGCATTCGGCTCACATGAAGATTACCGGTTCAACCCCCAGACCATCGCGGGCTTGGGACAGCGATTGGAGGACGGGCATGGTGGTGACACCGGTGCCACCCCCTTCAGCCATCAGGGTGGACAGGGATGGCAGAGGGTGAAATGTTGGCCACCTCGTCGAGGGCGAGCAGGAGCGGCGGGTCGAGTCTGGCGCCGGTTGAGCGGGCCGCGCTGGGCAGCAAGCTACGAACCCCATCCGAACGCCAACCGCCAGTTCTGCCCGCCCGTTGCGACAACCGTGCTGGTCGGCGACATCACCTATCTGAAAACCGGTGAAGGCTGGCTGTACCTGGCCACCGTCATCGATTTGACCACCCGCATGGTCGTCGGCTGGGCCATGGCCGATCACATGCGCGCCAGCCTGGTCGTTGAAGCGCTACGGATGGCTCATAAGGCCGGCTATGTAGCCGGCAACGCAATCTTTCACTCAGACCGGGGAGCACAATACACGTCCAAAGAAATGGCGCTGGCCGCCCACGCGATGGATGTGCGCCTATCCTGCGGGCAAACCGGGGTCTGCTGGGACAATGCCGTGGCCGAATCCTTCTTCGCGACGCTGAAAAACGAAATGTATTACCAGCACACGTTCCCCACCAGGGCCAAGGCCCGCCTCGAAGTCGCCACATTCATCGAGGTGTACTACAACCGGACTCGCCCGCACTCCACGATCGGCTACCGCACCCCAGCACAGTCAATGGCCGAACACACCTTCCACCTGCCAGTGGAACCCCGAACCGGCGACCAGGACCTACCCCTGGCCGCCTGAAAAGAAACAACCCATGTCCACAGAATTTGACACAGCCCAGTCTGATCACATCGCGTTTATCGTTGCGGGAGTGATGTTCTGTTGCATGACGGCAGTCGGCATCGCCAAGGAACTCTTCGAGCGGCGAGCCAAGGAGGACTGAGGCTGAAACCCCGCATCAGAGCGATCGGCACAACGGTCGAGTGTGGCGGAGGCGGAGCATGACCAGTCAGCCATACATGGGCGGTCGCTACAGTGCTAAGTCTGTTTCTTGCCAGATCTGTTGCCATCTGCGTCGGCTGACAACCTAGGTTGACAGTTGGTGGATCGTCCGGCAAACTGGAGAGTATGGATCTGATCGAAAGTGCCAGGAAGCACGGGGTTCCTGACCCTGACATCTGGCACGCTTACCGCTGGCCGATCCTCATCCATCGCTTCGATGGCTACGACATCTACATCGGCCCCTCAACCTCTGGAGCACTCCTGGAGGTCGGGGTCAGCCAAGACCGGCAAGTGATCTTCCACTGCCAGCCCGCCCGTCCCAAATTCCTACCCCAAAGAAGGTGAACCATGAGAAGCATTGAAGACATGCTCGACGAGATCGAGAACGCCAACCAAGGTGCCGGACCCGACCCGCACACCACCATCGAAGGTGCCGGTCTGAAGGCAATCACGGATGCCGTCACCCGGCGCGACCAGGCTGAGGACGCCATCGAAGCCGCTGTGACGCAGGCCCGCCAAGATGGCGCATCATGGACAATGATCGGATCGGCGCTTGGTATCAGCAGGCAGGGCGCCCTCAAGCGATACGGTGATCTGATCCCAGCGTGATAGCCGTTTCACGATTGCACAGCCAGCAACCTGTGCACCGATGACCTGGACACCCCGACAGTCTTCGCTATCCGCCTCTCCGACAACGCCACCCATCCCCACTCCCAAACCACCGTTTCACAAGGCATTTCATCGCGGGGGTAATGCTGTAAAGCCGGTGGCTTTGGGACCCCCGATTGAGCCGAGAGCAGACAAGCTTGCTTGTATGCCGAGGCGATTGACGGGGCTAGACGGGAGCGAAGCGACCAATACCCCAAATTGGGAAAGCTCAAACCATCGCCACGGTAACCCACGGGACCTCCCGGTTCCACACTGGGTGGGTGGTCATCAGTCATCGTCAGGCTTCTTTGGTCTGGTGGGCCGGGTGTCGTCCCGGTTACCGCTTCGGGTGTCAGGGGTCTCCCCCCGGAGCGGATAGGCTGAATAGGTGGCCTTCGACCCAGAGGAACTGCGTATTCAAGCGCAACGCCGCGACCGTGAGTGTCGGCGAATCGCGTCGTCGTTCTCGGGCTGCTTCATGAACGACACGAAATGGCGCAAGCTGTTCCACGCCTGCTGCCTGAATCGCGAGCTAATCGTGCGCTGCTGTCTTAAGGAGCTGGATGCGCCGCAGCCGACGTGCAGCAGGGACTACCTGTTCCCTGCTGTCGACCGTTTCAGCCAGTCTTTCTGGGACACTGGCATGGGCGAGGTTGTCTGGCCGTCCGGTTTTGTCGTCTATCGGCACATCGCCTGGATCAGGTTCCCGCGCACCTGGACCGTCCCGCGCGGTAAGCCTGGGGTGCCCGCGGCTATCACCGGTCAGGACGTGGATCAGATCGCGGTGGCGGTGCTAGTTGGCGGTTCGTTTGAGACGTCCATCGATGGGGATGGTCTGACGATCTACGGCTACCGCTAGAACATTCGGGTGCGTTTGTCGAACTTGATGTTCCGGCTCGTCTGCGCCGCCCGAACCCGGCTCGGCCTGGGCTGGGTACCCATCGCGCTGGCCATCTCCGCCGTCTGATGGTTGTCCGCCGCCACGCTGCTGCCCATGTGGGAGGCCGACGATATTCCCCGCTGGACCGCGCCGGTGATCATCGTGTTGATCCTCGACGGCATCAAACTGGGGCTGCTGGCCCCGTTCGGCTTGTGGTGGACGGCAGCCAATCGGTGGCGTCGCCGTCGTCAGCCGCTGGGGGTTGCGACGCAAGCCACAGCGTAGAGTTCCGGGTGTGGATGATCGTCATGTGTGTCCGTGGGAGCACCGGTGGATGCTCACCATGGCGGGACGCAAACTGCTGAACAATCCCGTCCGAATCGTCGGCCCCTATCTTCAGCCCGGCATGACAGCGATGGACGTCGGCTGCGGCGTGGGGTTCTTCACTATTCCGATGGCCCGCCTAGTCGGTGGCGCGGGCCGGGTGATCGCCGTCGACCTGCAACCGCAGATGCTCGCCGAAACCCAGGCCAGCACCGCCAGGGCGGGCTGCGGCAACATCACCGCGCATCAATGCGATTCCCGAACTCTCGGCGTGGCTCAGTGGGCGGGCATGGTCGATTTCGCCCTCATGTTCTACATGTTGCACGAGGCTCCCGATCCGCAGCGGCTGATCGGCGAGGTGTGTGCCACGCTGAAACCGGGCGGCAGGGTGTTGTTCGCCGAGCCGGTCTTCCATGTTGACGGGCGGGCGTTCATCCGCAGTGCCGCGCTGTTCACCCAGGCCGGGCTTCAGGTGGTCCGGAAGCCCGGTATTCCGATCAGCCGGGCAGTCGTGTTTCAGAAATTGTGAACCTCGGCCAGGCGCGCGCCAAGAAGTGACCGCCTAACCGGATCAGCCAGTTGGCCAGGCCGATTCCGGCCCCGGCTGCCACCGCCGTGCCCAGTGCGATCAGTAATCCGCCGTTCGATTGCATCGGGGCTGAGACCCAGCCGGTGTTCCCTAACAGAAGCCATTTGGGGATGATTACTACGAATATTCGTCTGTTGCTGTGAAGGGGTTCACGATTCGCACCCCGTTGATGGTTTCGCCATCGTTGAGGTCCTCCGTGAGCAATGTGGTGCACCCGCCCGCCACGGCCGCCTCGATGATCAAGGCATCCCAATACGACAACTGAAACCGGATCGACGTCTGAATCGCAGCCGCCACCAAGTCCGTCGAGATGTCTACGTTGGGCCTTGTTCGCAGCTTTTCGATGACTTGTTGGGCGCCGCCGGTCGGGAGCCCGTTGGGAATCTTTCGCGTCAGTGTCACGTACAGCTCTCCCAGTACCTGGGCGCTGGTGACGAGGCCGTCCCGCTCAAGAATCCGTCGGGCGATGGCCTGCTTGTCGGGTGCGCTGGTGTCGAACGCGTAGACAATGACGCTCGTGTCAAGGAATGCGTCAGCGCTCATATAGATCGTCCCTGGTCCAGGCGCGATGATCTAGATCGTTTGGCCCTTCGTACTTGTGTGTCAACTCCAGCAGGTCGGCAATGGCCTGTCGGCGTCGCTGATCGGCCGCCACGGTGGCATCGATCGCCGGTGACAGAATGGCAGTCTTCTTGCCGTGTCGTGTGATGGAAATGACGTTGCCAGCCTCCACTTGGTCAAGCAACTGCGCCAGGTGGGTCTTGGCCTCGTAGGCGCCCACCTCGATATGCTCGACGGGTTGTGCACTCATGATCCGATGTTAGCAGATGAGGCCCGTTCAGACCAGTCTGAACGACCAGTCTTTTTTGACTTCCACTTGGCAAAACACAGGTCAGCGCGCTGGCCAGCAGAATGGTGGCGATGCCCAGCTTGGTCCACGCGTCTTGTCACTTCGGGTCATGGTTGGACGATCTCCTCATCCAAAGGGCGGCCATGACGGCCTGCGCCACACCGAACGCGAGGTACACCTCGGAGAGCACGTTCGGGCCGAACGCCCACAGCATCTCCATCAACGTCCAAGCGACCAGGATGACGCCGCACGCCGCGCACCAGACGGGCGCGACCCGGCGGCGACGCCACACCAGCCAGACCCCGGCCAGGTTCGGCACACAGATGATCACCAGCAGAAACACACCCGGCCACACGTAGGTGGTGAAGAACACATCCGCCAGCGGCAGGTTCGCACGCATCTGGTCAAGCAGCGGCGCCATGCCGGCCTTGTCGGCCATCGTCCACAGCATGATCACACCCCACAAGGCGCCCACACCGATGAACAGTGTCCAAAACAACGCCCAGCGGGCCAATGCTGGAAGCTTGGGACGGGCAGATACCGTGCCGTTCGTCGAGGTCACAATCCGTAAGCCTACCGAACCACCGCTTGCCACCCCTCCTGAGCATGGGCATTAGGGCGCGGGTGGGCCGGTGTCGCCGGTGGTGTCGGTGGTGCCGTTGGGTCCTACTGTGAAGGTTTGGCCCGCTTCGGTGGTCCAGTTGAAGGTGCCGGGTGTGGGTTGTTGGAGTTGCCAGCCGCAGTGGGTTTTCACGCGGTGGG
>Ga0123354_10010078_pt1 | contig 14520 bp, 7 predicted proteins | sample TergutLab28metaG_2_FD_97872 | JGI IMG/M metagenome (GOLD analysis project Ga0123354, IMG submission 97872) | Labiotermes labralis P4 segment gut microbial communities from Petit-Saut dam, French Guiana - Lab288 P4 | ecosystem: Host-associated > Arthropoda: Insects > Digestive system > Gut ... | reverse complement strand
GCGCTCAATTCAAACTTGGAAGGATTGGCAAGTCCGATAGTCAAAACTAATTTTTTATCCGTATAACTATCGTCTTTCAGCGCTTCCGTAGGAACGGTCATATAAAAACTTGCACCGCTTTCATTGGAAGCAACATTTACTGTTTGAGGCAGAGAATACATGGAAGATGGAAATATCACCCCATTCTCGACTAAGCTGTCGGATATAATCTGATTGGTCGTATCTGTGCGGGTAACAATATCTACCGAATAGGCTGTATTTGGTAAATCACCGGAACGCAATACGCCCAGCAGAATTTGCAATTCATTATTCACGGAATCTACTTTGAAATTATAGGTATAGACCCCTTCGCCGGAAGGTACATTGTAATTGTTGTCCAGCCCTCCGTCCACGGTGGCTTGCGGCATATAAATATAGGCGAATCCATAATCAGCCGATCCTGCTCCTTTATCGCAAGCATAAAATCCTGCCAAAAACAAAACGTTTGCTGCTATTAATAATATCTTTTTCATTTTATCATTTATTATTTCCCGTGCGCTGTCGCACACGGCTATAATTACATAAGCGCTACGCGCCAGTTTTCAATTCTCAATTTTTAATACCCTGCATTTTGTGTCATTGTCCCGTCGGAGTTAACGATTTCGGAACGTGAAAACGGCAAAAGATAATTCTTCGGCTGGAAAACGCGTTCTCCTGCATTATCATTTTCCTGATAAACAAAATTACCGTTTCCATCCTTAGTTACTATTACGCCTTTAACCGGAGTGTTCAGCACGGTTTCCGCATCTTTCCAACGAAGCAAATCCCAATAGCGGTGATCTTCAAAGGCAAATTCCACTTGACATTCATGTTTAACCGCATTCCTAAATTCCGAAACATCGGAAGTTGTAACTGCCGGCAAAGAAGTGCTGGCGCTATTGCGGACTTGCGTCAAGGCTTGCCGCGCCGTCATGGTAAATCCGGCAGGCTGAGCATCGGGACCGTAGGCTTCATTCATTGCTTCCGCGTATATCAGAAGTATTTCCGCATAACGGAAAACAACCCACACATCCGGATCGGTAGCGCCTTGCGTCAAATTCAAATTATCCCGGATAAATTTTTTCAGATAATAACCGGTCTTGCTGGCATTGGGCTTCCGCATATCGTCGGTTCCTCCGGGCGATTGATCTATGATGCGAGCATTCCACGTGGCGCCGTTATACACTACTGTTGCAGCCAAACGCGGATCTCTGTTTGCATAAGGATTATTCGGATCGGGCGTTCCAATATATTCATACGCAGAAACCAAATTTTCGGTTGGCGTAACGCCGCTATTTCCGCCCGGCGTAGCAATCGGATAATTATTCTTTTCTAAGTTATTGTTTAGTCCTTCACGAATCAGAAAAATACTTTCATTATTAGTCGTTGCTGTATTTCCTTGAAAATAAGAACCGTAATTTCGATTGTTAGTCATCGTGTATTTCATATACGTTATCTCATCTTGAGCGGCTTGCGCAGCTCTCGCCCATTTGGATATATCGTTTGTGGGATTATTCAACGGACTTGCCGCATACAACAAAACACGAGCCTTAATCGCTAAAGCCGATTTCTGTTCAAAACGACCGTCTTGTTTGGAAACATTGTCGGCATTGGTTCTCCAACTGGTTTGCAAACTGTCTAAATTAGTGTCGATTTCATTGACAATGTATTCAACTACGTCGTCGTAAGAGGATTGAGGAACTCTTCCCGGATTCGGATCATTATCCAACGTCGTTTCCACAATGGGAACACCGCCGAAACGTTTGATTAATTCCATGTAATAATAAGCCCTGCAAATATGCGCTTCTGCCCTGTACCAGTTCAAATTTCTGATATCTTTGGCGTAATTGACAAAATCTTTTACCGTATCGCGGTTCAAAGCTAATAACTGTTCGCCATTTTTGGCAAAATCCAGAAAGTAATTGGCAGCTCGTATGCCCTCATAGCAGTTTCGATAGATGTAATTGGTTGCAGTCTCTACGTTGTCGGGACTGATAATTCCCCTGTTAAACGTATAAGTGTCGCCTGATGTTTGTGTTCGTTGCGCTTCGTCGGAGGCGGCGGCAAAAAAATTGCTGTCCACAGCGGCAAAACCATTTTGCATGGGCGAATACATGGCAGCTCCGAACGACCATAAGGTACCACTATTGGTTTCTATTGCATCCGGAGTCAAATTTGTATCTATTTTTGTATCCAAGAAATTACTGCATCCGCTTAATATAACCGACGCGAAAGCAATAACGACTGATGTTTTGATATAATTTATCTTCATATTACCTATATATTAAAATGTTACAGATACTCCCAAAGTGTAGGACTGAACAGCCGGATATCCGAATCCGGATTCCGGGTCCATATTATAATCTTTCAACAGTTGACTCCATGTGACAGGATTGGTCGCGTTCAGGAAGACACGAACTTTAGCGATTTGATAACCCAATTCGACATATTGAATCCGTAGAAAATCGTTGTTCTTTATCCAAAAAGAGCTGGCAGCATAATTATTTGCATTACTTTCGGTAGTTAATCGTGGATAAGTAGCCGTAGCCCGCGTGTCGATTCCCTGTTCTGGATAATACGCCCAAGCGCCTTGAGCCACCGGATAAGCATTCCCGTTATTTACAAAAGCCATAAACTGAGCTGGATAATTCAGCAAATTAACGGACGAACCGGCAGATCCGCGAAACATAACGTCTAAATCAAATCCTTTATATTTCAGGTTTCCGCCAAAGCTGTAATAAAATTCCGGAAAAACAGGTTTTCCTATGGCGGTAACATCCGTTGCATCGATATAGCCGTCGTTGTTTAAATCCTTGTATTTGATGTCGCCCGGCTGAATAGGTCCGAAAGTAGGAACAGGTTCTCCTGCCTTCAATGTTCCGTCGGCATTAAAATCTTCCATTTGATAAAATCCGTCGGCTACCAGACCGATTTGCGTACCCAACGGACGACCGGTATAAGCGTTATAAGTATATGCAGGTGGAACTTCAGCCATATAATCAATCCGGTTCTTTGAGAACGACGCCATCCCAAAAACGGCATAATTAAAATCGCCAACTTTATCTTCCCATCGAATGTTTCCTTCTAATCCTTTATTTGTCATTTTGCCGATATTGTCCATATAGTAATTATTCCCGTAATACCGCATTTGCGTTTGATCCAATGTCAGAATATCACTGCGTTTATCTAAAAAAGCATCCACTGTGAAAGTAAGTTTCTTTAATAGATTAACATCTAATCCGACATTGTATTTCATGCTTTTTTCCGCAAAAACATTCGGATTGGCTATAAATAAAGGGGCCAGTCCGCTGTTCCACTGATAAGGCGTAGTATTTCCACTGTTGAATCCACCGGTGTAATAGTAATATTGCTGGTAGAGAAAGCGTCCGTTGGAGCCGAAATTTCCTGTGTTTTCATCTGTATCGGCACCTCCGACTTTTCCGACAGAAGCTCTCAATTTCAGTAAATTGACAATCTTATCCCCTTTCAAAAAAGATTCATTGGATATAATCCATGCGGCGGAAAGAGCCGGATAAAATCCAAAGCGATTTCCCGGCGCATAAGCATCCGAACCGAAATAGGAAAATCCCAATTCGCCCACGTAGCGGTTATCATACGCGTAATTCACTCTTCCGTTGTAGTTCAGGTAGTGGTATTTATAATTAAATTGACCATCGCCTTGATAATCTGAAGCGTGAAGATCGACAGCGGAAAGCAGGGCGCTTTTTCCCCATTGCCGTTCATAACCCAAGGTAACGAGGTATTGTTTCCATGTTTCCATTCCACCGGAACCATATCCGCTTGCCGTAATGGATGTCGTCTGGTCGGTAGTAGTCGTTTCGCCGTTGAAGTACCGGGCATAATTTCGTGTTTTATTATAGGTACTTATTGTCCTTGAATAAAAAGAAATACCTTCTTTCAAGTAAAGACCGGGAGTGATAAAATCTAATTTTTCCTTGAGATTGAAGTTGCCTTGTAAAACGCGCAAACGTTCCGACGCCCAACCCAAACCGTTGATGGATCCTACCGGATTATTCGGATACAAAGTTGTTCCCGAATAATTGGTCTGATTAGCATCATCGTAAGGAAAATAAATATTGGAAGGATAACTCTCCATATCGTTCATCAAAGTACTTACATTGTAATTCGGAGTGAATATATTCTCAACCCTTCCTCCCAGTTCTATTTTCGCTTCAAAAACTTTCAACATATTCAAATCGAAATTCGACCGCAAATTAAACTTGTTCATATCAATATTGGATACTTTACCTTTATTATCCGCCGAATTGTTAACGTCCAACAAACCGTTTTGGTCGGCATAAGTCATCACTACGCTATAGCGGGCGTCTTCAGTTCCTCCTGTGAATAGTGCATTGGCATCCATGTAATTTCCCGTATTTTTCAACGCTTGCTTGTACCAATCCACATTGGGGCTTGTACCGTTTTTGTAAGCATCTAATTGATCTTGCGAATAATAAGGCGTCCAAATTCGTCCGTTGTCATTGCTTACCGCTTCATTGTACAGCGAAGCGAAGGAATAAGAATCCAAAGCTTTATTCGTATTTATAGGTTGTTGCAGGCTGCCGCGAAGTTGCACGGTAATGGTCGGCTTGCCTATTTTTCCCCGTTTGGTTTCAATCCAGATGACGCCGTTGTCGCCCCGCATACCGAAAGTAGATAAAGCCGCTGCATCTTTCAATACGGAAACGCGCTCTATTTCCAAAGGCGATAGGTTTGATATATAATCGGCATTGACTTCAAAACCGTCCACATAAATTTTAGCCATACTGACGCCGGTCATGCTATAGCTTCCAAGGCCACGAATCAGCCAGCCCGGAAAAGAACCCGGTTGACCGGTAAGACTCGTAATGTACAGACCGGACATTTGCCCTGCCATAGTACTGACGAAATCCGAGGAAACCGTTTTCTTTAAAACCTCTCCGGTTGCCGTTGAAACAGCCGCCGTATTATTGATTTCCGTTACAGGAAATGCTCTTCCGGGAACGATGCTGTCCGGTTGCTGTTCCTGCGCCGCAACGTTTCTTCCACCAAACAGAATGATAATTCCGAGTAAGCATTTACCGATATTATGTATTTTATTCATACTTGTTCATTTATTATAAGTTAATATCCCGGATTTTGGACGATAATCCCTTTGTTCACTTCAGTTTGAGGAATAGGTTCCAGATACATTTTAGGATTCCAGAAAGCCACGTATGTATTTGCGTCCCAATAGGAAATCAAAGCGTCGGGTAAATTATTATTCCCGCCGGTTAGGGTATTATCCACATAAAACTGTAATTCCCGCATTTGTCCGCCGATAACTCCGTCGCCGATATTAGACAACTTCCAATGTTTGGCGTCAAAATAACGGCTATTTTCTCCTTCCATTTCAACTGCTTTTTCCCGTTGAATGAGAGCGCGAAGATTAGCTTGATTTGTTTCCGTAATTGAGGGTAATCCTGCCCGATTATGTACCATATTCAAATTTTCAAGCGCTTTTGCCGTATTTCCGGTTTCGTTGTATGCTTCTGCCAGATTTAAATAAATTTCTGCCATGCGGAATAAGGGCGCTTCCATCCAAACTCTGCTACCTGCACCATAATAGAACTTGGTAGGCGCTCCGCATCCTTTTCCTGTTGAGCCGACCCCCGGAAAAACATTTGCAGTTGTGAACGAATTGGCTACGCTTCTGCCCCAACCTGACAGACTCCAATTGTTATCGCCCGGATTTGCCAGCGATTCTTCTCCTTGTACGATGTAGTCCACCCGAAAACGAGCCTCCATTTTGTTAACATGGTCGTACCAGTCGCTTGCCGGACGGGGTTCCGCATCTCCTACTTTAGGCCAGTCGGGAGTTGTACCGTCACTATAATAATAGTTTTCCAAAAAGTTGGTCAATAAACCAACATTGTCCGTATCGTAGCGGTTAAAATTCCAATAAACTGAAGTATTGTAAAAATAAGGAATGGGATTATCAAAACTTTGAGTAGTATTATCGACTTTGTACGCCAAAATCACTTCCGGATTTCCGGGGAAAGAGACTGCCGTTCCATAGTCTGCCGCAGCGTTCGGATTTGGTTGTCCCGATCCTACGCCACCCGTATTTATCAAATGATAGCCATTAGCATTCGCCCAAGTCAAAACCGCTTCGTTGGAAGTTACTGCATCGTTCCACCGGTTGGCGTCGTAGTTACCGAAGCAAACCAACTGGTCTGTCGCCGCACCGGAAAGATAAGGTGTAGCGCTGTTAAATAAGGGACGGGCGGCAAACATTTGTAAACGCGCTTTCATAGCCAACACTGCTCCTTTCTGAATACGTCCCGTATTTGAGGCGTCCCAGTTGTCAGGAACCAAAGCCAAAGCTTGATCGCACAAATTGGCTATAAAATTGTAGGTGTCTTGCAGAGAAGAGCGGGGGACATTCAGGTTGTCGTCGGACGCTAAAGATTTGGTTACCAGCGGTAAACCGCCAAAACGGTAAAACATTCCCATATAACGATAGGCGATTAATCCCAACGCTTCGCCTTTGATATAACTTTTCGTCTGATCGTCCATATCCGGAACACGGTCAATATTTTCATAAACAAGATAACATTCTCGGATATACATCCAGTTTTGAGCAAAGTTATCGGCGCCTCCATCTGAACCGTCAATGCCGGTAACGCTCAATCCTACTTGAGCGATTGTAAAAGTTCCATGCCAGTTATATCCGGGATAACGTTCTCCGGAAATTGATCCCAATGTTCCGTGAGAAACGCCCCACCCGCCGGGCCAGCCATGTTTCAAAGCATCTACGTAGCATTTAGCTAACGCAGCTTGCGCATTCTTTGTTGAGGAATAAATTTCGTTCAAATCAACGGTTCCCGAAGTATCCGGCATTTGCAAAAATGTATTCTCGCAAGAGAATAAAACAATTGGTAATAAAAAAATCAATATCTTTTTCATATTCCTGTTCTTTATTAAAATTGTATATTAAATCCCATATTAAAAACCTGTGTAAGCGGATAAATATAGGTAACCGGCGATCCATCCGAATTGGTATCCGTAGTTTCCGGATCAATTCCAAGTTTACGCATGGCATTCTGGAAAGTAATCAAGTTGTTTCCATTCAAATAAACGCGTAGGGAAGAAATGCCAGCCCATTGCATAAACCTCATTTTAGCAGAGAAAGTATATCCGATCTCGAGGTTTTTCAATTTGAAAAAATCATTGGAAAACATCCAATAATCGCTTGTCAGATAATTATTATCCGATGTGGTCGGATTAAATATGGCACGCGGATAGGTGATAGGGATGCCCGCAGCGTATTTTTCGGGCGTCCAACGTCCGTCGTATTCCCATTGCCATGCATTACCTGCATATTTATAATAAGGCATAGACATTCCCGGATTTACAAAAAAAGAACCGTGAGATGTTCCGTTGAACAACGCATTGACGTCGAATCCTTTGTAATTTAATCCCACTTTGATTCCGTAAGAATATTCTGGAAAATTCGGATAACCGATAGGCGCAATATCCTGGTTATTGATAATGCCGTCGCCGTTCAAGTCTTTGTAACGGATATCGCCTAAAGTAGCTTTATTGCTGGTATAGTTGTTGTAGGGGCGGTCTGCCAATTCTTCCTGCGTATTGAACAGGCCATCGCTTTTCAGTCCGAAACGCTGTCCAATGCTGAATCCGGTCTGATCCATCCAGTAATAGGGATTCGGCGCTTCTGCCATATAGATAATTTTATTTTTCGAATAATTTAGATTGCCGTCTATCGAATAACCCACATCCCCGATTTTGTCTGTCCAACCCAAAACGAGCTCGTATCCTTTATTATTCGTTCTTCCGATATTGGCGGGAGGCACTTTGGACGGATCGACGCCGTAAATATCCGGTATAATCCCCAAGGTGGTCAAAATGTCATTTCTCGTTTCGGAAAAATAATCATAAGTGAGCGAGAGGCGATTGGTAAAAAATTTCAACTCGACGCCTGCGTCCGTCTTTTTCGCTTTCTCCCAAGTAACATTCGGATTTCCCAAATCGCCTTCGACTGCCCCTGCATAATAATTGCTTGGCGTATTGCCCGTATTTCCCCACCAATATCCTCCTTGATTCAAGAGATAGGTGTTGGGAAGATAAAGATACCGGCGAGTATTATTGGTTCCCAATTGGTCATTACCGACTTCTCCGTAGGAAGCGCGAAGTTTGATAAACGTCACAGTCTGATTTTTCGGGAAAAATGCTTCGTTGGTAGGAACCCAGCCGATGGAATAAGCGGGAAAATAGCCGAACCGCTTTCCTTTTGCAAACTGTTCGGTGCCGTTGTATCCCATATTCAATTCCACCATGTAGCGTTCAGCGTAATTGTAAGTGACCCGTCCAACCAAGCCGATTACGCCCGATGGCGTGTTAGTATTATTCGAGTCCCAAGGCATATAATATTGGGAAGCTTTTCCTAAAAACAAAGCTGAAACATTGTGTTGCCCGAAACTTCCCGACCAGTTCAAGCCTGCGTCCAAGTACAGCTTATTCCAGTTGCTGTATCCCCATTGGTTGAAACTGTTCGGACCGATTGACCCTCCAAAATAATCCAATATATTCGGATTGGCCAAATTGCGTTGTACGGTATATACGGGAAGCGAAGGATTGATTTGAGTAACACGGTTGTAATTATCCTGATAACTCACAGTTCCTGTTAATTTCAGATTTTTCAAAATATAATCCAATTCATGTTCCAGCTTAATTGACGTATCTAACAATGTATTGTCAACAATACTTGTTCCGCTGGTTAACAAATTATAAAGCGCATTCTGAGAACCAATCTGACTGTTGGTTATTAATGCAAGCGGATTTTGAATCGAACCGGGAGTTCCTGCATAATCATTAATCAGGTGATTGTCGATAATTCCCGGATTGGTTGTCGGATTTCCTTCATATACATATTGCATGATTTGTTTGTAGCGTCCACTCAAGTCGTACGGATCAAAATCACTGGTGCCGTCTCCGATACCCGGTCCTTTAGCGCTACCCATTTGTCCGGCTAAATTGACAGATATTTTCAGATTATGCAATACGTTTATATCAAAATTGGAACGGAAATTATACCGGTCGAAAGACGATTGGGTATCGGCGCCATAATATTTTTGCGCTTGGGTTATCCCTGTTTGGGAAAAATAACCGATAGATGCAAAATATTTCAATCGGTCGGTACCGCCCGAAACATTCAGGTTGAATTGAGACTGAGGCCCAAAATTTCCGAATTGCTCCTGATATAAGTCGTGACTTCCATAATACAAAGCCGGACTGTTCATTAGAGCCGTTCGCTGGCCGGGAGTTAAGTTAGTCATAGCGTTTACTTCATCCGGAGTGAAATCCCGATTGTTCTTGAATTTCCATAAATCCGCATCGCTGTATAAATAAATGGAGTTGCTTGCAGCGCTTGCATAACTTAGCATTTCGGTGTTGATTGCTTCGTTCCGCATAGACGCCCAATTGTAAGAAGACAGGTTATGCTGGAGATTGGATGCTTGCGTAACTCCATAGTTTGACGAAAAGCTGATGACCGGTTTGCCTGAAATTCCCCGTTTGGTTGTAACGATAATCACGCCGTTTGCAGCGCGAATACCATACACGGCTGTTGAGGATGCATCTTTCAAAACGCTGATTCCCAATATTTCATTGGGATCTATGGAATTTAATTCGGTAAAAGCCTGTTCTGCAGGTTGTTCAACCCCATCAATAACAATCAAAGGCGTATTATTGCCATAAGTAGCAACGCCTCGAATACGAATGGTTGCCGCATTTCGTCCCGGCTCGCCGCTGGCCTGTAAACCGCTGACGCCCGGCGTATTGCCGATAAGCGCATTGCTGATATTAGCAACGGGAGTCGCTACGAGTTCCTTTCCCGAAAGGGTCGAAACCGCTCCTGTTACGTTCACTTTTTTCTGGGTGGCGAAAGCCATTACTACCACCTGATTTAATCCCACCGCATCGTCCGACAGGACAACGTCTATCACGTCTTTGCCTGCTACGAGGATTTCCGAAGTAGTCATTCCTACATACGAAAAGACCAGCGTTGCATTGGCAGGCACGTTCGATAATGTATAGCGTCCGTCTACATCCGTTACCGTTCCAATCGTTTTTTCCTCTTTTACGCTAACGCTTACTCCTATCAGCGTTTCTCCCGATTTGTTCGTAACGGTTCCGCTTACTGCAACCCGCTGAGAATTTTGAGCATATCCCTGCGAAATATTTGCTGTAACCGCTATTACTGAAATCAGTAGATACAAGATAAAATGAGAAGATTTTCTAATTTTAAACTTCATAATTATTCATTTTTCATTGTTTAAACATATTTGTCATTAACACAAAACTTTGCGCCGGAATGCTCGTCCGGTTTTCTTTTCCCACCGTGAGTTCCGATTTCACAGGAACCGGATGTTCTTCGTTGTAAACATACTTTGAAGCGTTGCCCCAATCTTTCGGAAACGTAATGTTTAATTGTTTATCCACATTTCCGACATTGACCGCCGCCATTGTATAGTTACCATCGTGTTCGGCAACAGCAACATACACGCCTTGCGTCCGGTCTAACCCTGTTTTCAGAATATTCGAACCGGCAGGAAAGTAACGACACATCAGCGACCATGCATAGTACCACGGGCGAATTTCTTCCTGAGTGGAGTCGTTAAATACTCTCCCGCCCAAAATATTCCACATTCCCCACAGTTTAATGTCTATCGGTTTTCCGGTATCGCCTGCGCTGTGCATGGCATCATCCAGCATCCATACGGCTGCTCCGGAAAAACCGCTGTTCATTACTTCAATATCCAGAAGCGCCATGTCAAGGCCATAAAAGGGATCATAAACAAACATATTGGAATCCGTACCTTTAGTCAAGGGGTTGTCTTTTGCACGCCGGTTGTATTCTCTCATCAACAGCGAATCGGCTTCCCGCCAGTATTTGAATCCCGCTTCTCCCAAAATGATTTTTCTGTTTGTGGGTACGATTTGTCTGTACTTCGACAATATTCCGGCGTAATCTCCTTTCCGCACTTCGGACTGACCGGGGTAGGCATGAATATCATATACGCCGACAATGGAATCCGCATCCTGTATCGTTTGCCTGAGCCATCCCTCTGTATTATAATTAGAATGTGGATTTTTATAATCTGCTACTGCATCAGGAGCTGCAAATTTTACTTTTTCTTTCAAACCGGGATATTGCGCCATTTTATCGTTAAATCGAAAAAGCATGGATTTCCATAAATCATAATCTCCGTTAGTCGGAGCCCAATCGCCATCCGGCTCATTGAATATTACGAAATATTTGATACAACTGAATCCCAAGTCATTGACCAAATAATTGAGATAATCCACAGACATATCCACCCATTCGGAACTGTTTTTCATTGACGGAGTCGGCGGATTGTATTCTCCGTAAACAACGGTGATATTCCGATTGGTACAATATTTCAACAAACGGGATATGGATTGTATATTCCGGGTCTTGTCGTATTTCCCGGTTGCAGAGTCGTAATATCGATACGGACTGTTAATCATGCAGCGGACATAAGCTGGTTTCATGGCGTCCAACCGTTCAAACAATTTTTGCCAGTCGCTTTCCGACAGAGGAGCGCCCCACGATTCCGCTTCGTCATACGGATCCCATTCCACTCCGTTACCGATATAGCCGGTACTGATGTTTTCGGAAGAAACCGTTACTTTTATTTCATTTTGAGACGCACAGGCAAATGCCAAACTCAAGCCTATTAAGATGGCTCCTATTTTGTTTTTCATACTTTTTTCATGAATTGAATTAATTCGTTTACGGAGCAGGTAGCTACTCCGACATATTTATCTGCGCCACCGTAATATACATACAGCGTGTCGTTCCTGATAACATTTCCGGTGGGGAAAACACAGCCTTTATAATAGCCGTTCAGTTCATAATCCAATTCCGGCTCCATGATAAAATCCGGCGTCTTGGCAATAACTTTCAGCGGATTATCCAAATCAAGCAATAAGGCGCCTACGCGGTAATAGCCTAAACCGCCGTCTTCTACGCCATGATACAGGACTAACCATCCATTGTTGGTACGGAGCGGTGGCGTGCTTCCTCCGATTTTTTCTTCCCATGTACCGGGAATACCTTTCATCAACAAATGGCTTTCCTTGTTTTCCCAATCCAACAAATCATCCGAACTTTTTATCCATATAGACGGATAATCTGTGCCGTATTTTTTACCGACATATTCTTTCGGACGATGCAACATCCAATATTTCCCCTTGATTTTTTCAGGGAAAAGAATTACATCCCTGTCGTCTAATACCGACGAAGTTATTCTCCCCAAGCGGCGAAAATGTACAAAATCCTTCGTTACCACCAAACCCGAATTACCCAGATTGTTTTTTAGAGCTAAAGGCGTGTGGTCGCCGCTTTCGGGACAACTCACTTCATCGTGTTCAAAATTCCAATATTGACCCGGAGGAAACGGGCGATAGGCATAAGTAATGTAATACTCATCGTCGAATTTGACAATTCGAGCATCTTCTACACAACCCGAATCAAAACTGTCGTCACCGGGTGAAAAAACTGGTAAGTTTGAAAAGCGTTCAAAATGGAATCCGTCTTTACCGGTGGCTAAGCCGAAACGAATCACATGTTCCTTATCGTTTCCTGCCGCGCGGTAAAGCATATAAAAGGTGCCCTTATCGTAAAACACCCCGGGATTGCATGTCACTAAAGATTCCCATTCATTTTCCGTTTTGGGAGATAAAATGGGATTGCCTGCATATTTTTTTAACTTCATCTTTTATGATTTACTATTTACTATTTACTATTTACCATATTATATGTTGCATAATTATTTTTTCAAGCGAAGATTATCCAAATGATAGCGCTTGCAAGAAGAAGAACTATCGCCCAAAAGAGGTAATGCTTATACCAGCCGGCTGTGGATAATCCACGCCATTCTGATTTCAAGTCGCTCATGGAAAATACGGTATTGCTCAGTTTGTCCGGTTCCGGTTTGCGGCTCAACAAGCTAACGCCATAAATTACAGCCATACTGAAGAGTAGCAAAAACGGAACGACTAATAAAAAGTGCAAATTGCCGAATAAAGTTGTTCTGAAAAACAACATAAAAACAGCTATTCCAAGTCCGGCGACTAATCCTGTAAAGGCGCCGTTTCCATTCACCCGTTTTCCGAAGATTCCCATCAGGAAAGCGGCGACAATGGGAGGCGAAATGTAAGACAGCATTTCTTGATAATATTTGAGCAAGGAATCGAATTTTCCTATGTAAGGCGCCCACAAAGCGGCAATAATAATGATAACCAAACTTGTTATCTTTCCTGTCCATACCATTTTCTTGTGACCGGCATTCGGATGGAATTGTGCATAAAAGTCCATGGTAAACAAGGTGGAAGTAGAATTAAGTATAGCGCTCAACGCCGACAATAATGCCGACAGCAGCGCCGCCAGAATAACTCCAAGCAATCCTACGGGAAGCAGCTTGATAACCATTGTCGGATATACCATGTCCGGGCTTGACAATCCGGGAAACAAACCGCGGGAAATTAATCCCGGAATAGCGATAATAAAAAGCGTAGTCAAAGTAAGAAATCCGTTGAGTATAATTCCTTTGCGTCCTTCATCCACACTTTTGGCGCTCAACACACGTTGAACCAAAGTCTGATTGTTTGCCCAAAAATAAATTCCCAATACGGGCATACCGACAATCAGTCCTAACCATGGAGTTTCAGAGTCGCTCAAGGGACGGATTAATTTGGTTAGTATATCGCCTTTCCGGAAAAGTTCAATAAAGTAATCGCCACCTTTCTGAAAGCAGAAAAAAGTAAGGATTACAGAACCAATAATCAGGATAATCGCTTGAATCAGTTCTGTTTTAATAACTGAGGACAAACCACCCGGAATAGTATAGGAAGCGGCAAGCGCAGCAAAAATAATAATGATTAACTGGAGGCTGGCTTCCGGATAAATCAGCCGGATGATTAACGCAGCAGCATAGAGTGCACCGGCGGCATCCAGAAAAATATTACCAATAATGCAGATAGCCGAAAAATAATAACGGGAACGTTTATCGAAACGCCGTTCGAGAAATTCCGGAATAGTGAATACTTTTGAACGGATATACAGAGGAAGCAGGAAAACAGCAAAGAAAACCATGACGACTACGCCGGTCGCATTGTAATTGAAAACCGCTAAACCGGAATGATAAGCATAGCCCGACTGCCCGATGAGCGTGGAACTGGAAATACTTGCCGCAAACAGCGACAGTCCGACAATCCACCAAGGCATGGAACGCCCCGCTAAAAAATAAGATTGGGTATCGGAACTTTTTCCGTTTTTCAACCCCCACCAAATAATCAGTAAGATATATACTATAAGGATTGCAATGTCTAAAAAATCGATTGAAAACGTTCCCATGTTTTAATTATTTTTAATCATGCAAAGGAACATAAAATTTGTTAATGAATATTATTTTT
>Ga0123354_10010076_pt1 | contig 14521 bp, 12 predicted proteins | sample TergutLab28metaG_2_FD_97872 | JGI IMG/M metagenome (GOLD analysis project Ga0123354, IMG submission 97872) | Labiotermes labralis P4 segment gut microbial communities from Petit-Saut dam, French Guiana - Lab288 P4 | ecosystem: Host-associated > Arthropoda: Insects > Digestive system > Gut ... | reverse complement strand
AGCTATCATGGTCAAGGCACGGTATACACACATGGTACATGAACAGGACAGACCATGTAGCTATCATGGTCAAGGCACGGTATACACACATGGTACATGAACAGGACAGACCATGTAGCTATCATGGTCAAGGGATGGTACATGCACATGGTACATAAACAGAACAGACCATGCAGCTATCATGGTCAAGGCATGGTACATGAACAGGACAGACCATGTAGCTATCATAGTCAAGGCACGGTATATGCACATGGTACATGCACAGGAGAGACCATGTAGCTATCATGGTCAAGGCACGGTATACGCACATGGTACATGAACAGGACAGACCATGTAGCTATCATGGTCAAGGCATGGTACATGAACAGGAGAGACCACGTAGCTTTCATGGTCAAGCCACAGTACACACACATGGTACATAAACAGGACAGACCATGTAGCCATCATGGTTAAGACATGGTACATGCACACGGTACATGAACAGGAGAGACCATGTAGCTATCATGGTCAAGGCACAGAACATGCACAACACAAAGCATATAAATACAGGTATGGAACGCATTTCCAGAATGTGAGCGTACCACGAGTGCACCGTGCGTGAGAAGCATACTGCAGTTGTACCAATAGTGGGTAATGAGTTCAATTCATAATACTAACGACATCCTTATGTACATACACTTAGCAGCAACCTTTATGACAATACAACATATATTTTCCCCCCATCTTCCCTGACACAGCTCAAGTTATCATCAGTTACACAGCTTTGGTCTAACATGTCTTCCACTTCCATGAACATTCAGTAAAACAAAGGAACTCTGATAGCTCAGTCAATGTAGTGACTAAGCTACAAGCTGTGTCACTGGGGATTCATTCTTGGTACAGTACTGATCTTGCTCATACTGATCTTACCCCGCTGACAGACCAGCCCTGGGGCCCACCCACACCCCAATCCAATATGTACTGGGGTTCTTGCCCAGGGACCAAGCAATAGCTTACAAAGTGGGGATGCCCAAACGTCTTCATGATGTGATGCTTAATTGCATAAATGGGCAATTTTACTGTGTCAGCAAGATATATATATATATCCATTCTCTATATCCCTCATATATACTGAAGTGAGGATTTTGTTACTGAGAAGAGCTATAGCCGGCAGGGTACAGCAACTGAACAGTGGCTCTGAACTTATATGGAGGCCTAGTATTACAACTGGAAAAGTACAACTACAATTTAAAGATGGCTCTGAACTTATGTTGGGGCCTTCTACTACAAGTGACAGGATACAACTACAACTTAACAATGGCTCTGAACTATGCTATGAGCCTTGTACTATGTCTCTAAAATCTGTTTACTGATAATGTGGACCCTATACTTAACTGAGTACCATAACATGAAGGTATAGGATGGAGTAGGAGTATATCTCTGTGCACTCCAAACTTTGGCACTAGATGAAGGTCAGTGGTCAGCTGCACATACCCTGCCACTTTACCCCTGGTATCAACAAGATACGAGGCCGTGGTCTCCACAGCTGGTGTGGACACACAGGCAAACAGAAAAAATACTGCCACAAAGTGACCACATTTCTCCAGTTGTACAGCCCACAGCACAGTCGAAGATTCAAGCTTTCTGACCTGTTAATGGCGTGACAACGAGAAATAGTTACCGACATTTCCGAGAAGCATAGTATATAGTTACTGTCATGACTGAGCTACCCCAGCCAAGACAGATAAAGTAAAGTGTTAATCTCTGCATAAAGCACATTCCAGATCTGACTGCGATGACCCCAAGAGTCTTCAAACCACACAGTGCATGCCACGGTAGACGTATACGGAACTTACCACAAAAGATTCTACTCACCACACCGAGTGGTACATCAACAACATATGGAGTATCCCTGTCCATGCTTCGGAAGTGAAGCCTGTAGTTTGTTACTGACAGCACACCTCTGGCAGGCCCACTGTACGGACACAGATACGTGACTTCTCGTGCCACACCTTGAACCTTCTCTCCTGGCAGGAGAGGCGGGTCATCTGGCCGAGATGGAGGGCCGGTTTCAGGCACATTTGCCTGCAATAACACAACTACTTGAAGAATTCAGTCCCTAATAGTGTACACTTTGCACAAAAATCGACAGTTTATTTAATCTGCTGACAGCACGATTAAGTAAATGGAATTAGAATTGTACATATGAATTGTACATATGACTCACATGCTGTAAAGCTTAAATATACAGCATTAAATGCTGCCTGCTGTTTGATATTGATGTGACACTTTGTTGTTCACATTAAGAGAGAAACATGGGCTGAGGATGTTTGAGAATAGAGAATAGGGTGCTGAGGAAGATATTTGGGCCAAAGAGAATGTACGGTTCAATAGACTGGAGAGAAATGTATAATGAGGAGCTGCATGATCTATAATCCTCATATACCGTAGTGTGGTGATTGAAGAACAAGATGTAGGGAGCATGTGGCACAGGTGGTGGAGCAGAGAAATACATGCAGGGTTTGGAATGGGAACATCTGATGAAAAGTGAAATAGATCGTAGGGAAATAGGATGGAAGGGCATGGATTGGACTTATCTGGCTCAGGACAGGCACAAATTGGCAGGCTGTTGTGAACACTGGATTGAAACTATGGGTTCCACGAAATTAAGGGAACTGCTTGAGCAGCTGAGGAACTGTTTCCTGCTCAAGAAGATCTTTGGTCGATGGAGTCTGTTGACATCCCTTGGATTGTTCTGCATGTCTGGCATAATAAGCAGTTACTCTAGAAAGCTACAGTGCCTCTTTACAACACCTGCAGAATATGAAAACACTTCACCGTTTCCAAAATATCTGCCATTAAGAAAATGCACTAGCAAATTCACTTAATTTTGAAAATCAAATTCTTCAACTTTCTACCTGTAAAAGTTCACCTCCAATTAATAACATCTACATGTACCATTAAGTCTAACTTCACTACTTACTTTGCCTTTCACCTTACTTTCAAGAGTGGAGACTACATTTTCTGTTGACGTTGAGCTGGACGAGCAGTAGCTCTTAGAAGGAGACCCTTTATCTGATCCTACCTGCACAGGAGAAGAGAAGTTTTCTGTTACAAGCAATCAACTGCCTGACAAGTTACTCTGCAGTGGATGTTTTGAATAATTTTAACATCTGGTTCCTTAGAACACATTAAAATCATTAACTTTTGTCAATGCATCTGGCTTATTACAATTATTTTCTGCATCCCTCAGCACCCTATGACAGGCAAAATTGCCGTTAAGTCCACATCAATAAATCCTACAGAGCACTGAGCTGGCACACTTGCTGTATGTGAAATACAGCTCACATTATGAAATAAAGAAGTAACTAGCCCTCCAAAAACCTCTGGCCATCTACAAAGTAAAAATAAATTTGCACACAAGCCATTCACAGCATGATTTTTTAACTGAAGGGAGGGGGACTGGTACCCATTTGGTAGGAGACCTGTAAGTCCCCAGAGCCAGTATCGATATACTGATACAGTGGTGAAGGAAACATCTTGTCCCTGATGGGGATGAAATTATAGTTATGTAGTCTGCAGGCTGTAAGTGATGAGTATAAGTAAATGAAACATAGTACAAACAGTTGACTGCTAGAATACTTACTGACTCCTGGCCCAGCTTGGAATTAAGTGAGCTGGACTTGGAATCTGAAGCCAAGGAATCACAACTGGCATGCTTTGTTCGGTTGGTGTCACAACTTAATAATTCAGCACCTCCTTTTCTGTCCATTTTGTACATGTGCTGAAATTGGCTTCCAAAAAATCTTAATATACCTGCATTTACAAGGTAACCGTTATCATCACATCAACCTGAAACAGAAAATGTTATGACTGAAGACAATCACGCTATCCTCATATGGACTAGTGACATTTCAAAAAGGAAAAATTCGATCAGCAGAGTTAAACAAGATTAAACTATGAATATAAGGTTTCAAGCACTGTATTATCGCCAATTTTTAACCTACAGCACACCTTTCTAGTTCGGTTAGGCTTTGTTTCATCTGTAGGGTCAGATCAGCTGACAGTAACAGAAGAACCACATTTTGTACTGCTGGCACCATTTCTACCACTGACACCATCACACACACACATACTAGTGACACCATCACACACACACATACTAGTGACACCATCACACACACACATACTAGTGACACCATCACACACACACATACTAGTGACACCATCACACACACACACACACACACTCCATTTCCTTATGCAATTAGAAAGCACAACCAACACATAAAGTTCACACCTGTTAGACCACCAAATAAATTTGTTGTCACAACTACACCATTTTATACATTCTGTCGCTGACATGTTTTGGCTTTTAAGCCACTACCAAACAGATCTTTGGGAGGCACCTAATGCTTATGGCAGTTACAAACATACGTGAACACTAACTATACATTATGTCTCACATTAACATGCATCAACAGAATATGTACAACAAAAGATTACATGTTACCCAGCAATACATTATTACTCAAAATGCAAACAGTTCTAAGCAATGATTTTTTTATCAATCTCTCCACTATTATTGCATATGAGCATAAAATGACATATTGTGAAACATGTACACATCAAATTATTTGACATGCTCAATCCCAGTAAAGGATCATGTCCATAAGTCATATACTGATCTAAGGGATAGTGTGTACATAGCTAAACATGCAACATTTTAAAATTCTTATGCCTCATGGACAAATATCAAGTAAATAAAAATTATGTATAACATAATATTCTGGTTTACATAACAATGCAACAGCCAAAGTCACCAATGGCCCTGTTTTAAGTTTCTTATGCCCACTTCAGAATGAGAATAATGCAATGCAGATTTGTGGAAGTTACCCACTGGCAATTTACCTGTCCTGCTGAAGGTTCTTATTCCACTGCAAAGCCCATTAACGGTCCTATGCAAAATATGCTTGATTATGGATCTACGTGGGTAGAAAGAAGAAATGCCTGAAAACATATGATTAAAGCCTCCCATACTGGATTTCACAGAAATGTGTGGAACAGTTCAACCATGACAAAGAAATTGATTATTATTCATACGTATAAAAACTGGAACTGCTCATAAACGTTTGGTGGAAGTCTCCCAATATAACTTCAACATAATCTGTTAAGACAGGTCGACTCCCACCATTTGTATACAATTTTTATACAGTATCAGTAAGGGACCCCCACATATGGAGGTTATGTGGTCAGTGATGTGTTTCAGCTTCTACACTGTTGGACTTTATTTAAATTTCATATTGGAACTTTTCACAAATAGTTGTTGGGCACTTCCACTTTTGGCCACATTGATCCATAATTCATATATGGTCACAAATGGACTTCCCATGTATTCCATAAAGTTCTGTTCTTAAAGCCGACAGCCCATTAACAAATTCTGAATGAAATGTTTAAAATTACATGGAACTTAAACCAATAATTTCAATAGCAAACAAGGATTAATAACTGCAGCTAAAACAGGTGCGGTTCTGTGTGACACTGACTACGCCGCCCCTCCGTAGATTCTCATAGCTTTATGATTTCAGCCCAATGAAATATAATACCATGTAGTCTCTTGTACCGCTACCAACGTTTCGACGGAGCTATGTACTTGCTACTCCCATCTTCAAGGTAGTCACTGGCTTTGGACTAACCTCAAGACGAATGTCGCAAGCTCCTCCGAATCATTAGTACCTCCCCAATCGAAGCATATACCAATCTACACGCACCCTTATTCTGGTAGGCGGAAATAGTTCAACATTGCCCTACTTAATCACTTGCAGGGCGTGTATATATCTAAACACAAAAATGCAATTTTATGGTCACAGAATTAAGTACATACAACTCGGTATGCATTTTTGGAGAAATCTATGTAGAAGGCCTGACGTTAGACAGTTCATCACAAATGTCCCACAACCCCTGGACAGTGTCCATCCTACCTGTCGAACTGACATTACACACATACAAGGTGTTAAAAGACATGTCACGTCACGGTTTGCAATAAAACAGGCGAGCATCAACATTCGTTGCGAAGCACGGTTCCTAAGCAGTATGCGATCACGTGGACCGTGCTGCCATGCCTCTAGTTTTTTAATAGACTACATTGCCTTTATCCATGATAGTGCGTCTTTAACCAACTTGCTCGTCAACGCCAACGGAGTTAGCTTTGCTTTCATCGAAATTTATCCACGGAATCCTTATTAACCTTCCCGCACACCACTGATATTCAAAATGTAATCGACAAGCACGATAACCCATTCTGGTGGGGACTTCAGTCTGGAATACTGCTGCTTTACTCATCATTATTCTTTAGTTCGGTAGACCCATAGCAAAATTGCAACGTGTACCGCTGTCATCCAAAGTTGCACTACGCAAGAATATATATTACTGCTTTCTGCATTCATCCTCGAAACGAAAATGTCAAATTTCCATACGTTATACATAGAGCGGCCGGGGTGTGAGCTGGCCAATAACCTTCATCTAGTGCCTGAATTATGAAGAATGAGTGGATCTTACCTCCATTTGCCTGGCGTGCGTATGGACAAATTTATCTTTTCATGTTTCCTTTCCATGTCCCCATTACACGGCTTTTGGGTCTCGGGAGTAAGTTTACACCAAGTCCCTTTTTTCCCTCTGACCAACAAAAGACTTCACTTAAGACAGGTCTCCATTTCGTAAAGAAACAGTTATAGAGGGTTTTAACAGACTCGTAGAATTTTGCATGAATTTGCAATTACATATACCGAAAAGTGGCGTCACATAATCTGCCCACTAACCACGTATATGTGCCTGTGGTAGCTAAATAAGCTGCTACCATGTGACATTTGTACAAAGATAAAGGTAAAGATGTCTCTGTCCACTCCACTCAGGCATTTAACGGAAGTAAAGCTAGAGCTCAACTAATCCCTTAAAGGAGAAAAGGGGCTAGATTTGGCAAGTAAATTGATGTGAACCAACGCTGTGAAGTTTATGGCCAAAAATTCATTTATAAACAAAGCCGGTCCAGCAGAGGCGCTGTGTGACGTACTGACTGATCTTACGCGTGTCAGTAAAGCTGTGTCGGTCAAATGGAACACAGAATATAGAATTCATGCTACCAACATCTTGTTGCGTCACATTCTACATGCCTCAATAAAAGTTCCGTATTTTTCGAACGTCTATTGCCATACTACGTAAGTTCAGAACTCTGAATTAAATGTCACTATCATTATTCCCACTGCGTAAGTCTCTGTGCCCAGGTATGTCTCTAACAGCATTTCGCCCATACCATGTTTGGTGAACATCGGTAAAAAATATTACAGCTTGCATTGGGGATAAACACACACACACACACACACACACACACGCTCGCGCTGAAACAATATACAAATCTGTATAAAGTCTACTTTCCGTAAGGGATGACAGTAAGCTGAGAATAAGGGATGACAGTAAGCTGACAATAAGCACAAAGCCGTATTATCACTAACAATTGTTCTCTTAATGTATTTGTCACTGCGATACAAGTTTCCCGTTACGGCATCAGTACAGGGTCACGGGATTAGTGCTGCCTTCTGGAATGCAAAACGGGAAATGGATAACTTAACTTATTTGGTTACCAATGTTACCGTTACTGCCACACTCGATTCGTTATGTAGGAGGTAACAGCACACTGACACACTTGACAACTGGCGCCATCCCGAGAGCGCGAAAAGAACGCACCGCCGCTGTGATCTCGGAACATTCCCAGCTAACCACCAGTGCACCAGAAAACTCGTCAATCATCGACGTTCGTAAGTTCTTGCGTACTGAACGCGTGATAATACCATTCTGGCCTGAAGCGACATGCAGCAATTCTAGTCCCTGCGGCTGTGGAGAGCACCGTCTAGCCCCCACGGCAAATCGAACCACGATTTCTAGGTCGTCTAGCCCGCAAACCAGTCACTATACCGACTGAGCTACACCTGATGCAACTACTCGGTCAGTGCCGCATTTGCGTGGAAAGAAAGGGCAAAGCTCAAGCTGTCCGCGTCGACACTGTGACCGGATGCAGGCGGAGTGACGGCATAGCTTCACTCATTCTAAACCTCCGCGCTAGATGCAAGTCAGTGGCCAAGATCACGCCCCGGACACTTCATCCCCGGAAAAGAACTCCGATACTCACCGAATGTGGGGCTGGGTGGACCCCAGAGCCGACACGGGCGTTTTGGAGAAGATAAAAATCACTTTCCAGCAACCGGATAGTAACCAAGGACCGTCCGGCCCGTAGATAGTAGTTATACCGACTGAGCTGCCGCGGCTGTCATCACTACTGACCAGCAAACAAACGATTAAACAACCCATGGAGCAGAGTCCTGGAGAAGCTAATGTTTGCTCGGATAGTCAAAACATTCGCCGCTACGGTTTGTTAGCAAAGGACATCTCGCTGTGTTTAACGAATCAAGTGCCAGGAATGAAGCAATTTTATATAAAAATAAATAGTTTTTTTTGGTAATGCATTGTTTTACGCTTGGTAATTACCGTTTCGTTACCGTGTTCACAAGATTCCGCCACTTGTCTCTGCCCTGGGCCAGTTAATTCCAATCATCAGAAACAAATTCTCTCTGCCTCAGGACTGAAGCAGTTCGCACGTGCTTACTGAAAACTAATTGTGAATTATGATTAGAATTACGCCCAAACACTCCACCATAGAACGTACATTTCTCTTTAACAGCCGTTCACACCGCACAACTGGTGAGCGTACTAAGGAGTACTATGTGTTCTATGTGGGATCCGTGACACGAAAGAAAAAACAAAAGGTACGTTCCTACACACACGTCCAATATACATACACATACCCATATTACGGGCGAACGCCATTGCATTCCTTAGCGCAGAGCTGCAGAAACCATAACTCTGTGGTCCTTGTGTGGAATGCAAATCCTGTTGGCTGCAAGATAGCAAAAAACAACGTGTGAACAGAGAAACAGAGAGAGAGAGGGATCTGACTGCTGTGGCTACATGCCGAGGTGCGTGTGGTCTGATTTATACGTGCGGTCTAGCAACAGCCTGTCTCACAGTCCTCACCTGATACATTCAGTAACCTCCTGGGATGCGCTCATACCAAATAAACTGTTTTTAATGAATAGATTTCAAGCAACTTTAAATTACAGTTGCACGAAACTAGTGCTCGGATTACCCATAAGAAAAATGAAAAGGGGTGCACTGTGCTTCAAGCAATTATAGTTTTGAAAATGTAGGTACTTGTAACTCGCTGCGCGTATTTTTTTTTGGAAAAGAAGCACTAGTTTCGTGCAACTGCAGTTTCACGTTGCGTTGAAACTTATTTCTTCAAACCAGTTTCTTCCCAGTGCGTGTCTCATGATTCATCACGTTTTCTGTCTCTAGTTTAAGCATACATGACTACTTCCAACGGGGATATCGGGCTATCACAGAATATCAATGGCCGGCAGATGGCACTAATAATCAGACAGCCTCGCCATGTACTCGTTTTCACCTATATGAAGCCCTGCTGTCTTGATAGCCCTAAGACGCCCACCGATAACGACAGTAACACTGTTGGTCTGGAGCTGAGAGGGCTTCAGAGATCGGCTTTCCTCCTGCGGTACAGAGACTTGCGGATGTTGCCAACACCTTCCTGCTACATGTTGTGCTCGCTGTAAAGTATGCTGGCGATTTTGGGCTGTATTCGTAGCCCGCATGAGCAAAGGAAATTTCATTTGGGCTGCAAAATTAACCTTTTGACGCCTGATGTCAACTATAGTGGTCGTACCGCACCGCTAACCTCTAAACGTTGTATTTTATATATTTATTCAACAAACATACGTACTGTATATTTTAAACATGGTATATACTCTCCGTCTTTTTGTATTCAAAATGCAGTTTGTTTCATAATTCTAACGTATTTCGTTCCTGTATTATTCACATTTTATATACAGAATGTGCTAAAATTACAAAAAAATAATTCCGGCGCCAAAAGGTTAATATGTACTTATTGGCTGCAGCAGACCCACGATACCCGTATCCATTTACGGGACAACATTCATTCTGAACATACTTCACTGAGACGAGGTCAACGCCTCTTGCAGCGTCTCCCATACAGCCCTCGCCATGTTCTTTCTCCGTCACACATGAAGCACAACAGCTGCAGGTCTATGCGGACTGCTTCCTCTTTGCCTAGCTGCAACCCTTGCGGCTATCAGCAACAGTAAAGCTGAAGGCCGCACAATCCCAAGGTCAAAATAAATATCCTGTTGGCTATAGGTTACAACTCGTACACATTTCTACACACAGCGATGTGATGTTGGCCTGCCTGTATGCTTCAGGTAATTACCCAACATCTTTACAACAACAACAAAAAAGCGCCTCAATTATACATACATACTCAGTCCGTACCGCTCAGTAAACACTCTCCGTCACGGTTATATAAACCAGTCAGTTAATGGTGTACACGGAAATAATCGCCGTTTGTTCTCAGATCCACACAAAACAAACAAACACACTGTGTGGGCAGAACGTAGAATTGGTCAATGTTAAACTGGCGGTACTTATAGTAACTACTAGAGCAGGGTTCTCAGAATTTTCTCTTGTATACCGTTATGTGAAATCTAACGTTTCCAGTGTACCAGCTATATTTTCGTACTTAAATAAAGAACCTGTAATTTTGGTGAGACTGGCTGACAGCAGGAATAAGTTATGTGATGCTGCCAGCAATGTTGCGTATTAGAAGACACACGTGGCTTGCGTTTTACTTACTTCTTAACATGTTATCCTTTTTAATACTTTGGCTTCTTACTAAGGCTGCAGAGTGCCGCAACAGCAGCGGTGCGCGGACCGCGGTTGTACAGTTTAGAGGGTTAAATAATAACCGTTGCTAAGCAGTTCATATAGTGTGTGAGATGCGCGGTTGCAGCTTGCAGTGCTTGTAGACGTGACACCGTGCAGTTCGGTAAAGAGGTTTCACATCGAGCCAGATAAGGCTGTGATAGTCCCACGGTTCACAACTAGCTGTGCTGTGCAGCAGGTAGGCTTTCAAACAGGCCTGTTCAGAGTTTCAGTGACGAAACAAAATCCGAAGCAGTAATTAAGCAACGGTGTACAGCATCCGGGCTTCGAGTCCCTGCAGAAGCAGAAATTTTCAGACTGGCGCTGGGATCCAACCACCCGATGGGGTGTTCCGTCTCCGAGGGTCGAGCGGCTAACGTAGCAACAGTAACGATGGATCTGAGGTCACAAGTGTTTGGCAAAGGACGAACAATGGCGCGTATTCTGACATGTAGGTGCCAATGTTTCGGTCGAACGTCCTGCCTCCATCTTCATGGTCGGAGACAAAACAGCAAGTTGGTCCGAGACACCAGTGGCTACCCCGCAATAGACAGGGAGTAACAATGGTTCCTATCCCTCACACTGGTGCCTGTTTGTGGACAGCGCAAGATTAACAGCAGCAGAACTTGAAGCGCATGAAGAAGACCGTGGGAACAGACCGGTGCCGGCAGCATGCGGATACGAAGGCAATGCACGAAAACAAAAACAAACCAACACAAAACGCATTTCGGAATTGTGTCCTCCACCGGAGTATCGGCTTTCAAATCTCGCGCCGTCTGTCTGTCAGCACAGCACAGTACAGTACTTTCACCGACCGTTTCCCCAGTTTTCGCTTGTCACGCACATTTAGCTGCAGTGACCCTGTGGTCACGTCACAGGGTGCCAGTGATGGTCCCGTTGCCCTGAACAATAAGCTGTATAACTGCGCGCCAGGTTCAAGCGAAATTTCACAACATTGTTACGTTGCAAATTTCCTCGTGAGAGTCGCAAAGACCGTTTTATGATCCCTGTAGTTAGAAAATGCGCATCACGGCAGCCATCTACAACGGCAGCTCAGTTGTGCTGAAGACAGCAGTCAGACAGTCACCATTGGCTCCAGTCGCAGGGTGGCATGATGCGTCACCATGGCGGTCGGCACTTCTAGGGCCATCCTGGAACAATGTTTTGTCTCCAGGCAGCAATTCAAAGCACTGCACACTGTCGACGTTCGGCAGTACCGCCACACACAAAACTCTTTCTCACAACTGACATCCATTTTTAGTGCAAACAGCCTGTGCTTTTCCAAGAACTTATGGACAAGTGATTCTTCCTGTTGTTTCGTGTGGGTGCGAAACTTGGTCTTTAACATTAAGGGAAGAGTATAGGCTGAGGGTGTTCGGGAACAGGGTCCAGAGGAGGATGTTTGGTTGAGTCTACAAGGGAGCGAGTGACAGGGACAGAAGACTGCGCAGAGAGGAGCTTATGGTGTGATCTGCTCACCAAATACCCTTATAATCCGAAGACGATTCACCCCGCTGCGTTTACAGCACAAAAATAAATGCAAAAATATTAATTCTAAATACAACTTTATTTGACAGATAAAACCAACACACACACACACACGTTTCGGCTAACGACGGTAGCCATCATCAGGCTGATGACAAAAATATGTCAAGGAAATGTTTACAGCTGCTAGTGGTTAGAAATATCGAATCGCCGTTGGTATGGGCACAGTTTATGGTCAATACATAATGTGGCAGCTCCATAGTGTGCTTCTGCGAGTTGTCATGCGGTACGTCATTACGGAGGGTTTAAGGTGTTCGGCCGTGGAGTTGCGGCCTTACGGATTATTGGCAACACATTAAAATAATGTTTATTTGAAGCAACCGCGCTGATATCCAGTGCAACCAGAGCAACAACACATCCCAGACTGCACATACCGCGTACCGCTCAGTTAACTGTGCAACAGACATCAACAGGCAACCTAGGCCGAATTAAAACAGCTTTAACTGGCACAACAAAACAAAATGCACAACAGCAGCTTCTGTAACTATATTCTGAAACAGAAAGTTTAGAATCTAAACACTGCAAATTATGGGATCTCATACTGTAGCATATAACATAAGATGCACTTCTTACCTTTTACTGGCTGTTTTTATGCCAGCCTGATGATGATCTGTGTACAGGCCGAAACGTGTAGCTGCTTAACTTTGCCACACATGACAGATGTGTTTAGACTGACCTTGAATTACGCACAACCCTGGTGCCCAGCCAGCCTGCATATCGCACAGTGGTGTCAGTACGAGCAGTGACAGTCTGCAACATCCTGAAATCCTTCGTGTAACCTATCGGAACGGCGTAGCTCAGTGAGTACGGTGACTGCACTGTGGGTTGGACAACTGAGGAACTGTGGTGCCTTCCATGGCAGCAGTAACACTTTTCTCTTGTCCGAAACGTCCGCACCGAGTACGGTCCAGCCAGCCTCGTATTCAACGGGTACCGTGGGGTAAGGCGGCCAGGGCGCGAGGCTGACCCTCAGCTCAATCAAGCGCTGAGGTTAAAAGTGAGAAGATCTATGCCTCTCCTGCCCCTACACAGTGTGCCATCGGGACATTCAGTGGGACAGCCGAACCTTCGCCAGTGTGAGAATTATACAGACGGTGTGAGCCAGCAACTGGCTTGGGAGGACGAACTGAGACTGCAGTGTGCGAGGGAGCCGACATGGGATCTGAAGGCCTGCCTGTCTGTATGCCTGTCTCACAATAATGACGACAATTTATGCCACTGTTACCGCTACTGCCACTGCTGCTGCTTAATTACGATGCAATAATAATTCACGCTCATAGCAGTCAAAATCCCGTTAGTGTGGGCCTATTCTCCGCCAGCCGGAAGTCGCAACGTTACATATTCTAAGTTCAACTTCCGGTTTCACACGCCAGGTCGACAAGAAGCAGACAATGCAGTTACATCAATGAGTTATTTGGCCTAGGGGAGGAAAGGACATTCTGCAAGAACAAGAAAGCGATGGGCATGGAAAGTGAACACAATAATTACGGAAGGCTGGATGAAAAAAAAGGAATGCACTTTATGATTGGCAAAACATGACCAGAAACATACTGGAGATTAATTTGACTGCAAAATATGTACTGCATCTGCAGTTTTGAGTAAATCGACAATAAAGTATAGATACATGGGAAACTGAGGTATGGCTACATTAATTCTTAACTTCGGCACAGGATGGAGGTGAGCAGTCAGCTGCACGCCCCGGCCGCTTTAACCCCAGTACTTGTTAAATAGGAAGCTGAGTGGACATTCTGAAGAGGAAGAAATTGATCTCTTGCTCCTGTTGAGGATCGAACTGCGACTCCTCGGACATAAATTCCGTAGCACAGTCACTGTACCTACTGAGCTATGCCGGCACCCTGACCTAGCGTAAAATATTGATAACATACACTGGTACCACGATATTGTGGTATACTTACCAAAAACCAGCAGTACCTCCACCCTGCGGTATACTTACCAATAACCAGCAATACCTCCACCCTGCGGTATACTTACCAGTAACTAGTAGTAACTCCAACCTGTGGTATACTTACCAATAACCAGCAGTACCTCCACCCTGTGGTATACTTACCATAACCAGCAGTACCTCCACCCTGTGGTATACTTACCATAACCAGTAGTACCTCCACCCTGTGGTATACTTACCATAACCAGCAGT
>Ga0123354_10010075_pt1 | contig 14521 bp, 11 predicted proteins | sample TergutLab28metaG_2_FD_97872 | JGI IMG/M metagenome (GOLD analysis project Ga0123354, IMG submission 97872) | Labiotermes labralis P4 segment gut microbial communities from Petit-Saut dam, French Guiana - Lab288 P4 | ecosystem: Host-associated > Arthropoda: Insects > Digestive system > Gut ... | reverse complement strand
CCATGTATATGATGAGTTGCTCGCTATGCCTCTGTGTATTTCTTTGAGAATTGGTGATTTCAACGAATTTGAGGCACTTCTTTTTTCAAAAAAGTTTGTTCCAAATGGAACATCAACGCAAAGATACTACGATTTTTTGAGATAATTTAGATTCAAGCTATTTTTCTTGTGCGACTATCTAAAAAACACAAAAATGAAAGATATGGCTTTTCCACCTGTGTTTTCCGGTATTTTCCTATTTTTAATCCTATTTTTAATCCTCCAAACAAAAAATCCTCATAACAACTACTGATTTTCAGCAAGTTATGAGGATAAATATGAGGTTCCTGGCGGATTCGAACCGCCGTCAACGGTTTTGCAGACCGGCGCCTAGCCACTCGGCCAAGGAACCTTTTTTTGCGAGTGCAAAGTAAATACTTTTATTCCACTTATGCAAATTATTAATTCCTTTTTTTTACTATACTATTTATAAAGAGTTGCGTAACATCAATGTCAATTTCGCCCTAAAACGGATAGCCTACTGCGAAATGCCAAGCCCAGTTGTTTTTGAAGTTTGGATGAAAAAACGCCCAACGGTCTTCTCCGATACGACCGGGGTCATACACTTTCCATCCCGCATCGAGACGAAGCAGAAAGAAGTCCATATCTAACCGTAATCCAAGTCCATACCCCAATGCTATCTGTTTGTAAAATGAATTGAATTTGAAAACGCCGCCTTCCTGACCTGCATAATTTTTTATCGTCCATATATTTCCTGCATCAATGAATGCTGCCGCTTCCAATTTCCAGAAGAAACGGGAGCGGTATTCTACGTTCATATCCAGCTTTAGATCTCCCGATTGAAAATAAAAATTTGCAGAGTCGCTATGAAAACTGCCAGGTCCTAATTCTCGAACCTGCCATGCACGCACACTGTTCGCTCCTCCGGAATAATATCGTTTTTCAAAAGGGAGTATATCCGAATTTCCATACGGCACTGCAAGTCCGCCACCGACCCGCCATGCAATTGAATTTTGATGGTCGATAATAAATGTTCGCGCATAATCAGCGTCACCTTTTACAAATTGGGCGAAATAGGTATTGAATAGTTTGTAAGACCCTTGATCATTCTTTTGTGCATGAAGCAAATCATTTATTGCATAAAGCAAATTTCCCGCCGATTCGAAAGATAGACGTAAAGAATGTGCATTGCGTTGTTTCTGCATGGGGTCGAAAGTAGTCTGAGTATAAGAATATCCTGATCCGACAATGAATTGGTTTGAATATCCGAAATACTTGGCGTTAACCGGCAAAGTATTTAAAAATGTAGGATCAATGCGTGGAATATAAACATAATCAATATCCAATAAATCAAATTGATGCCTACCGCTTCCCCGTTCCCGTCGCTGCCATGAATACCGAAGTCCGCCGGAAAACAACGTCCGGTCGTATTCCGGACGGATTTGATGATTGTAACTAAAAGTTAATTCCGTCGAAGTACTCATTTTTCTTGAAAAAGGATTTTGAATAAACAGAAGTACAAACTTAGGTATGTGAATCGTCATTTCAGCTCCAATTTCCATATATGGATTTTTAAAATTGGAAATAGCTTCATAAGCGCCACGCACTTTAAAATTAAATGTTTCGGCTCCACGAAACAAATTTTGATGCGTATAATTGACGGAGGAAGCAACTCCCAAATCGCCGGTTGTATTTGTGCCTTCAATTGAATAAGATATTGATTGTTTTTTTGCAGGCATTGCCAATATGTAAGTGTTCAAACGCGTAGTATCTCCCTGTTGAAACTCGTCATACTGAATATGAATATTATTCAAAGCGTTCAGCGAAGTATAAGCCGAATAAGTAGCGTCTTCACGTACTTGTGAATACAATCGTTGCGGTAAGATAAAACAATTGCTTAAAAGCATTTTAGGACGAATAGCCGGCGTTTTCCCCTGGTAATAAATCGTATATCCATTACTGACAACGCTATCGGAAATTTGATAATCGCTTAGCTTACTTATTTTAAGCGGGTTGTAATCCAAATAAATAAACACTTTATTGAAATAATATTTTTTATGTGGAATTTCTTCATATTTCCCATTAGGCAACGGCTGTTTAAAAAGAGCTATTTTCATATCGACATCCACTTGATTGTCAAGTAAGGCGCTATCGGTAGCATCATAAGAAATGTATTGTTTATTGAAAGCATAATAGCCTCTGTTTCGCAGCAAATTAGTGATACGGTCGCGTTCCTTGTCCAATATGTTTCTATCGAACAGCATATCATTTTTTATTAAAGAAACTCGTTCGGAAGCCGACTCTCCCGAAGCACGTCGCAATGGTTCTCCATTTTCATTACCGGTTAATAAGTTGCGAATGCTATCATCTGCAATGGTCGTGGAATACTGATGAATACGATAGGGCGTATTTCCTTCTATCCGATAGATTACCTCAGCTTTTTTATCTTTAGCGGTTATTGTGGAAGAAACATCCACATTGAGATAACCCATATTAATAAAGAGTTTTTGCAATTCCAAATCGGTCTTGGTAACTAAAGTAGAATCAAAAATCACCGGCTTTTCACCCACTTTTTTCAATATGTGATTAATCCATTTGGTACTGTCTTTTCCTGACAGATTGTAAACCTGAAGCATCGTTTTATTCAAACCAAACATTTTGAAATTGGGTAGTTGGCGTATATACGGTCTCAGTTCAAGCGTTTTATAATCCGGAATATCCGATTTAATTATGACATTATCTAAAAGATAGTCTCCATCAGCGACAAATTTGGTAGAACTGCACGAATAAAGTGACCATACAATTGGCAATAACAACCAGAAAAACCGGGTAAAAATTTTCATTCGTACAATATTTTCTAAAAATTGTATGCAAAGATAAGATTTATTACGAAATAGTTTCTTAGTTTTGTCGAAAAAATTTGATAAAATGATTGGCAAAAATAAAATTAAGTTTATCCGTTCGTTGGAGAAAAAGAAATTTCGCAATGAATCGTCTTGTTTTTTAGCCGAAGGAAATAAGTTGGTAAAAGATATTTTGCCTTTTTTTGAATGTGAATGCTTAATTGCTAAAACTTCTTGGATGGCAATGCAAGGCGATATCCGCACGAATGAATTACTCATAGCGGAAGATGGCGATATCGAAAAGATCAGTTTATTGAAAACGCCGCAGGATGTATTGGCGGTTTTTCGCCAGCCTCACAATGTGTTGGAGAAAGAAGAGTTAAGAAATGAATTGAGCTTGGTTTTGGATGGAATACAAGATCCGGGAAATTTAGGAACGATTATTCGCTTAGCCGACTGGTTCGGTATCAAGCGATTAATTTGTTCGCCGGATACGGCTGACGTGTATAATCCGAAAACCGTTCAGGCTACAATGGGTGCGATAGCCCGCGTTCAGGTCTTTTATGTTTCACTTTCCGATTGGTTAAACGATATGGCGGATGTTCCCGTGTATGGCGCTTTTTTGGAAGGACAAAATATTTATACGGAAACCTTATCTTCTTCCGGATTGATTGTTATGGGAAATGAAGGAAACGGAATCAGCCGGTCGGTCGAAAACCATATTACGCAAAAACTCTTTATTCCCAACTACCCTCCGGAAGCCGAATCGACCGAATCGCTGAATGTAGCGGTAGCAACGGCTATTGTCTGTTCCGAATTTCGGCGAAGGCAAACGATTTCATAACCGCCGAATTACCAATTGTAATTAAATCCAAAACTTATTAACTCATTGATTTGAAAATAGCCCCAAGTCCGGTCGGAAACCAATTGATTATTATCGTCATACCGGACAAATAAATAAAGCATTGTGGAAAAATAGCGGTTAATCGGCATATTCAACGTATTTTCCGATTCAGCTGTAATTTTTTGATAATTGGTAAAATAATATAAACGGGAAGTGAAATTCACATTTTTATTGAAATTAATTATCATTTTAGCATTCAAAGTGGAACCTACATTGAAAAGGTCCCATTTCCCGGCTTCAATACCAAATCTTGTGGGATCAATATTTTTGTTAAAAACGCCAATGTATTCAATGGATAAAGGAGAAATATCCGTATCGAAATGGAATTTTTTATCCTTTATTTTTGAATTTTTTTTATCTATCTGGTACCTCATTCCTATAATACCGACGTTGATATAAAGTGGAGAAAAAGCAGAAGAAAGAACTTGGGGAGCGTTTTCTACGAAATTTTGAAACAGTTGGGACTTCATTTCAAGAAAAGACGAATAAAACCAATTATGAATTGCTTGAATACTAACGGTACTGTATGTTCGAATCAAATCATCTGCGACTCGGTAGCGCCGGAGCGAATCGTTCGGATTTGTGAAAATGTTTAGTTTCCATTCGGCATAATTATTGAATTGGAATTTATTTTTATTATAATTGAAAGTCATATTATGATTATTGAATAGATTTAAATTCCTTACGCCTCCATTGTACCAATTTTGTGAGATATAATTCTGCGAAAGTTGAATTTTATGGTTGCCGTTAAAAACCCAATATTTCCGTTTGGGATGAAAACGTTCCGGTTTTGTTTCCTTATCATTATTAAAGCCATAATCAATTTTAAACAAATGATGAAAGATATTCGACTGCATTTCTTCTATCTTTTCCGCTTTGCCTGAAAATCGGGCGGGAGTATATTTTACTTGAGCCAAATTATTTATTATTAAGGAATCATAAGCCGCTCGATTAATATCGTTTTTATGGTTTACGTCTGCAAATAACCGGTTGGCAGAAAAACGCAACGGAGGAAATAACGGTTTTGTCAACGGACATTCCGGCGTGAGCTTATGATGCAATATATTTAAATGATTTCCATCAGCAATAATCGGAAGGAATGGCGAGTACAAAATAACCGTATCCGCATAAACTATTGGATTAGGCGCATAACATTTATTAGAATCAAGTAGTTGATAAGCAATGGGGTCTTGCAACTGCTCCTGAGGGTAAAGTTGTACAAATGTTGAGAACAGAAACAGAAAAAATAATGAGGTGTGAATCAGCGTTTTTTTTGCTAACAGCATATCCAAACTTTTTTTATTTTTGCGAAATTAATGATTAATTTTGTTATGACAATGGATTCTTGTATTTTTGCAGCTAAAATTATAAAAAATAGATTAATTTCAAATGCCGAAAATATCAGAACGAGGGATAGAAATGCCTGCTTCTCCCATACGCAAATTAGCTCCGTTATCGGATTCAGCAAAAGCTCGCGGTTTAAAAGTGTATCATTTAAATATCGGTCAACCGGATATTCCAACCCCTGAAGTTGGAATCGAAGCAATCAAAAAGTTAGACCGGAAAATTTTGGAATATAGCCCAAGCAATGGATTTCTAAGCTACAGGGAAAAATTAGTTCATTATTATTCCAAATTTAACATTAAAGTAAGCGCCGACGATATCATCATCACAACCGGAGGTTCGGAGGCGGTTCTTTTCGCTTTTATGGCTTGTTTAAATCCGGGCGATGAGATTATTGTTCCCGAACCTGCCTACGCCAATTACATGGCATTTGCCATTTCAGCCGGAGCAGTCATCCGAACCGTAGTCTCAACCATTGAAACCGGTTTTGCCTTGCCGCCAATCGAAGCATTCGAAGCGCTTATAAACAAACGCACCAAAGGAATTTTGATTTGCAATCCGAATAATCCTACCGGTTATTTGTATTCACGGAAAGAAATGAATAAAATCCGCGACTTGGCGAAAAAATATGATTTATATCTTTTTTCCGATGAAGTATATAGGGAATTTATCTATACGGGTTCCCCCTATATCAGCGCATTTCATCTGACGGGAATTGAAGAAAATGTCGTCTTGTTTGATTCGGTTTCCAAACGATACAGCGAATGTGGAATCAGGGTAGGAATGTTGATTACCCGCAACCGTGAACTGCGTAAAACGGTAATGAAATTTTGTCAGGCGCGTTTGAGTCCGCCTCTGTTGGGGCAAGTGGTAGCAGAAGCTTCATTAGATGTTTCGGAAGAATACATGCAGGAAGTTTACGACGAATATCTTGCCCGTCGTAATTTTGTGGTTGATTCATTAAACAAAATTCACGGCGTTTATTCTCCGATACCGATGGGCGCTTTTTATACAATTGCCCGTCTGCCGGTTGATGATGCCGACAAGTTTTGTGAATGGTGTTTGTCGGATTTCGAATATGAAGGTCAAACCGTTTTTATGGCGCCTGCTTCCGGATTCTACACGAACCCACAAATAGGGAAAAATGAAGTACGTATTGCGTATGTTCTTAAAAAAGAAGAATTGCAGAAAGCGCTGACTGTTCTCGAAAAAGCGTTGGAAGAATACAATCGCTTACCATCCGACCCCAAGTAAACATTTTATCAATTCTCAATTATTCAATCATTGACCAATGTCTGCCGAATTTTTTATTGCTAAACGAATATACAAGGATCGAGGCGAGAGCCGGAATGTTTCTCCTCCGGCTGTACGCGTCGCTACCGTCAGCATAGCCGTTGGATTAGCGGTCATGATTCTTTCCGTTGCGGTAGTCATCGGATTCAAGAAAGAAGTCAGGGAAAAAGTCATTGGATTCGGTTCCCATATTCAAATCACTAATTTTGAGCTTAATCCTTCCTACGAAATGAAACCGGTTGCTGTTAGCGACACTTTGATGAATGATTTGCAGAGCCGGAATAATATTCTCCGAGTGGAACGATTTGCAACGAAACTCGGAATAATAAAAATGGCAGAAGATTTTCAAGCGGTTGTTTTCAAAGGAGTAGATGATCACTACAATTGGGGTTTTTTCCAATCGAATTTAGTCGCAGGGAAAGTATTAACGATTCGTCCCGATTCAATCCTTGCCGACGTACTTATTTCTCAAACCATCGCCAATAAGCTGAATCTCAAATTAGGCGATTCGTTTATAACTTATTTCGTTCAAGATCCGCCGCGCGCCCGGAAGTTTCATATTGCAGGAATTTATCAAACCTATTTTTCGGATTATGATAAGGTATTTGTGATGGCGGATATCAAACAAATCCGTCGGTTAAACCAATGGGATAACGACATGGTCAGCGGTTTGGAGTTGTATGTAAAAGACTATAACCGCTTGGATGAAACAGCCGATTCACTCTACTTCGACCTCCAAATGCGAAAAGACCGTTTCGACAACACGTATCTGGTTCAATCCATAAAACAACTGAAGCCGGAAATTTTCGACTGGCTAAGCGTTTTAGATGTAAACGTAGTGGTCATTCTCGCTTTGATGCTTATTGTCGCCGGATTTTCCATGATTTCCGGATTACTAATCATTATTTTGGAAAAAGCCAGTATGATTGGTACATTGAAAGCCTTGGGTCAGGACAATACAAGTATCCGGAAAATTTTCCTTTACCTTTCCGCCTTTCTGATTGGAAAAGGACTGATTTGGGGAAACCTCTTAGCGATAAGCCTGTGTTTGATTCAGCATTATTTTGGAATACTCAAATTAAATCCTGAAGTGTATTATCTTACAAAAGTCCCGATTAATATTTCGATTCCATACATTCTGTTAATAAATATAGGTACACTCCTTATAACATTGGTTATGTTGATTCTGCCTTCCTATTTAGTCGCCAATATTTCACCGGCGAAAACGATTCGGTTTGAGTGATAAAAATTTCCAAAAAAAATTTTGAAATTTGAAAGAATACATTACCTTTGTCAATTCATTATGTAACCTCTTGTGTTAAAATATATAAGTAAAATTTTGAGAACTAATAAATTATAATATACAAATAATGAACATTACATTAAACAAAAAAGATTCGGTAAATGCGACAATTACCATTGAAGTGGAAAAAGCTGACTATGCAAATGAAGTAGATAATTCGTTAAAAGATTTGCGAAAAAATGCAGTATTTCCGGGATTTCGTAAAGGCATGATACCGCCGGAGCTTCTTCGTCAAAAATATGGCAAAGCCATACTTATTGAAGAAATCAATAAGCTATTAACTAAAAATCTTGACAATTATATTAAAGATAATAATCTGCCTGTTTTAGGCGAACCTTTGCCTGCCGAAGAACAAGCGCCGCTTGATTTTGACACGCAAGAAAATTTCGCTTTTATTTTCGATATCGGTTTATCTCCAACCATAGATATCCGGTTGACAAAAGAAGATAAAATGCCTTACTATTTGATTCAAGCAACCGACGATATGATTCTTAAGCAAATTGAACAGGTTAAAGCCCAACACGGTGACTATATAAAAGTAGAAGAGTTGGAAGACATAGATGTAGCTAAAGGTAAATTGATTGAATTGGGTGAAAACGGAGAACCGAAAGAAGACGCAATAACGAACGAAAGCGCTGTCTTAATGCCGATGTATATGAAAGATGAAGAGGAAAAAGTGAAATTTCATAATGCAAAACTTCATTCAACGATTATTTTCAATCCAAGTAAAGCTTACGCTGGGATTGAGGTGGAATTAGCTTCTTTTCTTAACATTAATAAAGACTTGGTGAAAGATCATACGGGCGATTTCTCTTTTGAAATAAATGAAATCACCCGCTATAAAGAGGCTGAAATAAATCAGGATTTGTTTGATAAAGTGTTTGAACCCGGAACGGTTCAATCGGAAGAAATGTTTCGGGAAAAAATAAAAGAAAGATTGACGCAACAAATGTCTCCGGAAAGTGATTACAAATTTATTCTCGATGCGAAGAATTTGTTATTAGAAAAGGCTTCCGACATACAACTTCCCGATGCTTTATTGAAACGCTGGCTCTTGGAATCCAACTCGAAACAGACGCCGGAATCCTTAGTCGAAGACTATCCGAAGATTGCTGAAGATTTGAAATTCCATTTAATTCAGAATCATTTGAATGAAGAAAATGGGATTACGGCAGAGGAAAGTGAAATAGAGGAATATGCCCAAAAAACGACTCGCAACCAATTCGCGCAATATGGCATGTTTGATATTCCCGACGATTTATTGGAAAACTATTCAAGGGAAATGCTGAAAAAGAAAGAAACTTATCATTCCTTGAGAGATAAAGTATTAGAAGATAAATTAATAAAAGTATTAAAAGAACAAGCGACTTTGGAACCTCAGAATATTACCTTAGAGGATTTTAAAAAGTTGATTAACTAAATAATAATGAAAATGAACGATTTTAGAAATTATGCAGTAAAGCATTTTGGGATAAACGGTCAAGTATTCGACGACGTTATCCGTTCACAAAGAGAATATTTGAATCCTTACATATTGGAAGAACGACAGATGAATGTCACTCAGTTAGACGTATTTTCCCGCTTGATGGCAGACCGCATCATCTTTTTGGGGACGCAAATCGACGATTATACGGCGAATGTCATTCAAGCGCAATTACTTTATCTGGAATCATCCGACCCGGGAAAAGATATTTCGATTTACATCAATTCTCCCGGAGGTTCTGTTTATGCCGGTTACGGAATTTATGACACTATGCAATACGTTGGTAGTAAAATTCATACCATTTGCACGGGTATTGCTGCCTCTTTTGCAGCGGTTTTGTTGGTAGCCGGTGAAAAAGGACATCGTTCGGCTCTGAAACATTCAAGGGTAATGATTCACCAACCGCTTGGCGGAGCGCAAGGTCAAGCCTCCGATATTGAAATCACAGCACGTGAAATCATAAAGATTAAAAAGGAAATCTACACCATTATTTCCGAACATTCAGGGCAGTCCTATGAAAAAGTTTTACAGGACGGCGACAGGGATTTTTGGATGACATCCGAAGAAGCAAAAGAATATGGTATGGTTGATGAAGTGTTAATTAAAAAGAAAGAATAATTCCGATGGCTAAATTTCAACAACATTGCAGTTTTTGCGGTCGTTCCGAAAAAGATGTGAAGATGCTCCTTACAGGTATAAACGGTTATATCTGTGATGAATGCGTAGAACGTGCGCATGAAATGGTCTTTGAATCTTTAGGCGATAAACAAGGAAGCAAATTTTCCATATCAAAAGCTGAACTGCCTAACCCGAAACAAATCAAAGATTTCTTAGACCAATACGTTATCGGGCAAAACGACGCTAAACGCTATCTATCGGTTTCCGTTTACAATCACTACAAACGTTTAATGCAAAAATCCGGCAGCGATGATGTGGAAATTGAAAAATCAAATATCATCATGGTGGGACAGACCGGAACCGGAAAAACTTTGTTGGCGAAAACGGTTGCTCGCTTGCTGAAGGTTCCATTTGCAATTGTCGATGCAACGGTCTTAACAGAAGCCGGATATGTAGGAGAAGACATTGAAAGTATTCTCTCCCGCCTGCTTCAAGTCTGTGATTACGACGTAAAAGCGGCGGAACGAGGCATTGTATTTATCGATGAAATTGATAAAATAGCGCGGAAAGGCGACAATCCATCCATCACGCGCGACGTAAGCGGAGAAGGTGTGCAGCAAGGCTTGCTTAAATTGCTGGAAGGCTCGGTTGTTAACGTACCTCCGCAAGGCGGTAGAAAACATCCTGAACAAAAACTCATTCCGGTAGATACAACCAATATACTATTTATCTGTGGCGGCGCTTTCGACGGAATTGAAAAAAAAATCGCCCAACGCATGAATACTCAGGTAATAGGTTATACGTCCATACAGCAAACAGCGCATATCGACCGCAACAATCTGATGCAATATGTGGCTCCTCAAGATTTGAAAGCATTCGGATTAATACCCGAAATCATCGGACGATTGCCTATACTTACTTACCTTGACCCTTTAGACCGAACCGCTTTACGAGCTATCCTCACCGAACCTAAAAATGCTATTATAAAACAATACATAAAAATGTTCGCAATGGATGATATTACCTTGACTTTTGACGATGAAGTACTTGATTATATTGTCGAAAAAGCGGTCGAGTATAAATTGGGTGCGCGAGGTTTGCGTTCCATAACAGAAGATATTATGATTGATGCCATGTTTGAATTACCCTCTTCCGGTAAAAAGAGATTTTACGTAAATTTAGACTATGCAAAATCAAAAATTGAAACATCTTCCAAGCGGCGTTCAGCCTAAGTATGACAATTCGATGAATATTTTTCATAATGAGACAAAAAAAAGTTGAGAATTATTTGCAATATTTCATTACAATGCTATAACTTTGTTTGATAAAGAATGTAGCTTATTTAGTATGGCAAAAAAAGATTTTTTAGCGGAACAATTAAAGAAATATTTTGGTTTTGATACTTTTAAAGGAAACCAAGAAGATGTAATCCGGAGTGTCATGGAAGGAAGAGATACCTTTGTTCTAATGCCTACCGGTGGTGGTAAATCGCTTTGCTATCAATTACCATCGCTCTTGATGGAAGGAACGGCGCTGGTGGTTTCGCCACTCATTGCTTTGATGAAAAATCAAGTAGATGCTATGCGCAATTTTAGCGAAGACAACGGAGTCGCCCATTTTATCAATTCCTCTTTGAACAAAGCTGCGATAGACAAGGTGAAAGACGATATCCGCGCGGGGAAAACCAAATTATTATATGTAGCTCCCGAATCATTAACCAAAGAAGAAAATATTGAATTTCTACGGCATGTGCCGGTTTCATTTTATGCGATTGACGAAGCGCACTGTATTTCGGAATGGGGACATGACTTCCGTCCGGAATATAGACGTATAAGACCTATAATTAATGAAATAGTTCGTCGTCCGCTTATTGCTCTCACTGCTACGGCTACTCCCAAAGTTCAACATGACATTCAAAAAAACTTGGGAATGATGGATGCGGTTGTTTATAAATCTTCTTTCAATCGCCCGAATTTGTATTATGAAGTACGACAAAAAGGCAAAGATGTTGATAAAGAGATCGTCAAATTTATCAAAGCTAATCCGGGAAAATCAGGAATCGTTTACTGCTTGTCCCGAAAAAAAGTAGAAGATTTCACCGAAATTCTAAAAGCAAACGGAATAAATGCCTTAGCTTATCATGCGGGTATGGATTCCCTGACGCGCTCCGAAAATCAAGACGCCTTTCTGATGGAAGAAGCGGAAGTTATTGTAGCAACTATTGCTTTCGGAATGGGAATTGATAAACCGGACGTCCGATACGTCATTCATTATGATATCCCTAAAAGTTTGGAAGGATATTATCAGGAAACAGGACGCGCCGGACGGGATGGAGGAGAAGGAAAATGCATCGTATTTTATAATCATGCCGATTTACAAAAGTTAGAAAAATTTATGCAAGGTAAACCTGTTTCAGAACAAGAGATAGGCAAGCAACTATTGGAAGAAACAAGAGCTTACGCAGAAACATCCGTTTGCCGGAGAAAAGTGATTTTACATTATTTTGGAGAAGAATACACGGAAGATAACTGCGGAAGTTGTGATAATTGTTTAAATCCTAAAAAACAAGTGGAAGCAAAAGAATTATTAATTTCAATTTTAGAAACAGTCGATCTGTTAAAAGATAAATTTAAAGCAGATCACATCATCAACATTCTTCAAGGTAAAACAACCTCGGAGATATTGTCTTACGAACATAATGATTTAGATATTTTCGGTTCGGGAAAAGATGAAGATGAAAAAACATGGAATGCAGTGATCCGTCAAGCAATGATTGCCGGCTTTTTGGATAAGGATATTGAAAATTACGGATTGTTGAAATTAACTGCTGCCGGACGTAGATATTTGGCTAACCCTACTTCTTTTACAATAACTAAAGATAACGATTTCGAAGAAGAAGATACTGCCGAAGAAACCCCTGTGCGTGGAGGCGCATCATGTGCCGTTGACCCTGTATTATATTCGATGATGAAAGATTTACGAAAAAAAATGGCTAAAAAATTAGAGGTTCCGCCTTACGTCGTTTTTCAAGATCCGTCTCTAGAAGCTATGGCAACTACCTATCCGGTGACAATCGAAGAGTTGCAGAACATTCCGGGAGTAGGTTCCGGAAAAGCTAAACGTTATGGAGAAGAGTTCATTGCGCTGATTAAACGCCACGTGAACGAAAATGAAATCGAACGTCCGGAAGACTTGCGAGTGCGAACCGTTGCAAACAAGTCCAAACTAAAAATATCCATTGTGCAAAGCATTGACCGGAAAGTTGCTTTGGATGATATCGCGCTGACTACAGGCTTGGAATTTACCGAATTGCTCGACGAAATCGAAGCGATTGTTTATTCCGGAACCAAAATTAATATCGACTACTTTCTGAATGATGTGATGGACGAAGATCATATTGATGAAATTTATCAATACTTCAAAGAATCGGAAACCGATGGTTTGGAAAGCGCTATTGAAGAGTTGGGCGGCGAATTCTCAGAAGAAGAAATCCGGCTCGTCCGGATTAAATTCATTTCGGAGTTGGCGAATTAAATTATTTACAAAATTTTTCAGTTTTACTTTTTTTTGTATTTTTGCAAATTGTTTTATTATAGGTGAAATAGTTTTTATTTAAATCTGAATGAAAAATAGTCATAAACACAAATAAAGTATAAAAAAATGAAAAATTCAATTGCTAACAAGTTTAATTTGATATTATTAGGAGCATTAATATTAGTCGGTTCATGTGCAAAAAATGACCCCCCTGTCGATAAACAACAAAAACCATTATTCCCGCTAAGTATTGGAAACAACTGGTCTTATGTTGAAACCTTTTATGATGGAGATTACACGGATTCCCAAACAGATCAATTGAACGTATTAGGTTCATATACAATAGACGGAATAACAGGGTTTGCTTTGAATGAATATAAAAAAGGATACCCTATATCTTTATTAGAAAATGATAAAGAAGGAAATTTAGTGGAACATTTTTTTAATAATGACAAGTTGGTTCATACTACTATTTTATTTAAAAAGAATGTAAAAAAAGGAGATAGTTGGGCTTATAAAGATGTAGTTTATTCGGATAGTACTCACTCCTCTGCATATAATATTGAAGATGTGATAGTTACTTGCGTTACGACAGATACTATTATAACTGTTCCTAAAGGAGATTTCCATTGTATCGGTTTTTCTTATGATGAAGGAAAACAATCAAATGGAGACCCTGAAAATACAATTTTTTATTTTTTGTCTGAAAACATAGGATTAGTAAAATATATTTTATATGAACATGCAGATGGTATGACTTATTATAGTTATGACCGAGTATTGACTAACTATACTTTAAAAAATTAAATAAGCGTAGAAAGTTTACCCTGCATTAGAATTAGAAACGACAAGTTTTATACAGGAAAATTCAAGCATGCGTGAATTAACGGGCTATCCGGTAGAGCAAACGAGCAAGGACAAATTGTACGAAATATCCAAACTGCTTTACAAATATGAACCCTCAAAAAACGGAATAATTGATTTTCTGTATTTTAGCTCCGGACGGCTTCAAAATGGGTTAAAACCTTTTGCCAGTCTCAAAAAAATCATGTATCTTTGTATCACTTTTCACAACCGGAGAGGTGCTCGAGTGGTTGAAGAGGCACGCCTGGAAAGCACTATTCTATAATAATACTATATCCAATTACACCTCTAATTATCAGTACTTTAGTTTCAAATAATTTGTTAATTTCAGGTTG
>Ga0123354_10010074_pt1 | contig 14521 bp, 11 predicted proteins | sample TergutLab28metaG_2_FD_97872 | JGI IMG/M metagenome (GOLD analysis project Ga0123354, IMG submission 97872) | Labiotermes labralis P4 segment gut microbial communities from Petit-Saut dam, French Guiana - Lab288 P4 | ecosystem: Host-associated > Arthropoda: Insects > Digestive system > Gut ... | reverse complement strand
GCGTAAATTTGGAATAATATCTAATGTAATTACCAAACTGCTCAACTCGAAATAAAGTGAATTTAGAATACCAGTCAATATGCCTTACCTTGAATAAACAGTAGACGGTACAGCATCGTAGTACCGTTACAACAATCTTTGTAATAATTGTATTCAATCATTTATTTCTTCAACTGTAGATACGTGATGGCCGATAACAAATTTGTAGCGAGTGAGGGCGTTTACTGGGATTGCGCTAAGCTTTATAGAGTAGAGCTGACAAGTTATGCATTCCTAAAAATATAATGATCTGATCAAGTCACTACCGGGTTCAGGCTGGTTGTTATTGCTGACTTTAGCGGATGAGACTGATCGATCTCTTCCTGAATTCAAGTATTGAAATTTCAAAGTTTCTATCTAATACAAATATATAAGTATATCTGACATGTATTAGATAAATAATTAAGAACATATTTAGAATCAACCATAAAGAAGCGAAAGAAAAAAAAAGAGATAAAGAGAGGAAGAGAGAAAGAAAGGAGAAGTGACGTGTATGGTTGTGCGTTTATGACGTAATTTATTATCTCAAAAATGTGTTCCTTATTTTCCGTAGAAGATAAGTCCGTAAAATCACATTCCAGTGCTAAAGTGTTCAATCTTCAAACACTTTTCTTTGGTTCCAAATTTCATGAACCCGAATGTGCTCGTGTTTCTGTCTACGACTCGTTTCGTATCGTATTCTGTGGATACTAGCACAAATGTTATTGTTTCATTCGATCATTTTGTGCCAGGAGCTATTCAGAAGAGCAACGCAAACTGACAAACTCCCATGTAGATGATTACGGCCGTGGGTAAACCGAGACGAGGATACCGTGGCGTCTTACCTTTCAGCCATAAGAGTTTTGTCTGTAGAACTCCGAAATTGGATAGACTGTGATGAACAGCGTTATGATTGGCGACGATGTAAACATCACAACCAACATCCAATTCGAAAGCGCGAGAGGAACATTTGTATTCTTGTTCTTATGACAGCTGGCAATGATGGAGTGTTTTGCTCCTGTTTCGTCCAGAAGCTGTTATCAGGATACTGAGTTCCACAACACTAAATGCTCAGCTACAGTAAACAGCCCTATTGCTGTTCCCTGTAGCTGAGACATAACACGAGTGACTCAAGTGGAACACACAGTGAAAACCCGCAGAATTTTGTTATGGGAAATTGCCTTGGTAAGCAAAGACTTATAAATATCGAGGCTAAAATTAGAGAAAATTTTTAGGATAAATGAATCTTCAGGAAGGGTACTTTAATAATATTGATCTCACCGAAACGCTCAGGACTTGAGTGTACGAACTCGTATGTAATGTAAAGGTAAAGCAGTCCCATTACAGGCCTGGAGTGGCCCAGAGGGTTCCGGGAAGTTAAGGTTCCCAGATTACATGACAACGGCACAGGATGGTGGTAAGGTTGTTAGCCCTACGTACCGGCCGCCTTTACCTCCAGGACATACTCCTGGTACTCATTTCTGTTAGAGGCTGAGTCGACCCCAGGGCCATAGTGCGATCGGAAGGATTATGTCAATGAAGAATTCCAGTGACACCATCTGGAATCGAACCAGCGACCTTCCGATTTGTAGCACAGCACCTTAACCACTGTGCTACCGCTGAGTTCCGTCCTGATCCTGCTAGCAAGCTGTCAGCAAACCTGTATGACAAATACCATTGTTGTGTGTACAGTAAAAAACTCCTGATGATGGACAGAGGAACTGTTCGAAACATGTAGAGTTTTATTCCAAAAATAAATTTGAGAAATTAGTGCATCTAGTTGGTTTTGTTATAAAAAAATCGAAAAGAATGAGATGGGCGGACATGCAGCGCGTTTGGGGGGAGAGGAGCGACTTATACAGGGTTTTGGTGGGGGAAACCTGAAGGAAAATGAGACCACTTGGGGAACCCGGGCGTAGATAGGAAGATAATATTAAGATGGATCTTCAGGAAATGGGATGTGGGACTATGGACTGGGTCGAGCTGGCTCAGGATATGAATAGGTAGCGGGCACTTGTGCATACGGTAATAAACCTTCGGGTTCCATAAAATGCGAGGAGTTCCTTGACTAGCTGAGAACCGGTTAGCTTTTCAAGAAGGTCTCCGCTGCATGGAGTGAGTAAGTAAGTAAATATATTTTTCGTATTACTTCTTTTTGTAATTTATTAGCTACTTGTTATCTAGGTTCGCCTAGACAAGAACGTGAACGATATTCCATTCTCAGCAAGAAAGTGAATTCTTCTTTTCACCGCCATGTTTAGATCGCGCAGGGCCTCACCCAGCCTCCTAAACACTGCAAAGCAACAGCTGTTTTCCTGATGCAAGAAGGACGGAAATCGAAACGTTGACTAAACTTCATTTGCTGTCATTGTTAAGAAAGTTGGAGCCTTACCTCCATTTCCTTATAAACGTCTATCACATAATGCGTTAGGACGAGTGTAACCTTACTTGGTGGATTAGTTAGCCCTTGAGGGCCTTCATATCCATTCTTGGCAAAATGAGCGATGCGGACATGTAAATTAGATTTCACTTTTGCTAGTTAATGTACTAGAGTCGATGATTACACCTGAAATGGACACGCGAGAGACGAGATGTACGTTCAGAAGTCATTTCGGGAAAAGTTTTGAGAAGCGGCGACCACTTAAAGTTTCAAATTTTGTGGGCTGTAGCGCTGGGTTACTCTGACATTCGTTCACGTTCGAGAAGAATAGAATGTTTAGAAACAAATCAGATGCTTCTTGCGGCGTTTGTTACGCGGATAGATAGATAAAAGGATAACAACCAGATGGATTTTAGGGAGACCGTTTTTAGTGTATGTTGTGGGCCCGGTTTATATTTGCAAGGACTTTGACTTAGATTAGGCACGTTCAGAATCCAAAACTCTCTCATTTTTTGCAGTACATTTTGTTCCATCAAAGTTACGACAACACTAGTTCTCTCATATATAAACTTCTCATGTGGTCACGAATCTTCAACCCACACGTAGCGCTACTACAACAGGGACTACAGAAGATGGGCCTCGGGTGGCCGCTTGGTGTGCGGTTCATTCTTTATACCGTGTGTGATTTTATTGACAATTGTTGAACGTAATGCAACATGTGAAAAATGCAGAAGGCAAACCTGTCCCTGTGGGCGTTGTTAAGTTTCGCAGGGAGCGTGTAAACGTATAGATTCATTCATTATCTACCTGTACATTTTCAACTGAACGCCCCATCAGCTTTATCAGCGTCACTTATTAATTATGAGTTTGGTTGGGGCTCGAGAGTAGTTCTGCGGCTTTTGTAAAGGGTAAAAGTTTTGACCCCAACTAAATTGGAACCCCGGATCGTGTATCCCGTAGCCTAGTCAGAATTTCGGCTGCATTATACCGGATTCTACTGAAGGAAGTGTTATAGACTTTCATTTTGTGTACATGGCCATATATGGTGATATGACGATGTATTTGTTAACTGCAATTGGGTTGACACCCGGTGGCAGTAGTACAGCGCACATTTACACACAAACAATACACAGAACGACACAAAACAAACAATATATAGAACAACACAAAAATTTTGGAAGAGTGCGGGCAGTGCCCCGTCTTTGCGGGTTTTACCCTGGCCTTACAACTGAGGAAAAAGCACGGAAAAAAACCTCAGTCAGGGTAGCCGAAGAGTGCCAGCCGCCCGTATTGCCCCTTTCTCACGTCCGTATCTTTGAACAAATTTTAAACTAGTCCCTCCATTTACATGGAGGCAACGCGTTCTCAAAAGTCTGTATTTATATACCAGTCTACATGGCGCTACTTCCCAGGACTTTTAAAAGTCATTCCTTTAAGATCCTCGGTCTTTTTTATTGATCTGTTACGGAATGTGTATGAAACACGTGACACTAGACGCCCCTGCACTTTTCCTGATCACATTCATACCAATGAAGTAAAAGGGTAAAGTAAGTCAAAACACAACTAGTTTATTGCTTAGGTGTTAATGAAATGACATGTTCGTCCTACTTGGAGGCCATCATCAAGTTTACGAAGTTCTAAGAGACTAAATATTGCTTGTATGTGGCGGATGTTGAGATCTCATCATCTGGCCTATAAATTATATGAGACAAACTGCGTGTGAGTAGGTACGGCGGTGGGCGTGCGTTGGTGTGTGGTGTCCTGGGCGGGTGTCATTCCCCTTGGGCACTGCCGTTGTTGGCGTTTTTGGGGGGGAGGAGTCCGGATGGCGATTAGCAGGTCTAAACGCCTCACATGTGTGGCGTTGGAGATCCCTAGAATAAGACGTCTTGTTTGTTGGTTCTAGTGTTTGTCACTGTGGTGCTGGATACTGTGTGCAGCCCTGGCATTAACACCTTACCAATATACTACTTCATTGTTACACACACAACGGGGATGCCTCAACTTAAGATCACATTCATACCAAATATGGTTTTCGTGCTAAAATTTGAGGCGGGCCCCGCATTGTAGTTCTGTATTGTAGGGCCATGAACTTCTCTTTGGACATATTTAGCAATAGTGCTTGACATTGTTCGGTATTTTGTGGAGTAGAAAAATATTATGGTGGCCGCGCGATATTTGTGTTTAGGTTTGAGTTTCGTGGTCATGAACACGAAGATTTACTCATGGTACTCGAGATGAATATGAACCATACAGGTAAAGCAATTGCAGTGTTTGCGTGGAAGTTATTCATATCGACAGTTATTGTGACGTTCCGAAATTTCGACTTTTATGTGGAAAATTTGGCGCAGTTGGAATTTTTGTAACCGTAAATTGTGAACACCGTTGGGCAACTACCTGTTACAGTTATTTTCAATAGTTTTCGCTAGTCTCATATCGATAGGGTGACCTGAAGGTTAGCGGACCTTACAACTTCTCGTATTTCTTCCCACTTACAGACTTATTTAGCCACACGAAGCCATTCATTTGTCAGAACTGCCCAAATGTTATTATTATCGAAATTCATTATGTCTATGACACTGAATAGTTATTTCTACCAGCGTAAATAGCTCAAATCCGTGCAGCAAATGAAGCAGTAAATAGCTCAAATCCGTACAGCAAATGAAGCAGTAAATAGCTCAAATCCGTACAGCAAATGAAGCAGTAAATAGCTCAAATCCGTACAGAAAATGAAGCAGTAAATAACATTATTTTGAACTGAAGGGAACCTGTTGGTGTGTTATGTGGAAAACAGAAATTATCCAACGAATTTGATAGAGATCTGAAATTGTTACTTCGCCTTTGTCGATAAAATCGAATACACTCGACTGCAGCTTGTAGTCAGAACTTCCGTTTTTTTGCCTATAAGCAGAACAACGAAGCCCCAAACATATGTCAGGATGCTGACGTAGGCCGTTTGGTTCCGGAAATCTTCGATCAGTGATGGCACTTCTGAATTTTGAGCATAAAAATTAATGGATGTCGAATGCAGCCGGATGTTGAAGTGATGCAGGCCGTGTGCGATCGTCATAATCAACGGACTGTGAGAAACTACGACAGAGATTTTCATCAAATGCCAGTCTCTTTGCATATGTTATTATGCACGCCTCTGTTGGGCCCAATAGACCTCCGGCTGTCGTCCACGTGTACCTGAAATTATATTTAAGAACCGGAAAGTTGCCAGTTCATTTACAAACTTGTTAGTGAAATGTTAACTATTTGGTCTGTAAGTTTATAAGGTCACTCTATCAGATGCCTAGAACTATGAAAAATATGGCTTCGAATGATGAGATGAATATGAGCCATGAACTGGCAAGTTGGTAGAAAATAACGGCTGTGGCTTATTCCAGATCACTACCGCAGCATTTGCCTGTATGGATTGAGGAAATCTACCAAAAAACTTTAGACAAACGTACGATCTACCGCGGTTCTGAATATATATATATATATTTTTTTGTGGCTTAACAGCCACACTCGGGCGCATGCCGCTTCATTGTTGAGGTTTCGAGATTTCACTCAGACACGCCACATTAGGTAGGATTCCCGTGGACGAGGGATCGGCCTGTTCGCAGACACCTTTACTTGACAACACACAACACTCACGAGAAGCAGATATCCCTGCCCCCGGTGGAATTGGTACCAACAATCCCAGTAATGGAGCGGCTGTATACCTACGCCTTAGACAGCGCAGAACTGGGTTCTGAATGCTGTAGTAGCGAATACGGATAAGAAGTGGCACCACTTGCGATATTAATCTCGGTTAAACTTTCATATTGACGCTAGACAAAATGTTACAAGTCTTACTTACTGTAAAAGGGAGTTTTTCACATAATAATGAAAATGAATACGGGATTTCAAATTGACGGAGAGGCAGCAGTTTTCACATTTTAAACTCGAAGCAGGAAGTACTTACCAAAATAACGGATTCATTATAGTGTTTGTGTCGATCAGCCCGTGTCGTGAAACATAGAAAAAACGTATAGAACCATTTTATTCGAAATGGTATAATTAATAAAAATACAAATATATGGTTTACATATTCGGCTTTATATAAAGTTGGCGTCAGGCCGAACATTAGAAAATTAGAATGTACAGAAGGTTTTAAATTATGGAAATGTTTGACGTTTAGGTGACCGTGCATCGTGATAAATTCTTATAATAAAACAAACTAGATGCACTAATTTCTCAAATTTATTTTTGGAATAAAACTATACATGTTTCGGAGAGTTCCTCTGTCCATCATCAGGAGTTTTTCACTGTACACATAGGAGTGGTATATGTCATACAGGGTAGTTAACAGCTTGCTCGCAAGCTGTCAACAATGCTTGACCAGCACCGGAGGCTGCAGTTACAGTTTTGTGTACTCCTGATGATGGGTGTGGTTGACGCCCGAAACAAGTAGAGTGAACTTGCAGAATAATAAATAGACCGCTTTAAAATTTGATATTTGAGGTCTCAATGAATGTGAAATTTTTTATTGAGATTTTTTTCCGTGTTACGACATCGTGCAGTCCGATCGGTGATTGCGAACGTTTCGAACGAACTTTCTGTCTGTATTTTCAGGGTTATTAGTGCAGCAGGTTCCACCGTAAAGTTGGCAACCATACAGCAAAAGACTGCATTGTGTTACTCAATTATTACACCAACCACTTCACATATATAAAATTTATAAAATTTACACATTAAAACATTAAAAACGCTCCAACATATTTCGGTCCTAAGACCATCATCAGGGAGCTATATATTTCTTGCTAAATTCACAATAGAAATAGTCACAGATTAATTTCGTTGTACAAGTTGGGTGTTGTGGCAGCATACTGTGTTGTGTAAGGTTATGTTGCGAATAGTGCCCTGCTAGGGATGTGTATTCTGTGCTTCGTTGCGTACGTGATAGGCACCCAACGCTGCCACAACACCCAACTTGTACAATGAAATTAATCTGTGACTATTTCTATTGTGAATTTAGCGAGGAATATATAGCTCCCTGATGATGGTCTTAGGACTGAAATATGTCGGAGCGTTTTTAGTGTTTTAATGTGTAAATTTTATAAATGTTATATATGTGCAGTGGTTGGTGTAATAATTGAGTAATTCGACAATATGCACGGTGTAACAAGAAAAAAAACTGCATTGTGTGTTACAGCAGACCTTAATGGCTTAAGCACTTGCAGAATAACTTGCAGTGAAGAAAGCGCCTGCTACTGATGCTGCATTTTCTGTGTTTAGCCGGGCCGTCATGTGAAGTTCTAGCTGTATACAGCCGTCATTAATATTTCTGCATTCGAAATTAGATTTGTGTTGTGATTTAAATTACTGTATTCATTTCAATTCGTGTGATATTAAGCCAATCAAACAGTGACAGTAGTCAGGGTAAGCTGCGTTGTAACAACACGCTCTGGTGTACTCACAGCAAGTTAAAACTGTCAACAACAAAATTTACCTCAACCTAATGCCGAGGTTAAGAATTAGTGCAGGTATAACAACCACTTTCTATATCTTCTGATGGTGTGCACGGGACAATTTAATTTTTGCTTGCTTTATCTCTTATTAACAAACCATTTTAGCATGGGATGAGTTGCTGGCAATGTGTCATTCGTCGAAACGCGTCTGTCAAATAATTAAAGAAAATCGTTCACTAATTATTATTGTTATTTACATTAATATTATTTGTTATTATGTAGGGTTTTACAATTATATTCCTGAAACAAACAATGTTTCTAAGACATACAATGTGGCAGATATTCTGTGGTTCCAATTTGTGGCACATGTAATGCTGTTTCTCATGACAAGCTTTTTGTCCTTTTCTATTAATACTTCCGCCAGTAAAGTGTTCAGTGCCCATTGTTGTTGTTTTCTGTATTTCACTGCTTTCCTGCTTGCCCTTTTTGTTACTCAGCTATTTCGGAACTTTTTTGTTGTGGTTTCCAATTGCTCCTGTTACTACCGGTATAACCTAACTTTTGTTTTTACTTTCCACGTGGGATTGATTTCTATCCTAAGGTCTTTATATTTTAAAACATTCTCTTATTCTTTCTTGATCATATTTATATCCCCTGAAATTGCGATTTGTATTAACCAGACCTGTTTTTTTTTCCCATTATCGTGAATTATTTTATCCTGTTTACTGTTACGATTCCTGTAGTGTGTTTAGCTTACCTTCGTGACTTTTTTCTACCGATTTTATTGCATGCTTATACCAATTTTCCTTATCTAATTGTGCCCCTATTTCTCTACATACTTATTTATATTACTGACAACATAATAATTTAAACGACTTTTTCATGGGGTATATGTGTGTGACTTTTTGACAGCTGGATCTGCGCCATATTTCCCAGTCGCCGGACTCTGATACAATAGATATGGGGATCGACCTGCAAGACTACTATCTTTCGGTGGAATGGGACATCATGCGAGTACCAGCGGTGCGGAACGAGAAGTTCTACAGCTGTTGCGAGGAGCCTTACCTTGATATCAGTTTCAATATCACCCTCCGTCGCAAGACACTCTTCTATACGGTCAACCTGATCATCCCTTGTGTCGGAATATCGTTTCTTTCGGTGCTGGTGTTCTACCTGCCCTCTGACTCGGGCGAGAAGGTGTCGCTGTGTATTTCCATTCTCCTGTCACTTACTGTTTTCTTTCTCTTGCTCGCCGAAATTATACCCCCGACATCCCTAACTGTACCCCTCCTCGGCAAGTACCTCCTTTTCACCATGGTACTAGTTACTCTTTCGGTAGTGGTCACTATAGCTGTGCTCAACGTCAATTTCCGGTCACCGGTGACACATCGGATGAGACCGTGGGTGCACCGTTTGTTTATACAGTTACTCCCAAAGGTGTTATTTATAGAGAGACCTAAATCAGGAGACTCAGTTGATGACGAGGAAGATGAACTCAAACCTCCAGAAGGCGTTCTAACAGGTGTGTTTGATGTTCCATCAGATATGGAAAAATATTTTCCATATGGTGGGAAGAGATTCAGTGCAGACTACGATATACCTGCTTTACCTCCCTCACGTTTTGAAATGGCCGCACCAGGTGACGGACCTTGTTTCGGGGAACCCCCACTGCCACTTCCGGGAGCTGACGACGACCTGTTCGGTCCTGGAACAGGATGTGTCGCCGGAGCAGCGGGGGTGTGCGGTGCCCACGACCACAGTCCAACGTTCGACAAACCGTCGCACGAGATGGAGAAGACCATTGAGGACGCCAGGTTTATTGCTCAACATGTCAGGAACAAAGACAAATTCCAAAATGTAAGTAAGACTTTCCTCCGCTTTAAATATTCATTTCATTGCGAACTTCAAATGCTCGAAGGCATATGTACAGTATGTACCTTTAACAACAATGTCTTCAGCTTGCAACTGGAAGTGGTCCTTATCGAGTATCTTCTACATTCCTTGGTCATCTTAAAGAAGTACTTATTTTGGTCCTTATTTGTTTTAATTTTTAACGACGCTTCTCAGTTGCTTTACATTTATCATCGAATGTAACAGTGGTGCACAAATACCTGGCGCCAGGACGCACCGGTGACGAATTTTTCTTCGGTTGCTGTTAATATTTGTGGGCGCTCAGAATTGAACTTACTCTGTGTCACATTCCAGCCTGCTATAATTTTGAAGTAGCTCCGGTAGTTTTGGAAAATTTATATACCTCTAAAATATGTGTGCTGCCGCGGTACCACCTGGGGACCGCGGTAGCACAGTGGTTAAGGTGCCGTGCTAGAAGCCGGAAGGACGCTGGTTCGATTCCAGATGGTGTCATTGTAATTTTTCATTGATATAATCCTTCCGATTGCACTATGGCCCTGGGGTCGATTCAGACTCTAACAGAAATGAGTACCAGGAGTATGTCCTGGAGGTAAAAGCGGCCGGCGCGTAAGACTAACAAACTTACCACCATCCTGTGCCATTGTCACGTAATCTGGGTACCTTAACTTCCTGGAAATCTCTGGGCACCTCGGGCCTGTAATGGGACCGATTTTCCCTACAAGAGCCCCCTATACTGGCCGGATGAATCTAATCAACATATTCAAGATCCACAATTACTTCTTCCTCTTAGGCTCACGTCTCCCAGTTTTTTTTTAACTTGAACACCACTGAAACACGAATATATGGACAAGACTTCAAACTGTGAATGTCTTTATTATTAACTACTTTCCAGTGTCCCGTCATGTGGTTTCTATTTAAACCAGACATCGTCACTGCCTGTCCTCACACCCTCAAGGTACGAGTTCCTGCCTTAGGACGGTAGGCTGTTTGGGGCACAAACAAGCTCAGATCTATCTATCTATCTATCTATCTATCTATCTATCTATCTATCTATCTATCTATCTATATATATATATATAGACACACACACACACACACACACACGCATGAGAGACAAATAAAATACATATATATATATATATATATATATATATATATATATATATATATGGGGCAGGAGGGGTGATACTGTCGCTGGGAGAAAATTCGGAAATGAACAATAACACTAAACCCGTGAGATTACTGTCCTTCTGAAATCTGTGTTACCCCTGAACTTTAATAATTACCATTTCCATACTTATGCTCACATTACGTAGCGTCAAGTGATGGTAAGTAATTACTGGGAGAGAAAATGAGTGGAAGCGCGTGGGTGGTCCAGTTTGAGGTACTATGCCGACATGTTGCCGGAAGGAATGAGACAATACACGAAATATGTCAGTCCGTCTCACTAAAGATTTGAACTCGCAACATCACGAATACGCATCCAGAGTGCTTCCTGTAGGATCAAACTCTCAGTGAAAGATTGACTGAATGAACAAAGAATTAATGCTGATACTCAGTATGATCAGTAAGGGGTTTAAGTTAAATTGGATCGTACGTGCAGTCAGCAGGTACACGGGCACATACCGTGGTGTGGGCTTCACCTTCAATGTATGTTTCTGTGCCCTCAGTAAGATAGCTGTCTGTACTTCTTTGGAATGCTGAGTTCATTAAGGTAATTAATTTGAAGCAGCTTCATTATTACCCACAGCTATTTTCGCGTTGTGGTAAAGTAATGAAGGTGAGGAATGCAACATTACACTTCTCATTTCCTTCCATTTCGTCTTCTTCTTTCTTAATTTACATTTCGGTCCATGTAGTTTTTATTTTGTCATTTCCGCCTAGAAAATATTTTAGAAATGATCTTGAGCCAGAATCACCAAGGCACGTACTTCCTACAAAGTCACATTTCTCATCTAAATTGATATATACTTGTGTGTAAAAGGTACATACAGCGATCATTATACTGATATCGTCTGCCATGTCTTAATATTTGTGTCTCTGTCTAAGATTGAATGGGTTTGGCGAATAAATTGGCGCGAAAGTAATGTTGTAGCCACGTTCCATTCGTAAGGGCAATTTAGGTTATTGATGGCGCCATGCTGTTTGCATGTGAGTGGGTTTTGTGTGCGTGTGTGTGTTTGTGTATGTGCTTGTTTGTGTGTGTATGTGTTTGTGTATGTGTGTGTGTATGTGTATGTGTGTGTTTTTTTGTGTGTATATGCGTGTGTATGTGTTTGTGTGTGTTTGTGTATGTGTGTGAATGTGTATATGTGTGCGTGTGTGTGTTTGTGTATGTGCTTGTTTGTGTGTGTATGTGTGTGTGTATGTGTATGTGTGTGTTTTTTTGTGTGTATATGCGTGTGTATGTGTTTGTGTATGTGTGTGAATGTGTATATGTGTGTGTGTATGTGTGTGTGTGTGACACGCTCTTTAAATCCCTTACTCGTGGAATTTGAGGTTATCGTGTGTTAAGATACGCAGTCTTAGGGTTTGTGAGGCCGTGTTGTCGGCATGTAGGTGTGCCAGAGTGTCAGAGAAACCTGGTACATTCTTCTTCAGGGTGAAGGGTTTACGAGTTTCCAGAACATTAGTGTGTACTTACCGATCTACACGACGTCACTTTCCACAAGATGATTTTAACGCGTGCAGCGTACACTAAATTATTATCATTTTTAATAACGTGAAATTCTGAATGTGGAAGGGTATTACGATGCACATATTTATATTAGAATCTGTCGTTGTTTTTCATGGTTATGAGGCGTGTAACTACCGGGCAAGTCGTTTTGTGGAACAGAATGAACTACAGGCTCTGTGGGTGGCTTGTGACCTACCAGCACGAGGTGTGCTTCTTGTTGAATTTGGTTTCTGAACAAGAACAGTGACAGCAAGGGCGTCGGGAGAAAAACAAACACAGAAGTATTTTGTACAGGATGATTTACAGATATATTAACTTTTAATTGAAGAATAAAAACCAACTAGATGCCACTTATTATTTTATTGTACTTCTTATAGGTTCAACATGTTTCGGGCACTACTATGCCAATCATCAGGAGCTCGTGACTATGATGTTGATTACCACATTCGTCGTTTTATTCTTGGTTTGCTGTGGGTTGGAGATTAGGTGTGGTTAGGTTGGAGTAGTGTCCGGGCTGCAGGCTGCATCCCGGATACTATAAGAAGTACAATAAAACAATAAGTGGCATCTAGTTGGTTTTTATTCTTCAGTTATCACAACGATGCACGGTCAAACAAATATCAAATATTAACTATTAATCTGAGAATAATTCTTCTCGTTATACGGACGCATAATAGTGTATCTAGCTAGTATGGCAGACCTAAAACCTGCATTCAGACCACAAAATGTCTTTCTTTCAAATTCAGCCTTGCTATCTCTTAAGATGTGTGTTTATTATTCACATTCTTGTAACAGAAATCTCTATACATACAGATTAAAAAGTTTCTATCATATCGAAAGACAGAGACACAACCGTTCCAGGAAATACTAGCCTCGTGCTTACTGCTGCACTTAGTGTGTCTATTTAACGTTGTTTTTATCAGTTTAACTTTTGGCGCCGGAATTATTTTTTTTTAATTTTAGCACATCCTGTATATAAAATGTGAATAATACAGGAACCAAATACGTTAGAATTATGAAACAAACTGCATTTTGAAAAAAACGGAGAGTATATACAACGTTTAAAATATTCAGTACCTATATTTGTTGAATAAATATATGAAATGCAACTTTAGAGTTTAGCGGTGCGGTACGACCACTATAGTTGACATTAGGCGTCAAAAGGTTAATTGTTACGCAAGAAACAGTCGACATGAGTAAGTTTTGAAATGTTAAATAAAGCTATGTGTTTAGACCCTTTAAGCCAGCACATGTAATATAGGATATGCAAGGGAAATACAAAAATTCCATGACTTTTGGTGCCCTACCACCAACGATACCGGATGCTTCACGACGCCTGACCCCAGCCCGAACACAAAATGCCCCTTACCACTACCTATACCAAATAGCCGTAGATTATGGGAATGACAATTCGCACCACCTACACCGCCAACTATTAACACCATCTCTAAAAGAACCCTCCTTTTTACCGTTTATAACATTTGTAACTGTTTTAAATTTTATTTTTAACCATACGTAATGTCAACATCGATATTGGTTTGTAAAATTGAGATCTAAATTCCCAAAAAGCAATTTTGAGTTGAGACATCCCCATTGTGTATTATACCTTAGTCGAAACACAACTATAGTGGTGTTTTGATTAACTTTTCACTTTAATTTACATTTATAATACACAGCGGGGATGTCTGGACTCAAAATTGCTTTTCGTGAATTTAGATCTCAGTTTTACAGTCCAATATCCCAAAAAGCAAGGAATTTTTGTGTTTATCCTTCATGTCTTATATTGTCCGTGTCGGTCTGTTGATGACCCAAGGGTCGAAACATGCCGCGTTATTAAACAGAAACTTAAGTATGTCGAATATTTTTTACGTAACCGTTAGCCAAGATATCTGAGTGAATATGCAAGAAGCTTTGTGTGTTCGCAGTACCCTTATTGAGAGTTGGAGTGGTCTGTGCAGAACTAACCCAACCGCATATTCAAATTATTTAATTCAGGTATACATACGCTAAACGGACCGCCTCTGTGGTCTAGTGGTCAGAGTTTCTGGCTACAGATACAGAGGTCCTGGGTTCGATCCCCGGCGCTACCAGATTTTCTGAGTAGTAGTGGGTCTGGAACGGGGTTCACTCAGCCTC
>Ga0123354_10010072_pt1 | contig 14523 bp, 11 predicted proteins | sample TergutLab28metaG_2_FD_97872 | JGI IMG/M metagenome (GOLD analysis project Ga0123354, IMG submission 97872) | Labiotermes labralis P4 segment gut microbial communities from Petit-Saut dam, French Guiana - Lab288 P4 | ecosystem: Host-associated > Arthropoda: Insects > Digestive system > Gut ... | reverse complement strand
GGAAAAAATTCACGCATGCGCACTAAGGTTCAAGGTCGGCTCATGCAAGCGCGCTAGATTATAATCCATCAGGTGTTCGCATAAAAAAATACGGTCGGATACTTTTCTAACAGACCTCGTACGCCCAGTACTGCAGATGACACAACACAAAGCAACAATTATACTGTACATTAAAGCATCTACTACAAAGGTTCTGCTGTGGAGAGAACAAAACTAAATGTGGTTTCCAAACCAAAGGAGTTTGGAGGGTTGGACTGATAGGCACTTCCATTTCTATCAGCCCATTCTGAATTGGACCACGAATCTAAGACCAAAAAAACTTCAGAGATGTCAGATCTGAGACTCTACAAATGTACATTTGTATCAAACATTCAAAATATCCAAGTTTATCAAAATATCAAGAAAAAGGTGAAACCCAGTATGAAAATTTCCTTTGTACAAAGGCCCAACATTTGGTCTCCAAACCATTTTTCATATTGAAACAAATTAATGAATATTTTGGGCTGTAACATACGGATTAAACTGAATTCAGTGTTTCTTGTAACACAGCAGTATTAAATGGAAACAATGAATTCAGTTTAGGCTGTACATTCACAATGCACAACAGAACACAAGTTTAAAAAATATTATTAAAAAATGAAAAAACAAAATCCTGATTTTAAATTCCTGCCCCATGTGTTTTCCACAATGTTATGCACTTTTTGTAGGTCCTGGTCAAATGCCCATAAGAAACAGTGTTTCCTGCATTTCATGCCATTATCAGTTTGTCCCCACAAATATGTAAAATCAGGGTTTTATTGTGTACACGTGAACTGTAATCTTCATCACACAACAGCCTTTCCAATTTCACCCACTCATGGATGGGTCTCTTTTACGATTAAATAATTTGTTCTGCTGTGATCATAATTATAACTTGAATGTAATATATTAACTTTTGGGATCCTTTAGTATTCACTTTTTTATTTTCACATGTATGTAACAGCTACTGCAAATACTGAATGAAAGAATATGCCATAACATTCAAAATGTATGTCTTCACTAGTGGGTTACAACAGTGCTATCTCTATGTCAGCACACAGCATCCTTAGGCAACATATGAATAGCTTATTGGTGGTGCGCAGCCTGCCATACAATGGATCTACTGACAGACATTATTTGGTTGCTGTTCTCAAAATTCAATGCATAATAAATAATGTGTGGGTGATGAAATAAGTGGGCCAAACATTGTGTGAATTTCATGTAAAGGCTCATAACCTGGGGCATTTCTGAAGCATTATCTGATATTTCATTGTGATGTTCTGTGAAAGAACTTAAGAATGGCTACCACAAGTAACTACAAATATTCCAAAGCTTCTGCAATCATGACTGGTAACCTAATACACAAAAATCCTTCTCAGAAGTGAATGATGATAGTAAATAAACCTCTGAAGATCTTTAAACCTACAAAAGCATTTCTAACAAACAAGGTGCACAGAATTACATTCTTAGAAATAGAAAGTATTAATACCATGATAATGTATTGGGGCAGATGTAAAGAAATATGTATCACCAAAATCATTACTGTCTTTAGACCCAAAAAGTTTCAACAAATAAAGCAACTTCGCTGGGATCATACAACCTAGGCACAAAAATCTGTAGTTTCCAATAAAATGTTATGCACTTACCCCCATCTGTGTCCGTAGATGATGATGTGTCACTGGAACTATCTGTGTTAAGTAGTTCTTCCCTTTTCCTAAGCTGCAATGTCCGTGCATGCTGACGATCCACGTGACGAGGCTGACACCTTTCACACATATATTCATCCGGAATATTGGATCGGTCAATACCCATACAATCTACATGTTGCCATACGCTAAAATGAAAACAAATGGAATTCACCTATTAGTAACAAGTAAGCAAAAAGATTATGACTACAAAGAGCGTAATCGGTAAAATAATAAAAAGCCTGAAAAATTCCAATAACATTCATTTCCTACACAATCCTTTCCAATTCATCTCGCACCTAAACAAACACAAAATGACCTATGTGCTGTATATGTTCAATAACTCACAAACTGACCAAAACAACCAACCACGTATGAATGATCAATGACTGAACTTTTATGCTAAAGCACTTATACATCACCCCAAACAAAAAAAAAAAATCTTTAAATGCATACTCACAAGCATTTATCACAGCATATCATGTAACCGTCGTCATGCTCAAAATCACTGAAAAGAAGAAATTAAGATAATATAGCTTGTGAACTTTCAAGGTGGTGGTAACACTATTGCCATTCCATGTATGAATCTAATTACGAGTTAACAGAATTTGATAACATGCACAACTGCTTCCACACAAAACTGTCCACAGGTTTTCAAGATGTATGTCCAATGCTTAACTTCTTTCAGGGTTTAGCCATGCATCACACTGTAGTCAACACCTTCCATCACACTGCAGTCAACACCTTCCAAATGATTGGGCATGGAATGAGTAAGCCGAGTGATACATAGTCTTGTAATAACACTGCAATTATGTACTCTCATTTGGGAATAATAGTGAGGGTGCAGAGTGTGGTGCTATCATACATGGAAAGAACGATGTGGTTGCCCCCCACAAGAAAAAGACACTCACACTCACTCTGTGAAGATGGCTATGGGAATATACATCTTAACTCCCTTTTGACATTAGTGCTGATCACATTACTAGCACTAAATTATGTTATTTACAAATCAAATCTAGACTTATTACAACAGTTTACTAACCAGATGCAACGTGTAACACTGTCTTCATCATCTCCTTCCCCCTCTGGAGCAGTTTCAGTCTCTTCTCCCTCTGGTTCAACTTCTCTTCCAGTACTGCTAATCACACTATTAGCATCATCTTCATTACTGGCTGCATCACGAAGAGTTAACAAACCAGAACCTAAAAATATATTGCACGCCCAAATTATCAATCACTGACAGCCATCCTATATCTTTGATTAGCAATGCCATAACTCTTCTGCTATCATAAGAAACTTTAATACAACAAAATATCACAGTGATAAATCAAATAAGCCTGGAAAGCTGATGTAAAATCTACACACACTACATAATTAATGCAACTGCAATGAATCAACAATTTTGAATGTGCAGTTCATTTTCTTTTTTTTTTAAAGATAAACTGTTAAACACACACCAAACACATCTTCATTTGGTACTTACAACCGCGAAACAAACTCTTAAAAACATGCTTTAGTTCAATTTTAACTGATCCATAACAATGTTCTGAGCAATTAAATATGATATCAAAATGAACAAACGCATGTGTAAGCACATGAATGTGTAGGAGGCCAGTCTATAAAGAAACCAAACTTGTGAAATAGCGAGCCAGTGAGAGCGCGCAACACTCTCGCGATGGTGGCGTTGTGTAGCGGGGTCTTTAAGCTTTATTTTGGCACTAGCAGCATCACGCTATGTCAATTAGTCACCGAGTTACACGCGCTTGAATGAATGTGTGTTTAGTACCCTCGACAATTTTTTAAGTTAAAAAATGAAGGATCTTGAGGAGCAACGTGTTTGCGACAAATTCTGTTTCCACTTTGGAAAAACTTTTATAGAGACTTTTCAGATGTTGCAACAGGCTTATGGACAGGAATGTTTGAGCCATACGCAATGTCACGAGTGGTATCAGCGTTTCAAAACAGGCAGAACATCCGTCAAAGACGACCCCAAATTCGGGCAGCCTTCCATGTCAATGGACGACAATCACATTGAGAAAGAGCTTACTGTGGTTCATCAAAATCGTCGCCTAACTGTCCGTGAAGTTGCTGAAGGAGGAGGAATCTGTAAAATTTTGTGCCACCTAATTTTGACTGGCAAACTGCAGATGCGTCGTGTTGCCCCAAATTTGTGTCACGTCTGCTGACGTGTCACACCTTATCCATGAATTTTTTATGAAGCATGAGATGACTGTTGTCCCCTAGCCTCCCTACTCTCCAGATTTGGCCCCTGCGGACCTTTCCTTGTTCTCGGAGTTGAAATCCTCACTAAAAGGTTGCTGATTTCCGAAGGTAGCTGAGATAGAAGAAAATTCGATACTGGATCTTCGCGCCATCCCGCAAAACACGTTCCAGGACGTTGGGAGCAGTGTATCAAGAGTGGAGAGGAGTACTTTGAAGGAGACAAGTTAAGTTGTAAGTTTAAAAAATTTTTTAAAAAGTTCGGTTTCTTTATGGACTGCCCTCGTATTATACACACCATATACCTCCTATGTGTTTTGGAGTAGGTATATGGTTTGTACAACATACTTCCGCATAAGTGCATTTACTGGTTTTCATATCATATCTATACACTTCAGTTCATCATAAAAAATAAGATGCAAATCCATACCATACTGATAAATGCTGCCACCTGGTGGAAAACTACTAGTTCCTAATGCATTTGCTGCACAAGCTGCTATGCCAATTGATTTTCCATGATGTGAAGGTGATAAAGGTGGGGATGCTGGAGGTGGTGCTCCATAGTTATGGTCTTGTAAAACAAACTGTGAAGAAAATTTAATACATTAAAATTCCAAAACCAACCACAGCAGTATACACATACAATCACAAATCTAGAGAATGTTCCTACACATTTATAACCTTCCCAGCCCGCTTGCATTAAAAAAATGCATGTATATTCATACTTGTTCATGGTAAAGACAGCACACGCTAGGCAGTGGCACTATTGTGTTGTGTCACCCAAACAATTTCAAATTGTGGCCTTGCATGAACCTGAATTGTATGGTAATTCTGTAACACACTTTTAGATTGTTACATTAACTGATAAACATAACCATACAAATCTAATACACTAGTTTCTATTCACCACTACTACATGCTTTGTAACACAATTCATGATTTATACTTAAAAGACTGGAAGTGCATACAATTATACCTGATAAACAATAATGTAACTGTGAAAAACCAAAATTACAAATCTGTGTTACATGTGTATATGACCAACTAAGGACTCATTTCTCTAGTATATCTCATTACGAAGGTCCAAGAAAATCAGGATGAAATGTAACTGCCTGGAAACTTCATCCCTGTCTGTTACCTGACCATACAACAAGATCATACACCAACAAATAAATCCTTTAAAGATGTGGTGCTAACACAGAAGGGTAGTAACAAAAGAGAATTACATGTGGGGGTGGGAAGGAAGGGAATGAGCATACTGAAACTGAGGAATACACACAGGTACAGAGGAGGGTATGATATAAACACAGATCTTGAAGAAACATGCCATTAAGATGTGGACTGGATTCCCATGCCTCAGGGATAGGAACCAATAATGTGTTCTTAAGAACATAATAAATCTTCAGATACTACCACAAAAGGATGGAACTTCAATCACAAACAAGGTGAAAATTTACTCACTCACTCACTCACTCTCTCTCTCCCTCACTCACCCAGCCACCCACCCACTTGCTCGCTCGCACCATGGGGTGACTGACTAAATTTAGGCTGTCATTTTAAATGTTGCATGCAGTACTAATAAAATAACTCTTCACCTTCACTATTTCCATCCTCCTTTCTTCTGTCTGAGCCTGATGTGGAACAGAAGCATTACTCAAAAAGTTATGTACCTCTGCTTCCCCCATCCTTTCTTCTTCAGTGTGTTCTAACCTTAAACACAATAAAACAATGAAATTCCCCATACTACAAATTTCTGCCACAGAAAGCTCTAAGAATAAATGAAAATTACAGCGGCTAAGTAGTCCAGAGGCCACTGGACAATGTCCATAATGATAAGAGAACCTGTGCAGCATGCTGCTGCATTTAAAAGCAATGTGCGTGCAGTTTGCACTTACCCCTGTTCATCTGTTGATGGATGTATACTTCCAAAGGTTTTTGCCAATGTCTGTGACTGTTTCACTGTAACTGGATCTTGTGGTTGAACCATCTGCTGCTGATCATACAAATGTTCCATGTTACAATCAATACTGTTCTTACCATCACTATTTGCAACCGTATTGGTGATAGGTCTTTGTATCACTTGTGTGTGCTGAGTGTGTTGTGGCATTTCAGAAGCACCCGTAAGTTGTTTTATTCCCTCGGGATAGTTCAGAGATACATTCTTTCTAGCAGAAAAAGTGCTTGTTGGGGAGGACTTTGAAGCTGTAACTGCTGAATTAGTAGTCAACATCTGTGGTGTTGATGTAGCTACAACAGTTGTTCCCAACTGCACAATTAAACTCACTGATTCTTCAGAGGAAGCCTTCTGATTCTGAAGTGGAATACATGCTCCATGGGAGGTGGCAGCAGTGTTTCGTCTACCACTGGCTGTTGATGGAATGACATTGGCCGGAGATGACTGACCAACCACAAAAACTGACCCACCTTGGCTGTGAGCCGAGGTTGCAAAAGGATTTTGCACAAGTCTGGTAGCAGTAGTTGTGTGAACCATCTCAACAACAGAGGAAGCACTAATACTTGTTGCTGTGACACCATCAACATGTCGCCAATGTTGACCACCGACACTGTGGTTCGCTGAACCTGCCACACATGTAAAACAGTAAATAAGACATACTCAATTTACTATTCAGAATCTCTGTTTCAGTTAACTGCACAGCTATCATACCTGCTGAACTACCACCACTCCCACCCCCACCACCACCACCACCACCTGCTGCTGCACCACGCAACTTGATAACTGATGGGACTGACGTCTTGAAGGTCAACAATTTAAAATGTTGTGGACAGTCTATGTATTAATTACCACTTTATGTTGCTGCTAGAAGCAGGCTACAACTGAAAATAAACGTACTCCATCAGAAATACGTAACAGATATATAATGTTTCTGACCTCACATGTTCTAGTCATGTGAGAAGCAAACATTCAAAGCCTGAATGTATGTCCATGTCTGCACATCTGCACTACAGCAAAACACTTTTGACACTTAAGAAATATTCTGAAATAAAACAATACTATGTACACACACACACACACACACACTTCTCTTTCACAAGATAACTACCACAGTGTCCCACAAAGGAAATGACATCTGCCCTGCACTCCACACATACAGGGTTGCCCTGTTCTTTTTACAATGATGTCCCATCAAGATGCATAAAAATCACAAATCTGAGCAGTATTTAGCTCAAAAACATTATACACATTTTTATATTAAAAATACATTGGGTGGAAGGCCATCTATTAGAACATTTATATAATGTAAAACTCAAGGTTGCTATAGCAGTGAATATGAATTACATACTGCAATGTGTCAATGTTCTGTTTGAAAATTAGGTACCACGTTGGACACAGTGCTATTAAGCAGTCAGCATCCTCTACCAGGCTTCTAACAATGATCCTCTACGCTTACCACTTCTCTTCCATGTGCAAAGCAAGTCCCACTAATCTCATCTTCCTGAAATTTATAACCTCAATAATAGCCAGCAAAGAGTACAATTCAGGAAATTCTTCATTACACAACATCAACCACTACTTTGATACTTCTGCCCCATTAGGTCCAAATATTTCCCTCAGCAACCTATTCTCAAACACACACTGCCAATATTCTTCCTTTGCCATGATGGACCAAAATTCACACCCATATACAACAGACAACACTACACTTCTGTATAACTCAGTCTTCATATTTTTAAACAGCAAATGCCAAGATAAGATTCTACGAGCAGCAGGCATTCATAAATTTAATATGCATTTGGGATACCCATTCTTCTGGAAGATGACGCTGCTGCATCACTGGGTATTTGCTGCCAAACTTTGGAGACAGTGCAGTGGCCTCAAAACACAGGGAACCAAAACCCCAGTGACGTTATATCATATCCCAAAACAGACGCCTCATCCAAACTTGCTTATGTGCTCTGAACTTCTTCATGCATGCAATTCTAGTTTGCCAGTATTAACGCCAAATTCACACTTCAAGATAATTTGTTACATTTATGTTGTGACTGTCCCAATTTCATCTTTCAAGCCAAAATATATGTTTCGTTTTCTTAGCAATGTACTTGTACTTCCTTACTTGCAACTAAAACAGCTTTTGTGTCTTTATTAACCGCACTTCTGTCACCGAATAAATTAACACATTCAACACACACCAAAACTGATGCATCTGATTAATCTGCAATGTTTCCTAGTTTTCTTTGATCATTTAATGGCAAATTTGAAAGCAAAGTTGTTAAAAAGTAATGTCCAACACCTCCCTACTTCAGACAGTTGTTTGCATATTTGGACTTCACAAAATATTTTGTTCAAACACAATTTAATTAATACCACCAAATTCAATTAGATTATACAAAATTTCCCAATTAAATAAATCACAGGATTTCTAGGAACTTAAAAATGGCTTATGTACTGTTGTACTCTATTCCCCTTTTTTCTAAAGTATCTGATGAGCAGAATATCTGATCAGCAATTCATATGTTACATCAAATCAACAATGACTATCTTCAGCAACTTAATCTATATATAGAGTTAATCTTAAAAGAAGGATGTTGAGTAAGTTTTGTAAGCAGGTGATAACAGTGATATGCACTAATAATTATTACACTTAGACTCATTATCCACCTTATAAATAAGTTCAATAATAGACTCCATCCAATGCTGTGGCAATTTTAACTATTCCAAGTAGAATTTCTTTTTTTTCATTTTTGTTACCGTGCAATATTATCAATTTTACCTTAAAATACCAACTAATTGCACGCTATTTTAATACACTTTGTAAAACACACGCAAAATGCGTAGGTCTTGTCCATTAAAATTTATATCACTCCTACATGTTTCAATCCTAAAGGATCATCATCAGGGAGTAAATGTTCCTATTTATGAAGTTACTGAATGTTTCTTATTTTTGTTGATATTATTGGTGTGGTGGCGGCACGCATGTAGATGTGTAGGTTATGTTATGTTTGGCTAGTCTGACCGTTGCATGTCCTGTGCAGTTATACATGTACACGTATTATTGGTGCATATCATGTGTACACGTATAACTGCACAGCATGTGAGATGCATGAAGAAGAAATATGCACATGTGGTTTTCTGCCACTGATAATATTTTTACAGACTACTCTACAGAAATGGGAATTTTGTAATATTCCGTTTACAATGGCCTTTCTGACCATGACGCTCAGTTGATAACGATACATGATATCGGTTTTAAAGAACACATTTATATACACTCATAATATAAGGGGAATAAATCAAAGCTCATTAGCTGATTTTAAATATAATCTAAGTTTTGAACTATGGAAGATATCTTTGATGAAACAGATGTAAATAACATATTTAACTCCTTCTTAAATACACTTGTAAGACTTCTTTACTGATATTTTCCAGTATCATCACAAAGGATATCATACGGATTACACCACACGTCAAACTATTAGTTGTCACTATATACACAAATTACCACCTCCGAGAACAAAACTAAAACCACCTGGCATATTGCAAATTCTGTAACTGGCAAGAAGACTATACACTGGGAAATCTATACTTTATGCATTGAGGGAAAAATAATTAACAACAACCTTAATATATCTAACTCCTTTAATGATTACTTTTTTGTCTACTGCTGAAAGAGTCAATAATAATTCAACCAATGTAATGAATCTGGACATTAGCATTCCTAGGGATCATTATTTAAAACTTAAAAATCCCTTTCCAAATATTAAAGTTAAATACACATCAAAGACAGACAAAAAAAATTACTGAACTTTGCAACATTCTCAAACTCATGGTTATGGCAATATCTCCACGAAAATCATAAAATCTAGTGTGCATTTAATTAGTTCACCTTTAACATATATTTGTATCAGTATTTACCAACCAGGATTTTTCCATCACACCTAAAATATTCTGTAATAAAACCTCTATTTTAAAAAGGAAATTAAAAAATAATGTCAAATTACAGACCAGCATCACTATTTACCCTCTAAATGATTTTTGAAAAAGTAATATATGTTACTGTTAGATAATGATATATTGGCAAATGAAAAATCTGGTATCAGAACAGGTTCTTCTACTGTAAAGGCTAACCATAAATTACTCGAAGAAATAATAAATGTTTTAAATAAATAATAAAAAAGGTACATGGTATGTTTTGTGATGTACAAAAAATTTTGACTGCGTTAACCACAAAATTTTACTATCAATATTAAATTTTATGTTATACCAGGTAGGTTTCATAACCTAATAAAATTCTATCTAAAGGATCAACATCAAAGGTACAAATTATCTCCAGTACTTATAATAATATAACTTCTTCAGACTGGTGTCAGATTGCACGATGTTCCACAACGATTAATTCTCGGACCTATTGTTTCTTATAGATATCTTATACTTATTAATGATTTGCCTAAGATTTGAATTGGAAATTCCTTACAGATTCTCTTGGATGATGATTCCAGTGTAGCTATTACTAATTCAAATATTGCTGAGTTCCAATCTAACATTAAAGCAGTATTTGAACAAATGATTTCGACTTATCAATCAAGTTTAATAAAACTAATTTTATCCATTTTAAAACAAAAAACACTCATAACTGAGATACTGTGACAAAATATGACAATAGACAAATTTCTAATATATCCTATACAGATTTCCTATGAATAATGTTGGACAATACTTTCTATTGGAAAACTCATACTGATCAACTTTTACCTGAACTTAGTTCAGCATGTTACACTATCAGAGTTTTAAAATAAATTATGCCACAAGAAAACATTAGTAATGATGGCAAATTATGCTATTTTCTCTCAATTATGAATTATGGCATTATTTTTTTATGCAATTCTCCTTACAGTAACAATATTTTTAGGCTTCAAACAAAAGTACTAAGAATAATTACAAGCTCTAGGACTAAGGATTCATGTCATGATTTGTTTAAAAAATTGAATATTCTTCCTTTGCAGTCTCAATTTTTTTTTTTTTTATAATTATGTTCTGTTGTCATGAATGGATCAATACCAGTTAAAATCTGATATCCACTGCAGATAAACAAGATAAAGTTATACTTTTCATCAAGGAAATTTCAAATTTGACACTTTATCAACAAGGTACTTATAACAGAGGCCTCAAGATTTTCCACAGATTACCATATCTCATAATAATAAAGAATTCAAATTACATTTTGAAAGCTTTCTTTATTCCAACAATTAATTCACAAATCTGTGCCTGATCCTACAATTTGTATATAATTTTACTTTACCCATTTTAAATAACTAACTGTATTATCATGTTCTTAATTGTTACTACTTTATTTTGCTATTATTGACAAGAAGTATCATGCTTATGTATTGTTTTCTTGACTCAGTTAATACTTATTGTTGCAATTTTTCCAGTACTATGTGACCATGTTGTAATCTCAACAGATTTGTGTTATATATTACCACGGATAAATTCTACATCCCATGGTCCCATGTGGTACCTTCTGTATATTGAACGAATATGAATAAAGAAACGAAATGGCAGGCACGTATTGGGCTTCATCTGGCCCCAGGCAGAGAGAGCTGGCGGGCTGTTACGAAGACGGTAATGAACTCTGAGTCTTCATTTAATCTGTGGTACTTCTTGACTAGCTAAGGAACTGCTGGCTTATCAAGGAAGAGTGCTCCACGTATTTTGTGTGTAATTACTACGATTACATGGCTGCGGTGATAGATGACTTAACATGGAAAAGAGTGTAGTGATGACTAAGGAAAATCGAAGTCCTCCGAGAGTAACCAGTCGCCGTGGCACTTCTACCATTACAAATCCCACACGGACTGGTCTGTGACTGAACTCGGGCCTTCGTGATGCTTAAGCGGGCGACTAACCGCCTGATTGCACGTAACTTCCAACGGGCTGGCGTGGATGCATCACATCTTTGTGCACTGTCCGAAAAAAATGCTAATTCGTCATTACACGTTCTTATTTATGGTGACAGTCAACTTAATAAAATACTCCGAATATCCACATACTGCATTCTGTCCCGGCATTATGAAGTTTTTCAGCCTACACCCGTAAGTTCACCTACTGTTTATTTCACAATATTAGAGACAAATGTGGAACAGGAAGTTACTCCGTCCTGAAACGAATCTTTTGGGATGATATTTGACGCACAATTAAACTCTGAAGAATGGGCAGATTGTCAGTTTTAAGTATCAAAGAGTTCCCACTCACACAGGCGCGCTATCACGCCCACTTACTAAAAGCATACAGTAAGAAATGTACCGTACAAACCATGAAATGTGCGCCCCAAATTGATTATACGAACGGACTTATAGGCCCCGCGTTGTCAGAATTTCTAACATCATCTAATGCGGTCCACTCGTGCATACATACTCCTCAGCCGCTTAATGGCTGGTAAAAGAACATGTTCTTCGTATGACCTTCCACGGCGGAGTCGACTGCACGAGAATTTTTTTTTGTCTGAAGCTATGTTGCCATCTGTACATTACTGGTAGCTACGCATCACTCAGCATGGAAACGAAAATAGGCAACACTGACATTTACCAGTTCACGAAACAGCTATCAAATATTTTTTTCGTACACAAAGCCGTATCGTGGTTACATGCTGCGATGCAAGTATTGAAACGGCAGAATTCCTCGCTACTGCAAGACGAGAGACAGGGCTGCGACTACCTACTGCACCAAAATATTCATGCACCCACAAGTCGATGAAATGCCACATATAATAAAGGGCATATCTGACATTCTGCAACGCCTGTCCACATAAGGCAAAGTCGTAACTATATACAATACGTCAGTGATCCCTCACTGGCACATACGGCTGTGGTCAACACCCCCCCTCCCCCGCCAAGGAACCAAGAATCATCATGAATAACACAAGAAAATAAACCCACATGACAGACAACGTAGACTGCCACATTATCGGCTCGAGTAACAAAATCCCCCTACCAATGAAGGTCGACGAACTGAGGCACAATACGTACTATTTAGCAAGTGGGTACCTAGCGAAAAGACACACCTGGCAGGTTGTTATTTCAGTGTTTTTACTGACAAATTTGGCAGTTTTCACCATGTTCTGATGCGTATCGACTTCTCTGACTGCATTATCCCATGCGCCCCGCCCCGTAACTCCGTAATCCGACAGTTCCGCCGCCTATTTGGTCATACATAATTTTACTGACATACATCACAAAATTTTTTTTTGATTTTAATCAAATGAAGTTACCACTATTTACCAATATCACGGCAACTAACTACTTCACAACTGAACATTACAATCTAAGCAAGTCTGACGGGAAACGTACGAAGACAGTAACAAATTTAAGTAAACAAATGAACACATGAACCACCCATCACAATTATACTTTTTGAAAGTAATTTTACAGACTAGAGTACAACATGTTTCGGCTTGTTCACAAGCCATCACCAGATGCATGCATAAAAATAAAAACAAGCACTTATATACATCAAATTATTAGTTAAAAACAACCTACATCTCAAGGTTACATACGTTTGAATAGGTTTTGTTATTAGCCGAAACTGTTACAATACGTACTCAATCACACATTAAAATATTACATTAAAACTGTGTGGAATGATGATGCAGTACTTCTGTTAAATTTAATTTATCTAAGCCCATCCTTTAGATATAACATAAATTACAATGCACTGAAGGGAATATATACCAAAAGTGGGGACTTAAGCGGTCCCAGGATGGTCGATTATATTGCCTTGTATTAATATTGTGCGGTATGCTTCACCTTAGATAACTCAAAATTATTCTGCTTGTGGGTCAGGATGAGAAATTAATCAATGAATCTATCTATCTATCTATCTATCTATCTATCTACCTACCTACATATCTATCTGCCCATCCATCTCTATGTCTATACACACACACACACACACACACACACAAGAAATAGGAGAACAATTAAGGTATCTCCAAGGGATGGTAAGATCTTTTGCTGATTTTAGGTAGTATATCCTCAACCCATACCATTATTGTAATCTTCCGCAGGCGTTTAATAGATAGTAGCACACTATATTGTAACAAGAAACCAAAACAACCCCCCCCCCCCCCAAAAGGCCATCCTCTTGTCCCCGCTGGTTCTTAAGCATTTCTCAGTTCTCTTTTTCCACTTTTCGAAACATTCTTTAGGAAGTCTTCAAGAATGCTGATCCACTGTGCCTCTTACTTCACATTTAGTGGACACCATAAACCCATACGCTTAAGAAAATGTTCTCACAGCAGCCGTCTTGTTACATTACATTCTACAAAATCTTTTAACAAAAGATGTACATTTTCCCCAAGATATTTGATAATACATTTCGGAATCCTAAAAAATCTAGCATTGCCCCTGCCTCACATCGTTGGACGTCCGTAACGTTATTACCGACTACACAAGTGACCAATACAGTTCTGGGGGTGTCATCCAATGGCATACCCACTTCAGCAAAAATCGTCAGGATGTTCAAAAGTTGCACGCTGACAGCATCCCCCCCCCCCCCCAGCCCGGGGGGGGGAAAAAAACTACCAGGGACCCGCCAACGGAAGGGGCTCCCAAAATCGAATTTTGAAAGGCTATCCACTTGACACTT
>Ga0123354_10010069_pt1 | contig 14523 bp, 11 predicted proteins | sample TergutLab28metaG_2_FD_97872 | JGI IMG/M metagenome (GOLD analysis project Ga0123354, IMG submission 97872) | Labiotermes labralis P4 segment gut microbial communities from Petit-Saut dam, French Guiana - Lab288 P4 | ecosystem: Host-associated > Arthropoda: Insects > Digestive system > Gut ... | reverse complement strand
TGGATGCACCGCACACCCGGCATCGTCTCCATATCCACCGGCGTGGCGACCTGCGCGCGATGGAACGCCTCGATGTTGCGCGCCGCCACCGACAATGCGTCTTTGAGCTTCTGCGGAATGGCCCGCCCCGCGGCGGCGAACTCCTCCACGCCCACGCGTAGATCGTCCAACACCACCCCATCGATCTGCCGTGTCAACTCGCGCAGCGCCTCGTCGCCGCCGCCCCGCACCTTGCGTACAATCTCCTCCACGCGCACGGCGAGCGCAGTGTCGTCCTGCGCCGCGGCGCGCTGCAAAAGCGCCTCGCGCTCCCAAGGCTGGGGATTTACAAAAATTTTCATCTTATCATCTTCTCGAGCGCGAGGACGAGTATGTCCTCCGCACCCAACTTCTTGAGTTGCCCTATTTTATCCCACAGCTCGTCCTCGCGCATCACCACATGCACCGAGCACCATCCCTCCTGCGCCAGCGGCAACACCGTGGGGCTCTTCATGCCGGGCATGAGCCGCGCCACCTCCGGAACCTTATCACAGGGGATATTGAGTAACACATATTTCATCCCGCGGCTGCGCTCCACCGAGCGGATGCGGAACAGCAACTGATCCAGCAATTCGCGTTTTTCTGCACTGAGCTTCTTTCCCGCGATGAGCACCGCCTCCGAGAAAAGCACCTTCTCCACCTCCTTCAACCCATTGGAAACCAACGTCCCGCCCGAGCTGACGATGTCGAATATCGCATCGGCCATCCCCACCGAAGGGGCTATCTCCACCGAACCCGCGATGGTGTGGATCTCCGCCTTGATCCCTTCCTTTTTGAAGTAATCGGCCAAGATCACCGGATAGGAGGTGGCCACCTTCTTGCCGTTGAAGTATTTCACCGAGGCATACTCCTCGCTCTTGGGTATGGCCAGCGAGAGGCGGCATTTGCCGAAGCCCAGCCTCTCGATCACTTCGACCGCGGGCTGCTTCTCAGCCACCTCGTTGTAGCCCACTATCCCGATGTCGGCCACGCCCATAGCCACGGCGTGCGGTATGTCGTCGTCGCGCAGGTAGAGCACTTCGAGCGGAAAATCGTCGCTGCGGGTGAGCAGCTTGCGGCGGCTCTCCTCTATGGATATCCCCGCCTCCTGCAGCAGTAGAGTGCTGTCTTCGTTGAGCCGACCTTTGGCCTGTATGGCAATTCGAATCATGATATGCGTTTTAAATATGGTTTGACTAAATACGAAAAAAGCCTACCTGTATATTAAGGTAAGCCATCGACTCTGGGCAAAAACACGTTGCAGGCGACCTACCTCGAAAAAGGGAGATGATGGTGGCGCACCGGTGCCGCAAACGTTTTCATCCTTAGAGATTTCGTCCTTTTGTGCTTTACTTCGCTGCAAATGTAGCGCCTTATTTTGAATTATCCAAATTTTTCACCCCCGCCGACCACGCCACCAGATAGTTGTCGAAGATGAAAAACGCGATTTGCACCTCCGCTGCCGTCTCGGCCACGGCTTTCGGCCCGGCCTGTGTCCTGGCTTCCGTTGCGCCTCTTATGGCGCCCGTCGCACGGCCTTCGGCGAGGTCGAGCGCGGTTATGCGCAGGTCGTCCGACAGGTCGAGCCCCTCGCGCCCCGAGAGCTTGTACATCACCTCCTTGGCGCACCACACCGCCGTCTTGGTCTCTTGTGTTCCGGCCAGCGCAGCCTCTTGCGGAGCGATAAACCGCCCCGCGGCCCGCGAAAAATCCCTGTCCAACGATTCGATATCCACCCCACAAGGCTTTTCCGACAGCAATACCACGGCATAATGGCCGCTGTGCGCCACCGAGATATATCGCCATGGATTGGAGGATGATTCCACCACAGGCGCGCCCACCGCATTATAACCCAACTTAGCGCGGGGCATGATCCGCCTCATCGCGGCGCGCCACGCCAACCCCTCGAGCCTGCGCCCCGCCCGCCCGTAGCCCTCCACCGCCCGCACATCCTCGGGCAGGACGAGCGCGACAAGCTGCGCCTCGTCCTCGTCGACGCGCCATATCGCCAAGCGCGCGCCCGGCATCTCTCTATCGAAAACCAACGGCATAATTCAGAGGGCGGCGGTGTCCGGCGCGGGCAATTCCACCTTCACCTTGTCGATGCGGCGGCCGGATATCGAAACGGCGGTGAAGCGCACCCCCGCGGCAGTAAAACTCTCGCCCTGGCGCACGAAGTCGCGCTTGAGCTCGAGCATAAGCCCGGCTACTGTCTCGGCCTGCCCCCTCACCTTGTCGAAAACGCGCTCGTCGAGCCCCAACACCTCCGCCACCTGCATGACATGGGCCTTACCATCAAATATATAGGTATATTCGTCCTCCCGCGTGTAATTGTTGAGCAGATCGGCGTCCGACTCGTCGAGGATCTCACCCACGACCTCCTCCAGAATATCCTCCATCGAGAGCAACCCCAAGGTCGAGCCGTATTCGTCCACCACGATACCCAGGTGGACGTGGTAGGTCTGGAATTCAGCGAGCAGGTCGTTGATCTTCTTGTGTTCGGGTACGAAATAGGGCTTGCGCATGCGCTCCTGCCATTTGAAATCGTCCTTTTCACCGATGTAGCGCAGCATATCCTTTACGTAGAGCACGCCCTTGATATTGTCGATGGTCTGCTCGTAGACGGGGATGCGCGAGTAGCCCGAGGAAATGATCATCTTCTTCACGGCGGCGAAATCCGACTCGATGTCAATCGCCACGATATCTATCCTCGGACGCATGATCTGCTCGACATCGGTGTTGACGAAGTCGACTATCTCGTTGAGCATCTGGCGTTCCTCATCGCTTTGTCCCTTGGTGATCTCGATGGCGTCCGATATCCTGTCGATGGTAAGGCCGGTCTTGTAGTGCGGCCTGTTGCGGTTGATCAGATTGCTCGTGCCCAAGAGCAGGCGCGAGAAAGGTTTGAGGATGCCGCGTATGGCCACCAGGGGGCGGGCGCAGAAGCGGGCGAAGCGCCGGGGATTGTAGGCGGCGAATATCTTGGGGATGATCTCTCCGAAAAGCAGTAGCAGGAACGCCACTATTATCACCCTTATTATGAACTCCCACACGCCAGAAGCGTTGAAAGTGCCCACATGGTCGATGACGTTGTTGGAAACTATGACAACGCAAATGTTCGCCAAATTGCTCAACGTGAGGACCGTAGCCAACAGATAGTCGGGCTGCGCGAGCAGTTTGAGCAGGGCGCGATTGGCGTTGTCGGGATTAGCCCTGATCTCGCCCACATCGACCGGCGAGAGGGAAAATATCGAGGTCTCGGAGGCCGCAGCAAACGCCGAGACCATGAGCAACAGGGCCAGCACCAGAAGATAAACGGCCGTCCCCGCGTCGAAAGGGTGGAATGAGAATATGCCTGTCAGAAGCTCCAAATCCAAGGGGTTTAGTCGAACAATGAGGGTGCGCCGGGTTTCTTGGCCTCCTCTTCACGTCCGGGGTCGTCCTTGGCCGAACTCTTGGCCGCGGTGCGCACCTCGACGGCTCCCTTGCGGGCGGTCTCCTCGAGCGAAAATTTCACTCCGTGGCGCATGAACGCGGGAGTGCCGGCGATCTTGTCGATGCCCTCGAAACGTTTGTCGTCGGGCAGCTTCAGCGTGCGGTTCTTCTCCCCGACCGGTATGCCCCTGTGGCGGTCGCCCTGCTGGCCGAGCGGGCCGCCCTGACTGCCGAACGGGCTGCCTGCCGCACCTTTGCCGGCGCCAAGCCCCTCTTCCGGCCCCTGCGGCCGGCCGCCGCCGGGGGTGAGCCCCTCGAAGCCGGTGGCGATGAGGGTAACCTCCACCTCGCTGCCCAGGTCGCTGTTGTACCCCGCGCCGTAAATGATGTTGGCCGTGTTACCCGACCTCTGCTGAATATATTCTATGATGGAGTTGACCTCGTTCAGGCTTATCTCCTCGTTGCCGGAGGTGATGTTGATCAGCACGTTCTTCGCCCCATCGATGTAGTTGTGGTTCAGAAGGGGCGAGTTGAGCGCCATGTCGGCCACTTCCTTGGCGCGGTTCTCGCCGCCGGCGCGCCCCGTGCCCATCAGCGCCACGCCGCTATCGCGCATCACCGTGCGCACATCGGCAAAGTCGACATTGACCAGCCCGTCGCCCGTGATGATCTCGGCGATGCCCTTGGCCGCCGCGGCGAGGATGCCGTCGGCCTTGCGAAACGCTTCGCGCAGCGCCAGGTCGCCATAGAGCTTTTTTATGTTTTCGTTATTGATCACCAGAAGTGAGTCGACGCTTTGGCGCATCTCCTGAATGCCGTACATGGCGTTGTCATTGGCCCTCTTACCCTCGGCCAGGAAAGGCATCGTAACGATTCCCACCGTGAGTATGCCCATCTCGCGCGCCGCCTTGGCTATGATCGGCGCCGCGCCCGTGCCCGTGCCGCCGCCCATGCCGGCGGTAATAAAGAGCATCTTGATCCCCTCGCGCTGGAACACCGACACTATCTCGTCGAGGCTCTCCAGCCCCGCCTCGCGCCCCTTCTCGGGGCTGTTGCCCGCACCGAGGCCCTCTGTTAAGGTGTTGCCGAGCTTCACCTTCAGGGGCACCGGGCTCTGGGCCAGCGCCTGGCGGTCGGTGTTGCACACCATGAACGTTACCTCGGCGATCCCCAACTCGTACATGTGGTTGACCGCGTTGCTGCCGCCGCCGCCCACCCCCGCCACCATGATGATCGACGGGGAGATCTTTTCTATCTTGAAATCTATAAGGTTGCTTGTCATCGCTTGCGCTTCGTCGCTAAATCTCGTTGTCGTCTATCGTGTCGAACATCTCTTTGAATCGGTCGAACAATCCCTTTTTGGGCTGCTTTGGCTCTTTGGGTTGCCTGGGCTGCTTAGTCCCGTCCGCAGCGCCTTCCGCACCGGCCCCGTTCGCGGCGCCCGCGGCGTTGTCCGCAGCGCCATTGGCCGCGCCCCGCTCCGCCTTACGGCCCTTGTCCTTGCGCCCCCAGCGGCCTGCCGGCGCCTCGTCCGGCCCATCCTCCACCGCATCCGGCTCCACTTTTATCGAGCGTTTGCCCACCGTCTCCGTAGCGCCGCTCTCGAAACCCTGACTGGCCAACCCCACCGCCGTGGCGAGCCTGTAATCCGCCGCGGCCTCCTTCGAGGCTTCGTCCACGCAGAGGTCGGCCGAAGCCACCCTCACCTCCATCCCCGTCTCGGCGGCGAAGAACTTGTCGATATCCTTCAGCCCCGCGCCACCGCCGGTGAGCACCAGCCCCGCGCCCAGCTTTTTGCCGTAGCCGGCATATTCGATCTCCTCCACCACATATTTCGCTATATCCTTGAGCCTCGCGTCTATTATACCGGAGAGGTTGCGGAACGATATCTCCTGCGGCTTGCCCGGGGTGTAGCCCGGTATCTTGATGCGCTTCTCGCCCTCGATGGCGCCGGCCATGGCGCTGCCGTAGTTAACCTTCAGCTCCTCGACATAGCGCTCGAGGATACCATACGACCGCAAGTCTTTGTTTATCAGATCGGCCCCGAGCGGTATAACCCCCACATAACGCAACGTGTCCCCGAGGAATATGCACACGTCGGTGGTGCCCGCGCCCAAATCTATCACCGCCACGCCCAGCTCCCGCTCGTCCTTGTACGTGACAGCCATGGCCGTAGCCAGCGCGTTGACCAGCACCTTGCGCGAGCGGATGCCCAGGCGTTGCAACGCCCTCTCGAGGCGCGAGAGATGCTCATTCTCGGCCAGTATGAAGTTGAACGTGCCGTCGAGCTTGTTGCCGAACATCCCCACGGGGTTGGCCGCCTCCTCCTTGTCGTTGACAAGGTAGCTCTGGGCCGACATGTGCAGTATCTTGCACCCCTCGGGGGCTTGGACGTTGTTCATGCTATCCACAAGGCGCTGAACGTCTTCCTGGCATATCTCCCCGTCGCGCCCGATGTAGACGTAGTAGGAGTTCTGGGCCGAGCGCACATGGCGGCCCGATATGCCCGTGTAGACCTCGGCTATCTTGATGCCGAGCCTCTTCTCGATCTCTTTTATGGCGGAGGTTACCGACTTGGCCACCTGCTCGATATTGCGTATTTCGCCCTCGACCACCCCTTCCGAGGGGGAGATGACGAAATCCTCTATATGCACCTTGCCATCCTCGCCCCTGGAGGCGACCACGACCGCGACCGAGCTGCTGCCCAAGTCCAACGCCGTTACGAAATTTTTGTTATCCATCGCTTTAATGAAACTACGTCGTTACTTCGTACACACCACCTGACCGTCGTACTCCACGCTCACCGTCTTGTAGCTTCCCCACCCCTCATAGCGCAACCCGTTGCGGTAGAAGGCCAGCAGGCGGTCGAGTTTCGCGGGAATATCGTCGAGCGTGCCCAACGACACTATATGGTCGCCCGACCGGGGAACTATCTCGACCTTAGGCTCTTGGCTATCGGCCTGCCCCTGCCCGTCCACCACGATCTGCTCCACCTCCGAACGCCAGAAATCGGAAGCCTCAATAATCCCCACAAAATTAATCAGTTTAAGGGTAAATAGATAATAATCCCGCAAATTTTTTTCTCCCGCCCCCGGCTCCTTCAGCGGCCCGACGTACTTTTGGTCGAACGGGAGGGTGAAATTGCCCGTGATGACAGGCACGTAGACCACCTCGTGGCTTTGCAGCGGCAGAATATAACGGTCGGAGGTGATGTAAAAACCATAACCGTTGTCGGTGTTGACCCTCGCAATGGGCTTGCGCTGAGTCAGAGATATGGTAATCCGGCCGCCGAGGTCCGAAAACACCTTGGCATCGGCCACGAACAGGTGGCCCAGCACAAGATCGCGGATATGCGCGGTGTTGACCTCGTCCACGGCACTGTTGCGCAGGTCGATACCCGACTGCGCAAGCCACAGGCGCACCATGCCGGGGGTGATGATGCGGCTTGCGGCACTGTCGCGCACCACCACCTTCACATCGCGCACACCCTGGTCGTGCATCTGGTGGCTGCACATGCGCCCCGCCCAGATGAGGTAGGTCAGCAACGCCACCCACACGAGGATCGAAAGGACGTTATTGAGGAAACGTTTCATTTTCCACCTCCTCCCGCGCCTGCCGTCACTCCGCTGGCCGCGCCTTCCGCAGCGCTCCGCGCCCAAGCCCGCAGCGCCTCGGCGATGGCCCCGCAATAGAGCTCGATGTCCCCCGCCCCGAATGTTACCACCACATCGGGCTTCATCCCCGCGAGGGCTGCGGCGAGCTCATCCTTGAGCACTATCCGGTGGGGCACCGTAACGAGCTCGGCGATCCGCTCCGAGGTGATGCCCTCGATGGGCTGCTCTCGCGCCGGATAGATGGGCACCAGCACCACCTGGTCGGCTCTGGAGAGCACGGCGGCGAATTCGCGGAAGAAATCGCGCGTGCGGGTATAGAGGTGGGGCTGGAAAACGGCAGTCAACCGCCGCCCGGGGAACATTCCGCGCACCGAGGTTATCGCCGCCTCCAGCTCGCGCGGATGGTGGGCGTAATCGTCCATATAAACCAGCTCCGGGGTGTATATCCAGAAATCGAAACGCCGCTTTACGCCCTTAAACTCTTTCAGCGCCTCTTGCACGCGCGCCGCGTCGAACCCCTCGGCCCACACCAGCGCTACGGCGGCCACCGCGTTCTCGACATTGACCCATCCGGGGATCCCCAACGTGCACCCTTCGAGCACCATGTCGGGACAAACTATGTCGAAATCGTAGTAACCCCCCTCGCGCAGAGCGATATTGCGGGCGTAGAAATCGGGCGGGGGGCCTGGCGCTCCGGAGCCCCTCCGGCCGACCGCACCGGCGGCTGGCCACTCGTAGGCGTAGTGGTAAACGCGAATATCGGGGTTGTCGAGGGCGATGTCGACCCCCTGCTTGATTATGAGTGTGCCTCCGGGTTTGATCTGACGGACAAACTGCGAAAACGCCTCTTTGACAGCCTCGTGCGTGCCATAGATATCGAGATGGTCGGCGTCGGCCGAGGTAACGACCGCCGCGTCGGGGTGCAATTGCAGGAACGAGCGGTCGAACTCGTCCGCCTCGACCGCCAGCCGCTCGCCGGGGCCGAGCACGAGGTTCGAGCCGAAATTCTTCGATATGCCCCCCAGAAAGGCGCTCCCCCCGCCACCCGCCCGGTGGTTGAGCCACGCGGTGAGGGTGGTGGTGGTGGTCTTGCCGTGCGTGCCCGCCACAGCCATCACCCGCTTGCCCTCCGACACATGCCCCAAAGCCTGAGAACGTTTCTCGATCGTAAATCCATGCTCGCGGAACCACGCCCACTCACGGTGGTCGGGCGGGATGGCGGGGGTGTAGATGACCAATGTGGAAAATTTGTCGCGGAAAGCGACGTCGATCAGAAGCGGGTCGTCGGCGTAGTGGATCGACGCCCCCTCCTGCTCGAGCTGGCGGGTGAGAGCCGAAGCCGTGCGGTCGTAACCGGCCACATCCCGGCCCTCGTGCATAAAATAACGCGCCAGGGCGCTCATCCCGATGCCCCCGATACCGAGGAAATATATGCGTTTAAACTCCATAGCTAACTCCCGGCCCTCCCCGACCGATTTTCCACGGCGGCGGCCGCCGCCGGCCTGGTCTCTTCCAGCACTTTCAAAATTTCACCCGCCACCCTGTCGGCCGAGTCGGGGATGGCCAGCGCGCCGATATTGGCGCTCAGGGCCCTGAGGCGCTTGGGCTCCGACAACATCCTGCGCACCAACGGGATCGCCCGCTCCGCCGCCACGGCGTCGGGTATCATGTCGGCGGCCTCCTTGTCGACCAGCGCCAGAGCGTTGGCCGTCTGGTGGTCTTCGGCCACATTGGGCGAGGGAACGAAGAGCGCGGGCTTGCCGGCCAGGCATAGCTCCGACACCGCCCCCGCCCCTGAGCGCGACACGACCAGATCGGCGGCGGCGTAGGCGAGGTCCATCCGCTCGATGAAGGCGCCGCGCCAGATGCCGCGATTGCTGCGCCCCGCCATGAACGCCTCCATCTCGGGGGCGTAATATTTGCCCGTCTGCCAGATCACCTGCATATCGCCCTTGGCGGTTATGTCGTCCACCCAGCGCTTCATCATCTCGTTGAGCGTACGCGTGCCGAGGCTGCCACCCACCACTAACACTACCGGCACACCTTCTTTCAAACCAAAATATTGTAACGCCTCGCCGCGGTCGACAGCGGTCGAAAAATTGCCGCGTAACGGATTGCCGGTCAGCACTATCCGCTCGGTCGGGAAAAAGCGTTCCATCCCCTGATAAGCCACGCAGATGCGGCGGGCGCGGCGGCCCACTATCTTGTTCGTTACGCCCGCGTAGGAGTTCTGCTCCTGAATGACGGTCGGGACGCCCCGCCGCTGCGCCGCCCACAGCACCGGCGCGCTCGCATACCCCCCGAAACCCACCACCACATCGGCCCCGAACTGTTTTATAGTGCGGGCGGCCATGCGCACGCTCTGCGCCACCTTGAAGGGTAACAGCAGGTTACGCAACGACAGGCGGCGCTGCAGCCCCGCCACCGGCAGCCCCACGATGTCGTAGCCCAGTGCCGGCACCTTCTCCATCTCCATTTTTCCGCGCGCACCGACAAAAAGGATTTTTACGCCCTCACCAAGGCGGCGCTTGAGCGCTTCGGCCACGGCCACCGCGGGGTAGATATGGCCCCCCGTGCCGCCGCCGCTGAGGATTATTTTAAGTTGTTCGTCCATAACTTCACCTCTCCAATATAGATTCGCCTTTGGGTTTGTCGAGCGTATTGTTCTGTGCCTGACGGCTTACGGCGAGCATCATCCCCAGCGCCACCGCCGTGAAGACCAGCGACGACCCCCCGAGGCTTATCAGCGGCAGCGTCTGCCCCGTAACGGGCATCAGGTGCACCGAGACCATCATGTTGATCACCGCCTGGAGCACTATCATCAGCCCGAGCCCCAGCACCAAAAGCGCCGGGAACGCCGTGCCGCACTGCCTGAAAATATGGATCGAGCGGAAGAATATCCAAAGATAGAGCAGCAACACCAGCGTGGCGATCCCCGCGCCATACTCCTCGACGATAAAAGCATAGGCGAAGTCGGAATAGGAGTGGGGCAGGTTGGCGCGTTGGGTGCTGTTGCCGGGCCCTTTGCCCCAGAGAAGCCCACCGGTGGCGATGGCTATCTTGGCCTGCTCCACCTGCAGCGGATCCCGCTCGCCCGCCGCCGCCCCCGCCACCGTCTCGGTGCGCGCGCCCCCCGGAACGAAATCCTTGACACGGTTGACCCACGTCTGGGAGCGGCCCGCACCCGTAGCGTACATGATCGCCACGGCGACGACCATGACGACCGCCACCACGGCGGTCAGGCGCACGAGCTCCCTCATCCTCACCCGGCCTATGAAGAGCATCACAAGGCAGGTGATGAAAGTGATAGCCGCTGTCGAAAAATTCGAGACGAAGATCATCCCGCACGAGAGGGCCACCGGCAAGAGCAGGGGAATGGTATTGGAGAGGAGGATATCTTTATTCTCTTTCGTCCGCCGGCCGCCCCAACTGAAAAACCGGGGCAACAACTTCATCTTCTCGATCTTGGCTTGCCGCATAGCGAGCTGCCGCGCGAGGATCATCACGGTGGTGATGCGCAGGAAGTCGGAGGGCTGGACGGTGAGATGCAATCCCGGTATCATCAACCAGCGCGCGGCGTCGTTCCGGGCGACACCCATGAAGAAGGTGGCCGCCATCATCAGCAGGGAGATGACGTAGACAAGCGGCGTGAGGTGGTAGTAGAGCTGGTAGGTGCCGCGGTGGACGATGTAGATCGCCATGAACGCCAGAATGAGAAATAGGATCTGATTCATAAGGAAGTGCGACGTGTCGCCCCCGAACTTCTTCCACGCCAGCGAGGCGGTGGCCGAGTAGATCACCAGCAGCGAGAACACCGCCAGGAACGCCACGATGATCCACAGCGCCCTGTCGCCCGCAAAGAACGGGCCGCGGCGCCTAACCTCCTGCTGCAAATTATCTTCTGCCTTCGCCATCTGTCTCACTTCCAAAGTCTGGTTTTATTGCCAATAAAGTATCGGGTAACCACCGCCGGCGGGCATCTTCCACGGATTGGCGTCGTTGTTGCCGAACTTCCAACCGAGGCCACCCAAACCGTCGCCGTTGACCGCGGCGGAGTAGGTGCTTTGCGTTCGTAACTGCGCATCCGTTTTGCTGACACTATGATACCATGTATTTGTGGTATTGAATTTCCCCGCGCCGGTAGCGGTCATTACATCCAATGCAAAATTATTGGACGGGTTGCTTACGTCTATATAGAAACCTACTATGCGCCCCGGATAATCCGCATCGATCGTGGGGTTGATCGCAGCACAGTTGGTTATTGTTATTATCCAATCATATATCACAGCACCCACTATGCCGCCTGAAGTATTACCTGAAATATTACCCGCACTGTAACAATTGGTGACTATGCCATTGTTATCGTAGTTGTAATTGTAATTTTTTACCACTTCCGGCCCCCATCCCACTATGCCACCTGAAGCATAACCTGAAATATCCCCCGTACTGTAACAGTTGCTTATTTTACTGCCATAAAAAATACCCGCCGCAATACCGCCGGCATAACCGTCAGTAGAATAAATATTTCCGGCGCTATAACAGTTGGTTATTGCGCTTCCACAGGCATCCCCAACTATCCCGCCCGAACTGCCACCATAAATATTTCCCATGCTATAACAATCGATTATTGTGCCTTTATTTATCTCTCCCGCTATGCCGCCAGCATCGATCCCGCCAACTCCACCGGCACCGATCTCCACTCCGAGAGCTCTGACAGAACCGCCTTTGATGTAACCGAATAACCCGACATATGATTCATCAGGCCGGTTAATAGCCAAGTTCGTTATCTTATGACCATTACCATTGAATTTGCCGGTAAAAGGCGCTTCGTATGTGCCTATCGGCAGCCAGCCCTCACCAGCGCTATAATTCGCCAATGAGATGTCATACATCAACATATAGTTGCCCGAAAGGTTATATCTGACTGAGTCCAACTGGACGTTGGTGTAGATATAGGTGACGGGGTTCGGGGCGTCATCTTTTCCGCATCCGGCGAACACCACCGTCAGCGCCACCGCCGCAGCAAATAATATGTGTCTACTTTTTTTCATATTACAAATTTTTTAACCGTTATTAGTATGCCCCGCCACCCACTCCTTGAACTGTCGGCCGCGGTCTTCGTAGTTGCGGAACAGGTCGAAGCTGGCGCACGCCGGCGAGAGCAGCACCACGTCGCCCGCCACCGCCTCGCGGCGGCACGCTTCCATGCACTCATCCAGCGAATGGGTGTCGACGATGCGCGGCACCACATCCGTAAAAGCCTTGACGAGCTTGGCGTTATCGACTCCCATGCACACCAGCGCCTTGACCTTCGCGCGCGCAAAATCGACCAAAGGGGCGTAGTCGTTGCCCTTGTCGGTGCCGCCGGCGATCCAAACCACCGACCGGCGCATGCTCTCGAGAGCATACCACACCGAGTCGACATTGGTCGCCTTAGAGTCGTTGATATACTCCACGCCGTCGATCGTCCCCGCCGGTTCGAGGCGGTGCTCCACCCCCGCGAATTTCTCGAGGGCCGAGGCGATCGCCTCCTTCGGAACGCCCGCGGCGAGGGCGGCCATCGAAGCGGCCATGGCGTTGTAGGTGTTGTGGATGCCTTTTATTTTCAGCTTGTTGAGCGGCACGATCATACATCTCGTACCCACGCACACCTTCAGCATCGCATCGTTCGCGCTGCCGCCCGGGCAGAGCTCGCGCCGCGCGCTGAACGGCAGAAGGCGCATCGGCAACTCGCGGCGCTTGAGGTTCTCGGTGGTTATCGGATCGTCGGCGTCGTAGATGAAAAAATCCTCAGGCCGCTGGTTGCGGATTATACGGAACTTGCTGTCGACATAGTTTTGCAACTTGTAGTCGTAGCGGTCGAGGTGGTCGGGGGTGATGTTCATCAGCACGGCTATGTCGGCGCGAAAATCGCACATCCCGTCGAGCTGGAAACTACTTATCTCCAACACATACCACTCGTGGTCGCCCTCGGCCACGCTCAGGGCGAAGCTGCGCCCTATATTGCCCCCGAGCGCCGCGTCGAACCCCGCCTCGCGCAAAATTTCGTAGGCGAGCGTGGTGGTGGTGGTCTTGCCGTTGCTCCCCGTGATGCAGATCGTGCGCCCCTTGCAGTAGCGCCCCGCCAGCTCGATCTCGGAGATCACGGGGATGCCTTTCGCGCGGATTTTCTGCACGATAGGCGCCTTGTCGGGGATGCCCGGCGACTTGATCACCTCATCGGCGCTCAATATCAGCGCCTCCGTATGGCCACCCTCCTCGTAAGGCACCTTCCAACGCTCCAGGATCGCCTTATATTCGGGCGCGATGGGGCCGTTGTCCGACAAAAACACGTCGAAGCCCTCCTTAATGGCCAGCGCAGCCGCCCCGCAGCCGCTCTCCCCTCCGCCCAAAATCACTATCCGCTTCATCGTCTGTCAAACATTTATCGTACCTTGAGTGTTACTATCGCTATGACCGCCAGAAGGATCTGGATGATCCAAAAGCGCAGCACGATCTTCTCCTCGGGAAAACCGAGTTTCTGATAATGGTGATGCAGGGGTGTCATGCGAAATATGCGGCGCCCCTCGCCATACCTTTTCTTGGTGTATTTGAACCATCCCACCTGCATCATTACGGATATGCCTTCTACGAAAAATATCCCGCACAGGATGGGCAGCAAGAGTTCCTTGCGGATGAGCAGGGCGAAGACCGCGATGACCCCGCCGATGGTCAGGCTGCCCGTGTCGCCCATGAAGACCTGCGCCGGATGGCCGTTATACCACAAGAAGCCTATTAGCGCGCCGGCAAAGGCGGCGGCGTAGACCACCATCTCGCCGCTGCCGGGTATATACATGATATTGAGGTAGTCCGAATAGATGATGTTGCCCGACAGGTAGGCCAGCACCCCGAGCACCACCACAATGGGCGCCGAGACCCCCGTCGCCAAGCCATCGAGCCCGTCGGTAAGGTTGGCGCAGTTCGAGACGAAGGTGATGATGATGATCGCCGCCAGGATGTAGACGAGCCACGTGAGCGCATCCTGCTGCTGCCCATCGCCGGGGATGAGGCGATGGTAGTCGAACTCGTTGTCCTTGAGGAAGGGAATGGTGGTCTTGGTGGTCTTCTGCGAGGGGGAGAGGTAGATCGTTCGGTTGACGCCGTTCTCCACCACCACCGTAGTCTCGCTCTCACGGGTGCGGCTGTCGAGCTTCTCGCGCACCACAATCTGCTCGCTGGTGCACATCGCCACGCCGACTATGATGCCGAGGCCCACCTGCCCCACTATCTTGAACTTGCCCCGCAAGCCCTCCTTGTTCTTGCGGAACACCTTGATGTAGTCGTCGGTAAACCCGATGATCCCCAGCCAAAGCGTCGAGATGAGCAGCAGTATGACGTAAATGTTCGTAAGGTTGCCGAACAGCAGCACCGGCAGCACGATAGAGGCGATTATAATGACGCCGCCCATGGTGGGGTG
>Ga0123354_10010068_pt1 | contig 14523 bp, 8 predicted proteins | sample TergutLab28metaG_2_FD_97872 | JGI IMG/M metagenome (GOLD analysis project Ga0123354, IMG submission 97872) | Labiotermes labralis P4 segment gut microbial communities from Petit-Saut dam, French Guiana - Lab288 P4 | ecosystem: Host-associated > Arthropoda: Insects > Digestive system > Gut ... | reverse complement strand
TGTGAAGACGTGCAGTTTCTTAAGAACATTGTGACAGGTGACGAGTCCTGGGTCTACGGGTACGACCCGGAGACAAAACAGCAATCGTCACAGTGGAAGGGTCCCACGTCTCCGCGACCAAAGTAGGGGCGCCAGGTGCGAAGCAAAACAAAGGTCATGTTACTGGCGTTTTTTCATTCTGAGGGTATCGTACACCACGAGTACGCTCCCGACGGGCAAACAATTAACAAGGAATTCTACGTGGAGGTCTTACGACGTTTGCGTGAATCAGTTCGCCGAAAACGACCGGAAAAATGGCGGGATGGCGACTGGATCCAGCACCACGACAATGCGCCCGCACACACTTCACATCTTGTGCAGCAGTTTTTGGCCAAACATGGAACCGCTCAGTTGCAGCAGCCGCCATACTCACCAGATCTCGCTCCGTGTGACTTTTTCCTATTCCCAAGGCTTAAGAAAGTTCTGAAAGGACACGGATTTGAGGCAACGGAGGACATCAAACGAAATTCGACGAAGACACTATTAGACATCCCGAAAGAGGAGTTCGCAAAAAGTTTCCAGCAGTGGCAGAAATGTTGGGCGAAGTGTGTAGCTGCGGAAGGGAACTGTCTTTTAGACAATTAGGGTTAAAACCCCGTAAGCCTTACCTACTTCATGTACTGTGGTCAGTCCGGATACTTTTTGAACAAATCTCGTATATTTAAAACATGTGCCTGTTTAGTCCTCAATTGTCGCTAATGTTCAGCACAAAACAGGAAGACGAAATTATGTATATATGTAGCAAATAAATATAACAATTGTAGATAAATGCTCATTCGTGGAGAAATTATTTGAAATATATACGCATACATATACAGCCTACAGCAATACAAAGTATTTTATTTGCCTGCTGACTATGGATTGACCCTTTGTACCAAAGGTATATTTGACTGTTGATTATTGAGTTCATTTATGTGTATTTGGTAACTGATATACTTTTATCTACAGACTACCGAATGTTGATAACAGCGATATATTTGCCTCATGACTAGTGAATTTATAATTCATAGTAGATAACCGATATACTGTGTATTTGCATGCTGACTATTAATTGATTATTGATAACAGAGGCAAAACTATACCAGTTATAAACTACGTATAAATTAACTTAATGATAAGCTGTAATGCTGATTATTGAGTTAAATTATACGTAGTTGATAACTGATATATTTTGCCTGCCGATAACGTAATGGCTGTTGATAACAGAGATACATTTGACTGCTGACTACGGAATATGAAACTCATAGTTGACAACATATATACTGCGTATTTGCCTGTTGACTACTTAGCGACTGTTAATAACTGATATAGTTTTGCTTACTGACTACTGAATGACTGTTGAAAACAGAAATATATTTGCCTGCTGATTATTCAGTTCATTTGTACATACTTGATAGCTGATATAGTGTTACCTGCTAACTACTGAATGTTGATTACAGAGATATTTTGGTCTACTGACGGTTGAATGCCATACACACATAAGAACTGAGATAACTTTCTGAGTTGACTAGTGTATATCACACACATTGGATATATTTGCAGGAGCATTCCTCCAGCACGCAACTCTAACAACACATCACCCCCACCCCCTCACCCCATTCCGTGTGTTGCAATCTCAAGTATCCACTTCCCTCTCAGTAGCTTCGTGCTGATGGCATTAACTCCTCTCAGTTATTCGACCAAATAAATGATCGTCCCTCATCTACACTGCTGAATACCAAGTGCAGCAATACAAATATTTGTAGGCTACGAACTGTTACTCAAAAATGACATACCATAGACTAAATAAAACAGGAGAGTACAGACAATGATTCAAAAAGTTATTTTTTTTTGTTTGTTAATCCTGTCGCTTGCACTTCTCATTTCAGAGACACCTTAATGAAGATGAAACTTGTTGTGTGGTAACACTTACGTGGTATTATGGAGTCAAAGACAGTAATATGACTTGAGTCCTGTCGTACCACTTCCTAGAAGACGGGAAAAGTGCAAAATATGGGGGTCGGGAAAAAAGTACAGGAAAATATTAGACGCAGCCGTTCTTAGGTGCTTTCGAAAAAATGCGAAAAGTGATAAATAGCTTCGTCAGGTCTGTCCGTCCGTCCGCCTGTCCGGATGGAACAACTTGGCTCTCACTGAACTGATTTTCATCAAATTTGACATTTGAGTATTTTTATACATTCTCTCGAGAATATTCAAGTTTAATTAAAATCTGACAAGCGTAACGGGTACTTTACGTAAAGACCAACACACATATTTGATCATACACAAGCTGTAGAGAAACTCCACACATTTTATGTTCAATAATTTTTTTCCCGAAAACCGTGACGTTTATAAGACAATGTGGAAAAATACTGTAGAATGGGGCAGACCATAGACGACAATACGGTGAGAGGGAGTGTTACACCGTGGGGTTCCCAGTTTGTTAAAGGAGTCCGAGCGACGTCTTTGCAGCTAGTAGCGGTTTCGTACATTTGTATATGAAAGGGTAAATTGATCCCTTTACAGGCCCGGTTTGGCCCAGAGGGTGGGTAGAGGTATAGTTGTACTCTTCCATGACGGCAGCACTAGAAGGGGGTGAGTGGTCAGAAGCACACCCCGGCCGCACTTCCTACCCCCGGGAAAGACGCGGTACCCATTTTACAGGAGGCTGCGTGGGTCCCATGGCCGGTATGGACAGGCGGAAAATCTCGTCCCCACCGGGATTCAATCCCGGACCGTCCAGCCCGTAGTCAGTCGCTATACCGACTGAGCTACCGGGCTCACCGTAGTACACTACTCTTTAAAGAAACAGAGAAAAGAGCGGCGGTGGTGGCAAAGGCAACTGTACACAAGCAGGGACGTGTACAGCTGTTCATGTTTGCTGGCAGACTTGAGTTTTCAGTCGGTCAGTGGGTTATATAAGAATGTCACCAGAATGTCTCTCAGTGAATTCGAATTTTTAATTAATTTGATTGGAGACAAAAATATCAAAAAAAGGACACAACGTTCAGGAAAGCCATTTCTGTTCAAGAAAGGTTGGCACTGACGCACTTATCGACGGGCCTGTTAGTTTCTTTCCCCAGTTCTTCCCATGCATCTTGTTTTCTATTTGTTAAAATGCATTGGGTGTTTTGGGTCCCAAATTATTTCTTTTCTCTTATAAAGTTCGATAAATTCTACGACACTTCCCTCAGTCCACTCCAAGTCACAGTCACCAAAACGCTCAACAAACCGCACAGCAGTACAGACACGCACCACTCTTCAAGACAGAAGCATCAGGAATGGAAAGAAGGGCAGAGGAGCGGACGGTGGTGACGTGTCACGTTGCACGTCCACACCTGCTCAGGCCGAAACTGTATCATCCCTTTGATGCTACGGCCAAATACCGACAGCGCACCAAACAAGCCCGTAACCAACTTTTGATACTTTACACGGTCACGAGTCCCGTCCACACTGTCTCGATACGGTGTTACGTTACGCGGTAACGTTACAAGTGTGTACCAACCCTAAGACTACAAAAACACACACTCAAACTTGGAAGTGTTTCATCCCCGTTGTGTGTGTGTGTGTGTGTGTGTGTGTGAAAATTGGAAACGGTATGTTGTTAAACACAACTATGTCAGATAAGGTTTATTTAATAGCTATACTATACAACTACATGTTTCGGCCTTTACTGGCCATCTTCAGGTTGTATTCAAGAGAACTTCACGTCCTACTAAATACACTGTGCGCGCACGTGATGGAGAGATCTCTACATAGGGCCTTATTGCGTAATGTAATTTCTGTATGCGGTGGTATGTTCTGGCTAGAGGCACGATAGGGTCTGGTGGCTAGCGTCGATTTTGGAGTTTCTTGGTGCGCTGGTATTGTGACGAGGCGTGTTCCTCTTCCTTCCTCTTAATTGGGGTCGTGTTGCGGGGGAGGCCCGAAAATGACCTTGGATGCAAAGTCCCTTGCTTATGCTATGTATATAGTAGGACCTTAAGTTCAATTGAAGACAACCTAAAGATGGCCAGTAAAGGCCGAAACATGTAGTTGTCTAGTATAGTCATTAAAATATCTTAATTGACATAGTTGCGTTTGACTACATACCGTTTCCAGTTTCAAATACACACACTCAAGTTGTGTAACATTTATTGCTTTTCCACCACAACAATGGTTGCACGAACGCGTCTCACTGTTAGGCTCTACGTATATTGCCTGCAAATAAATACAATACACCAGCCAATAACACTACCTTTATTTTATATACATTGGTATATATGTCAGGGCGACATGTTTCAACCTAGTCAGTCATCCTCAGGCCCTCCAAGAAAACAGATCCAAGAGTTGTTTAGTTTATCCCCAATGTGGGATTCCAAATGTCGCCCTGACATATATACCATCATCATCATCATCATCATCATAAACATCAAGGCTTGGACCCTTTGATCCGTTCCGTCTGCAGAGTTACAGCTGCTCGCGCCAACGCTTCTTCGGTCTTCCAGTTGTTCTCCTTCCTTGTGGTCTGTAGTGGTATGATTTCAAAGGGATTCGGTTTTGTGGCTTTCTTTGCAAGTGTGAAAGCCAGTTCCGTCTGTATTCATCTATCTTGTCTAGTATGCCTGTAATCCGTAGTTCGTGGCGTATGTAGTCATTTGTTTTGTGGTAATAAAGGGTGTAGCCTGCCAGAGGTCTCAGTAACTTCATTTCTGCCGCCTCAATTCTTCGTCTTTGTAAGGCTGTTAGAGTCCATTTTTCTGACCCATATAAAAATGTTGGTAAAAGTAGTGTGTTGCATATTTTCAAAATAGTTTCCGTTCTCACTTTCTTAAAAATAGTTCTCTTAATAGTACCTATTAATTGTAAAAATTTTGCTAATTTAAATTCTACATCATTGGAAAATTGATGAGATATACTGCAACCTAGATAAGTAAATTGGCTAACTTGTTCTAGTGTTTCGTCATTTATAATAATTTCTTTTCTTAGGTCATCCGTTCCAACGAAACCAAATACTTTCGTCTTTCTTGTAGCAATTTCCAAATTATATTCTTTAGATATGTTATATAATAAATAGACTGCCTTTTGTAAGTTGTCTTCTGTGTCAGAAATAATAAACTGGTCATCTGTAAATAACAGTGTGTTGAAAACTAACTCTTTAAAATATTTACTAGTTTTTAGTATATACCATTGTATATAAAATAAATGTTGTGTTATTGACTGACGTATTGCATTTATTTGTATGTTATAATAGTTCGGGATGGGAAACTTCAAATTTGTAGCTGGTCAGGCTAGTTCTATCAATCAGTACAACAATACAAGATCCAGGCTTTTAAAATGTTGTGCAAATATCTATTTCAATAAGCATTTGGGATCCCACAATGGGGATAAACTAAACAATTCTTGGATCCGTTTTCTTGGAGGGCCTGAGGATGACCGACTAAGTCGAAACATGTCGCCCTAACATATATAAAATTTATGTAAAATAAATTTGTGTTATTGACTGACGTATTTATTTGTATGTTACAACACTGCGGGATGGAAAACTAAAAAAAAAAAGTGTATTGCCTCTCTTTTAAAATAGGTGTCTTATGAAACTTGTAATATACAACGATTTGCGGACCTTCAATGGTTACGTTTTACTCCAGTTCCCTCTAAATGGGCAAAATATCTTTAAAGTGGAAATGTGGGAACACACTTAGAGACAAACGTTGATCCATTTAGCCTGCTCTTTTTTCACTTTTAAAGAAGGAATTCAGAAGAGTTGTTTGTGAATACAACTTCTCCTTCCATTGGCACTGCAGACCACTGTGGGCTTTGGCCTCTCGAAAAATGTCCTTCCATTTCTTCCTATCTGCCACCAACTCTCTCCATCTTCTCACTCCCAGCACTTGAAGATCTCTTTCTATTTCCTCTTTCCATCTTTTCCTGGGTCTTCTCTTTCTTCTCGTCCCTTCCAGTTCTTGAGTGAAGATCTTTTTGGACATCCTATCCTCCTCCATTTTCTCTAGGTGACCTAACCAGCTTATCCTTTGCCCTTACCATATTTTCTCCTTTGCTCATCTCTTCTAGTTCTCGATTCGTCCGACTTTTCTATTCCCCGTTTTCATATTTAGGACCATATTTGTGAGCAAAACCTGCCTTTAAAATACCGTACATTTTCTTCCATACGGGTGTCGCTTTTGTCATTATCAGTCCGCACTGTAAAAATTAGAAATGCTATGTTGGAAACCTAACTGGCTTCAAGGTTTTTTTCTGGGGGGGGGGGTGTTAAGACGGGTAACAGTTACGTGAAAGCTTTCAAATGAGTGTTTACTGTTACCTTTCACTTGAGGTCAGTTTAACTGCACTAACCTAGGGGTTCACTTCCTCAACACGAGAAAGTCACAGGCTTAGGACGACAGTAAACAAACAAGGAATTAGCATGTTACACCATGTTCATACTGTGAGTGTCTTCTTTGTACTCCGTACACATGCATTTGCATCTCTTTGGTGTCAAGTTCTGTCTCTAGACGTACTTAAAGAATTCTGACAAGACCTAGCGTGAGTGTGTTCATATTTCTGAAGGGTATTTTCTGTATCCAGTGTGGGAATATTACAAACAATTAAAAGGTAAAAAGATAAAGCAGTCCCGTTACAGGCCTGGAGTGGCCCAGAGGTTTCCAGCAAGTTAGGGTTCCCAGATTTCATGACAACGGCACAGGATGGTGGTAAGTTTGTCACCCTTATGCACCGGCCGCCTTTGCCTCAGAAAATCCTCCTGGCACTCATTTCTGTTAGAGGCTGATTCGACCCCAGGGTCGGAAGGAATTCATGTCAATGAAAAATTCCAATGACACCAGCTGGGATCGAACCAGCGACCTTCCGATTTGTAGCAGAGCACCTTCACCACTGTGCTACCGCGGTCCCCATTACAAACAACTATTGTAGATAGAGATCAAAATGGACGTTATTCAATTTTTCATTTCGGAACACCAAAGAATGCACGTGTGACACATAAAAATATAGTCTGCTACATGTTTTGGCCTAATTTTCACCATCTTCAGGGGCTTTGCACCTAACAGTTAAAACGTACTAATATATAATAGATTGCAAAATATTTCCTATTGTATTAGAGAATTCATGCAGCTGATGTCAACGTATGGGTTTCGTAATTTGTGATTCAAATGGCATAGATGTTTTTAAAAAGTGTGAAGCATTAAAACAACCAAACAGCAAAGTTTTACGGCGTTTACATTAAATTATCCTAAAATTTGTATGCGGATAAGATAATGTTCTTTTTTTGCATACAAACATCTAATTTATGTCAAATGTGCTTTTGCTGGTGTTATCAATGGAAAATTTGGTCAAGATGAAGGAAATAAGCAGTCAAAATAAGTTTTAAAATTTGTTTAAAAATTGAAGGACCTTAGTAGCAAATTGGTGACTGGTTTAATGCCTGCCTATCAACTGAGGCTTTAACTCTCAGCTGACATATTCGAAGCGGTGCAAATTTAATTGCGGCACGCGGTTGGTCGAGGCGCTGCGCTACAAACAGGAAGGTTGCGGGTTCGATTCCCGATGGTGGCTTTGGAATTTTTCATTGACAAAATTCTTCCTGCCGCACCATAGCCCTGAGGTCTAACAGAAATGAGTACCAGTAATATTTCCTGAGGGGTAAAGGAGGTCGGAGTCTACGGCAAACAACATTAACGTCTTCATGTACCCGTTGTTATGAAATCTTGGAGCCTCAACCTCCTGGAACTTTCAGGGCCTGTCCAGAACTTTACGATGATTGATTTCATTTTCTTCTGTAAATTCAACTACATACAGGAACAAAAGTATTTAAGCAATTTAGTATGTCCCAGCAAACGTGTAAAAAAGCTGTTATAAGATACTGTACGAGCATACATGAGGGTACGCGTTGGCGCAGTTGGTTGAGGCACTGCGCTACTAGCCGGAAGTCGTTGCACTGTAAGTGTACAACGACTGAATGATAGTGGATTGTGTACAGACACTAATAGCTTCAACAGTTTCATAACATACGCAACCGACCGTTTAAATATAATACATACAAGGCGCAGTGCTCAAATATTCCAGTCGTAACGATAATGTCACAAGGTCTTCACTTGGTTACCGGTACACAGGGAGAATACTTTTGTTTTAACAACCAGATTGAGGCCCACATCAACACATCACTTTGAAGATCTTTGTTTACTTGTTTACTGCTTAATTTTAGTTGTTTTAATTGTAAATAGGAATTTATTTATACGACATTTTACATTCCACTGTAAACCAAATGGGATCCCATTGAGTAATACCTTTCTGTACCTTAAACGAAATGTTCTTTATTAGCCTGATGATGACCGATTACGGTTGAAACATGTAGCATCAGCGTAACCTATTGCATACATTATATCACTATATTGATGTTGTTGTGTACTGACGGTATATAATACAGGGTGGGGCAAAATACCCTCCCTACTTTCAGTAGGGCATTGTGAAAGGAAGGGAGGCCGTAGAAGGGTGGGGTTAGGCTGGAAAGGTGCAGGTAGTTGGGAAGTTCCCGTAACAACACTCCGCAATCGTAAAGATAGTGTGGTCCAACGAGCAGCGCACATTTGCCGTCGAAACCTACTTTTCGCAAAGTCACTCTGTCGTAGCGGTGCAGCGTGCGTTCCGTACTCGCTACCAAATCCCCCCTCGGGACGGAGTACCGGACCGGAAATCCATTCTGTTGTGGGTTGAGAACTTCAGGGACACGGGAAGTGTGTCTGAAGAAAGATGAGAACGACCACGGACCTCTCGAACACCAGAGAATATCGAGGCTGTCAGACGGTCCGTTTTGCAGTCTCCAAGGCGCTCTGCACGCAAACACCACGCAAACAACAGCCACCACTTGCAAGATATTCTTTTTAAGACTATGTGATTTAAAACTTCCCATGTTGTAGTTTCAGAATCCAAAAATAAAAGTTTTGTATCTGGAATAGTTGTTTTGTTATTCACCTTAAAATGTAGGGAGTTATTTTGCCCCATTCTGTATATTATACAACTGTTACTGCACAACGGGATGGTTTCTGTCAAATACTAGTGTTTACTGTAAATCTAGCCTGTAAACCACAACTTGTATTGACACATTAGTAATGAAGGCAAAGTTCGTTCATCATACCGGATAATGCCCATTGTCTGAAATGTATCTGACCCTAAAGAATTTCCTGGAATTTCTCATTTGATTATGTCTGTTATCACCTTATATTATCGTAATTTAAATTATATTTCAAATTTATTACTATAACAAAAAATCCCCCACTTTATATTCAGCTTTGATGTAAGAACTCGCGAAGACTCAGAGGGTGGATGGAACGTTTAGCTTCCGTCCTTAATTTGACATTTGGCACAACCAGGACGGCCGATGTGACAGAAGTACGCGCGGCAGCACTTAACCTCGTGGAAATTTCTTGGTACTGATTTCTGCAAAAGGCTGAGTGGATCTGAGGGCAACCGAAGCGGACAGCAGGAATAGGTCACATGAAAGTATCCAAGGATACCACCGGGGATCGAAACCGGAACTTTCCGTTTTGTGGCGTAGTGCCTTAATTAATCAACTGCCGAACGCCCCCCCCCCCCAAGTCAGTTTAAAATTGCGAGATTAAAATAGAAATTTTTCGACATATAAATCGTGCATGTTACTAATTTATTGAAACTTAATCTGAAGTAACCAAATCAGTCAGGAGATCGGAGCGGAAATCTCAAAGTCCACTTTACTACTAGTAAAGTGGACTCGTTAGGCGCTTCCGCAAAAATGCGAGAAGCTACTTTTGGCTTCGTCATGTCTGTCCGTCCGTCCGTCCGTCCGCGCAGAACAAATCGGGCCCGCTGGATGGATTTTCATGAAAATTGACTTGTATTTTTCTAAAATCTGTCTAGAAAATTCTTGTTTTATTAAAATCTCAAGCAATAGCCGGTATTTTACATGAAGACCTGTGGACATTTATGGCAGCATCTCGCTGAATTCTTTTAGAATGAGAAATATTGCAGAAAAACGTTGTAGAGAAAATCAAATAAATTGTATTTTAAAACGTTTTTTCAGAAATCGTAACATATGTGAGATAATGTGGACAAATTGTTAGAGCCGGACACGCCAAATATGAAGATACGGCGCATGCGCATGCATGCTGGATAATTAAAGCTACGAACACACATTCTGAATATGTTACTTATTGCTTTTCCAAGGGAAAAATAATTATTACATGAGCACGCCTCGATATTACGTTTATAGTACAGTAACTGTATAAAAGTTTTTAAGGTAAATGTAGTAACCAGCAATAAAATTAGAATAATTTCACGACTTCGCATCCTGCATACATCTGTGTATGGTCGTATTAAATCCTAAATATTACAGTTTTTTTCAGGAAAATCTTGTTGTTTAAATTTACATTCAGTGCACATTCGATTTTGTTAGATAAGCGATATGAATTCAAATTTTTGCCCACTGCCCTTTTTGTACGCGTAATTGCTCATACAGAAAATATTTTACGTGTAATTTGTACAAATATTTACAGCTTACATCAGTAAGAAATTCCAGTTTCAATTCTCAGAGTACAACCAACACGATGCAACGTTTCTCAAATTTATTTATTTCTGTAAGACGCTCTACATGTTTCAGACGATTTTTCCGTCCATCATCAGGGGCTCAAAACTGCACATACAGCGTCAGGCATTTGTCAGACCGTTACTGCTGCCTGCCGCGAACAGCAGGCAGCAGGCAGCAGTAAATTGCTGTCGAATTCAGCATGCTACGTGACATTACAAGCATCTCAGACACGAACAGATCCTTTGGGAAAAAATGGCTACAGAATTTGAACACGAGGCTTGATTTAGAAATTGTAGGGTTTGAAATCAAAGGTAAATCAGTCCCATCACAGGCTCGAGGTGCCCAGAGGGTTCCGGGAAGTTAAGGTTCCCAGATTAGGTGACAATGGCACAGGATGGTGGTAAGGTTGTCAGCCTTACGCACCGGCCGCTTTTACCCCCAGGAAATACTCCTGCTACTCATTTCTGTTAGAGACTGAGTCGACCCCTGGGCTATAGTGCGATCGGAAGGATTATGTCAATGAAAAATTCCAATGACACCATCTGGAATCGAACCAGCGACCTTCCGATTTGTAGCACAGCACCTTAACCACTGTGCTACCGCGGTCCCCAGGGTTTGAAATAGATTTATCAAATTCTAGGTTGTGGTTAGTGGGCGTACAATATGCCAGACGGGACAAAGTTGAAACTGAACCAGCAGAGAATTCTGGGTTCTTGTGTGGGAAATAAAGAACATTATCAGTTATGGACATGATCGTTTTGTACAAAACACGTTCATGTAAACAGCTACAAGAATAAAGTGGCTGAGTGACGACAAGGCACTTTTGTTCATGTTATCTTCATAAAGGCAAAAAAGGGGTGGGAGTAAACGTGTAGCTCTACTTGTTCTTAACCTTGGTACGAGTTGGGTGTAGGGCCTCAGTATCAGGCTCAGGCTGCTACAGCCCAAAGGCAAACCCCGCCTACCCATCAGTTAAGAGGCCTTAGCGATATGGTATACGTTGTGAAACGATATATATAAGGTAAAGTGATCCCGTTACAGGCCAGGTGTGGCCCAGAGGGTGGGTAGAGGTATAGCTCTACTCTTCCATGACCGCGGCACTAGAAGGGGGTGAGTGGTCAGCAGCACACCCCAGCCACACTCTACCCCCAGGAAAGACCCGGTACCCATTTTACAGGAGGCTGCGTGGGCCCCAGGGCCAGTCTGGACCGGCGGAAAATCTCGCCCCCACCAAGATTCGATCTTAAGGCAATTGTAGGGAAAGACGAATAAAAATCGTACGCAGTACAAATAGTTTTAATAAAAATTAGTGTAAGACAACACAAGTACGTGTGTCAAAATCCTTCAAACAACACAAATATTACTTTAATTCTCTTTTCAAATGAATTTTTATCCGTTAACTGTCGTTGTATTACCGTATGTCCAAATTTATCGACAATAATTTTGTAAATATTAGTGAAACTGACTATACACGCAGAAACCAGACAATACGAGGGGGTGCTGATAAGTCGTTATCCCGAACTACTTCCCCATGTCGTACGACAGAATCGATAGTGTCGTTGGAAAGAGGGGTTTGTTCATGTGCCGAATTGCAAGTATTTTCTTGTTATAGAGACTGAAAGGAAGCATGTCAGGCGATGCGCGCGATTGTAACAACATGGAGACGCGAACTTTCATCAAGTTTTTTCTTTCTTGCAAGGCAAGGCTTCGAAGGAAATTCACGCCATTCTGATAGAAACATTAGGGGAACATGCACCAACGTATGCCACCGTCAAAAAATTGGTGGCCCAGTTTAAAAGTGGTGATATTTTCACATGTGATACGCCTCGTCCTGGACGACACAAAACAGTGAACACCCCGGAGATTATTGATCATATTCAAGAGTTAATCTTCGAAGACCGGCGGATTTCAACTAAATCAATAGCTGAGCAACTAGGCATCTCACGTGAGCGGATTGGGTCCATCATTCATGAAGATTTTGATAGGCGGAAGCTCTCCGTGAAGTGGGTCCCGAAATGTCTGAAAGCGGATCAAAAACGTCAATGGTGCCAGTCGTCTCAGTAAATTCTGGGATTTTTTCGGCGCGATCCAAATGATTTCCTGCCGCGTCGCGATTGGTGACCATGGACGAAACCTGGTTATATCACTATGACCCGGAGACAAAGCAACAATCAATGGAGTGGCGGCAGAGCGGCTCACCCCGCCCCAAAAATTCAGAGTGCAAAAATCCTCTGGAAAAGTACTCGCCTTGATTTTTTAGGATCAAGACGGCATTCTCCACATTGATTGTCTTCCAAAGAGCCAAACTATCAATATGGACTATTACTCATCTCTGCTGGTGCAATTGAAGGACATTTTGAGGGAAAAACGCTGCGGGAATGTCAACAAGGGGTCTTGTTCTTGCACGACAAAGCCTCGGCTAACCAGGCACTTGTAACCCAGAAGAAATTGGTTTACCTGGGCTTCCAGTATCTTGATCACCCACCCAATTCTCCGGATCTGGCCCCGTCGGACTACCACCTGTTCCCTGGACTGAAAAAACAATTGAAAGTCGCCATTTTTCGTCCGATGCGGAGGTCATTGTTGCCGCGGAGACCTGGTTGGACGGACAACATTCTGGTTTTCATTTTGAGTGGTTTGCAAAAGTTAGAACAACGGTCTAAGAAGTGCATTGAGCTTCGTGGGGAGTATGTTGAAAAAATTCCGAGTTTTTCGCTGTAGCTTGTTTCCATCCTGGTTGGGCTAAGGAATTGTCAGCATCCACTCGTATGTTTTTTTTTTGCAAGTTGTCCACAAAACTACATCGCAAGAATGTTTTTGTGTGACAGACAGATGACGACTTAATCGCTCTGACCTGCCTCATGTACAGTCATTTTCAGGACAAGTATTATCCTCCGATTTGTTTTAGTCTTGTGATCATTTTCTTCAAATTGTGCATTATTATCTTGTTTTCACAGTTTCCCCTGTATCCCAGCTAATTCTGCATGAAGAATACGATTTATAGTATCTATCGAATTTCCGTAGCTTCCTTTCCGTCTTACTTGATCTCGTAATACCTGTGATCCAGCGATATCTTTTCAAAGTCTTCTAATCTCGTCTAATCTTTTAAAATATTTCCGGGAACCAAGAAGGAAGAGAAGCGTTAGGATTATGGAAGCATTTATAGTTCAGCCCTTTGAAATTAACAGAGCTACAAGCGACGAGCTGATCACTCGTCAGGAGGAGTTCTACCGACTGTGGTGCGTCGTTGTGCGTGATCTAGAAACCTCGTGAAAGAGGAGACCCTGGTCCACTGGTGGCTGTAGCGCCAAAAATAAACAAACAAACAAGCAATACAAAGTTGACTGACAGCCACACTATGTATGTCCTTCACGTTGAACGCCCACAGTCTTGACACACTTGACATGAGATCTTATCTCAGAGTACAAACAACTATATTTAGTCTACCTAATTCATTTGCTTAAGGAAGGACGAAGGTTCGTGGCATCACAAATCTATTTGTGTCTGTTCTGAAGTTTTAAAGAATAAAACGGTTCTCACTTTGAACCCTGCCAATTTAGGCAACCAAAAACACTTAAGAGTTGGTGTCGTACAGCAGTAATGATATGATAGACGTGAGATTTAGTGCAATGTGTGAGACGCATAATGGCCCGTAAGATTTAATGCAATGTGTGACACGCATAAGAGCCCGTAAGATTTAGTGCAAAGTGTGAGACGCATAATGGCCCGTAAGATTTAGTGCAATGTGTGAGACGCATAATGACCCGTAAGATTTAGTGCAATGTGTGAGACGCATAATGACCCGTAAGATTTAGTGCAATGTGTGAGACGCATAATGGCCTTAAGATTTAGTGCAATGTGTGAGACGCATAATGACCCGTAAGATTTAGTGCAATGTGTGAGACGCATAATGGCCTTAAGATTTAGTGCAATGTGTGAGACGCATAATGACC
>Ga0123354_10010066_pt1 | contig 14524 bp, 16 predicted proteins | sample TergutLab28metaG_2_FD_97872 | JGI IMG/M metagenome (GOLD analysis project Ga0123354, IMG submission 97872) | Labiotermes labralis P4 segment gut microbial communities from Petit-Saut dam, French Guiana - Lab288 P4 | ecosystem: Host-associated > Arthropoda: Insects > Digestive system > Gut ... | reverse complement strand
CTGTTGGCTTGGCTGACCATGCCCGCGATGCCCACGGCATCGGAGCGGCCAAGGCCGGGGAGGAAGCGGTATGACCGACGAACAAAACTGCGCGACCTGCGCGCATCGGTATGGCGCCCTGCGCACTTACTGGAGATGCCAAGCGGTAGGTTTTTTCTGCGACATAGAAATGCAACGCGGCGGTAAGTGCAGTAATGGCAACGATCTCCTGCTTTGGACACCCCGTAGATCACTACGGCAGCGGTTTATGAGGCTGATATTTGGAGTTGACTGTGGAAGCAACGCTTAAATTTGAAATTGGCGAGCGCACCTGCGCCGTGGAGCCGGGGAAGTTCTGCAGGTTTTTTCGAGTGGCTAGGTTTGGCACTGTCCCGACCTGCCTGTTGTTTAGCGGTCTAAACAAAGGCAACGGCGTCAAGATACTGGCTGAAAAAGACGGCTGGGTGCAACGCTGCCAGGAATGCCTTGATGAATTCGGCACGTCTGAGGAGCAAGCGTCATGAGCACCAGGCAGTCCATCAAGTTCCGCAGCACGGATGATCGGCGCATCGACTATCACCTCTACGAGGATTGCTTCGAGGTTCGAGACGCGGCGAACCCGGATGACGCCCCTGTGTACCTTGAGCTTACCGGCGTGCATGTGATCGAGCTGGCCACGCTCGACGGGGAGGGCGCCGGCGTCACGATAGAGATTCCCCGCGAAGCGGCCAGAGAGTTGGGGCTGCTACCGCCGGATTACACGTCGTCGCTGCAGACGGCGAGAAGGAATGCGAGCCATGCACCGTAAGAAGCACATCAGGCAGCTGCTTCGGAGCCTGGGCGACATGGGTATCCATGCGCAAATCGTGCCCGAGCGCAGCAAGGAGCACGTCATCTTGAGGGTGGAGCAACACACGATATCCGTGGCCGAGCACACCGTGGCGAACGCCATCAAGGACATTCGGCGACTGGTGGAGCGAGCATCATGACCAGCCACATCAATCGCGCCCAGCGCCGCGCCGCACGCCGCCGCAACGCCCTGCGCGCCGCGCTCGGCGTGGTGGCAACTTGCGCCAAGGGGCTAGTGGTGGTGGAGGTGGGTGAATCGTGAGCGCCTCAATGCACGCATGGGTTGCTGCTGGAAAACCAATCCATCAATACACCGAAGATGCTTGTAGCACTGTGTGCGCAACGTGCGCTATGCAAATTATTCACGGTGTGCCACTTTCTCAAATCGAAACACCTACGACAGCAAATCACGCTGATTACTTTCGCTACGGCAGTAAGTACGTCTGTTCAGCGTGCGCATGGTTATTCGGCGCTGGAAAGGGTAAGCCAGGAAACTACATCGCCACCCCCAACTGCATGGAGTATGCCGTCATAAGCCTTGATAGCGTAGTCGAAAACAAACGGCCATGGATCGTCATCCTAAAAGATATCGCGGCGATGCCAAACGATACGCCTGTAGCCGGCGTAATGACAACTGATGTCAAGCCAAGGCTGTGGCCGAAAACACGTATCGCAACAGTTGGTCGATTTGGTCTTTACATCCATTCCGCAGATTATGACGTCAGTGAGTACCGCGAATTTGACCTTTCTGCATGCGTCAGCCTAATTGACACAATGTGCGAACCGCTTGCAAATGGGTATGCAAAAACAAGTCTTTATCACGGGCTTTTCCGAGACTACGCGAGGACGGTTCGAGACACAGTGGCAGCAATTGCGTGGGAAGCGGAAATTTTGCCCCATCGCAACAAACCACATTTTCTGCCGGCGCTCATCGCCGCCGGCGTAACCATGGAGAGCAAACGAAATGTCACAACTGCAAGACCTGATAGCCACTCTCAGCCCATCGCAGCACGCAGCGATCAGGCTGGTAAAGCTCAGTTTGGATTGTTTTAACTCAGTCGAAGGCACTGGGTTGTTTACTGGCGTAGAGCGATACAGCGCACTCGCCGGACGTGTAGAAATTAGTGCGGTACAGGCTGACAGTTTGCCAAAGTTTTGGGCACTACTGCTGCGCCGTATGCAGTGGCCAGTGCCACCCAAAGTTGCCGATAACGACATCGTCGCGGCCATCTCAGCGCCAGCAGCGCGCGACGTGTTGCGCGCACTTGCCACAGAGACAGCCAGCATTATCACGCTCGCCCGCATGTGGCATGACCAAGACAAGAAAGCTCGACGGGAGGCGTGGAAACAAGTAAATACCGAGACCGGTGAAATCGAGAATTTCGACCAAGAGTCAGAAAGTCTCAACTTTTGAACGGAGATACTTAAATGAAACACACGATCCTTTTGCAAGCCGCTACTCCTATTTCACACGGTGACACCGTCACCGGAATTGATAACCAGACCAACACGCGCATTTTTATGCGGCAAGGGATGCTGGTTGATGGAAAACCGGCGCGCGTTCCATCGATATCAGAAAACGCGCTACGAGCTGTGATATTTCGCAATCCGTTGCACGATGACTTAATCAGTCAGCTTGGCATTGGGCGAGGCGAGTTGCCGCAGGCCGTCGTTAACCTGCTATTTTCTGGTGGCAACATGGCAGCCGGTAGCAGGGCGCCAGGGGACGAAAACACACTCGGCCATCAGGTTAAGCGGTTGTATCCGTCACTCGACTTGCTCGGCGGCGCTGTTGATGGTTTTATCTTGCCGCGATCCCGATTGCGCCTTTCTGCATGGCTCATTGCGCGCGAATATGCGCCAGCCCTGCGGGCGATAGCTCCAGATCTTGTTGCCGAGGCCGAGAGTGTATCGGCATACGACATGCTCGCCGATGAAACGCGAACGCGCGGCACCGGGGCAGAGAGCGCCGGAAACCAAATGATCTACACCTATGAAACGCTGGCGGCTGGCGCAAAACTGTTGATCGAAATCAGCCTTGATCCGCACACGCCAGAGCAGACAAGCGCCTGCGTTGGACATGGCCTTGCGTCGTGGGATAGATATATCGGCGGCCAAGGCCGGCAAGGACGCGGACGCATGGTTATTCTGCGCAGCGATGCTCCAGATGCTGGAGCCTACATGGCACACATCAGTGCCAATCGGGATGCCATGCGCGCCGGTCTTACGTCTGGCACTTTGGGCACGGCCAAACAACTATGTACGCCGGCTGCAAAATGACTTGGGAAAAACTTCGTCCAATGCCGCGTGTGGCGCCGTGGAACAAGGGCAAGCGATCAATGACGTGGGAAGATCGCTGCGCCGAATATTCGCGGCTGACAAAATCGCCGATCACCATCACTGCTGAACTGCTCACGCCGGTAATTCACGCTGAAAAGGATCGCACACACCTCGATGGCGTGTTGACATTTGCAGCATTAACCACGCACCCGGTGGCAAGCAGCTATGAATCTCACACAGCCGTCGTTATCCCGCTCCCGCTTGATCTGGCATGGGTAAGCCCAAACGGAAAGCCGCTGTGGGCCTGCTCACCGCTCGTGCCGATCGGCGCAGGAGTCGATTCAAGGGAGTATTGGCACAAACGTTACCCGACGCATCGTGCCGAGTTTGGCGACCGTCTCAACGCCGTCACCACGGCAGGCCGATGGAAAGAGTACCGGGTGCCCGTCAATGCACAAAGTGTTGACAGGCTTGTTGCGCACGCCGTAGGCAATGCCCCGGAGGTCGAAAAATTATTATCCGTGGTAACTCACATAGGGAAAAAGGGAAGCATGGGTTATGGCCGTGTTGCCAGGTGGATCGTTGCGCCTGCAACGCACACAATCACTGATGTGCTGGCGCTCAAAGCCGTGCCTGTCGCGTATTTCGATGGTCAACAGCCAAGTGATCGAGTTGCACTCAATCGCGCTTGGACGCCGCCATATTGGTACGCCCCCTGGTGGTCTGACTGCGTGGTGCCAGCATGACGCCGATGCAGCGCGCCTCGTGGACTGCAAGGGCAGGAATGACCTCTTACGCGCACCGCGTAGAAACAACCATCAAGCGCATCGCCAAATTTGGCCGCGACTATGCGGTTTCGGTAAGCTGGGGAAAGGACAGCGTGGCGATGCTCCACCTTGCCGCACTCGCCCTTGGGCGGGTAACAGCCGTGCATGGGCGCTATTCGCCGAACGAAGAATTGCCGGATATCCCGGCTGTCCGCGATGCGGTTTTGTCAAAGCTTAGTGGCGCTGTCGATTATGTTGAAGTTCCGGTGTACGGCGACTGGGAAATTTTCGAGCGTGCCGGGAAATTTTTCACCACTCCAGAAACAAGCAAAGATCGCGCCCTGATCAATGAATGGAAAAACGATTTTGTCCACGCACTAGAGGATGTCGCACGCGCTGCTGGCTGCATTGGAATGATGATAGGCATGGCGGGACATGAAAGCCATGCTCGGCGACTGAATATTGCGATGCGCGGAGATCGCTACCAAGCAAGAAACAGAATGCCGACCTTGTTGCCGCTGGCGCGCTGGTCTGCGGACGATGTGATCACGTATCACTTGCAGAGAGGTCTACCATGGCTGCACATCTATGACGTGGCCGACGATCCGCGCCAAGCACGATCTGAATTTGCGTTTGCGGCCGGCGGCGGAGATGCGATCAGAAGACACGGCGCGTGGCTGGAATGGCGTAAAGCCTATCCTGATCTTTGGCACAAGTGGACTACCAAATGGTTGATTTGATTGCCACCGCAAATCGCCGCAACCGCCTCGACAAGCGCAAGCCTTGGCCGGCGCCGGGAGATCAAGAATGACCGAGCGAATGAGCTACAAAGACGCAGACCCTGCGGTTGAGCGCGTCCTGTTTGCATGCTGGTGCTACGGGCAGCGCGAATACCTCTTGGCTCTCAGCCCAAGAAAGCAGGAGTTGATGCGCCGTGCCGACACGCTTGAAGCGTGGAATTCTCTGCGGGATGAAGTCCGCGAGCTACACAAGAGCAGGGAAGGGCAGTAAATGAACGATCTACTATCGCTCGACGACATAGCGCAGATGCATCACTGCACCGTCCGCCATGCGCGTGATACCATCACCAAGTTGCCCGGCTTCCCGGTCGAGGCTCCAACCAGCACGCCCAGAAAGCGCCTTTGGCTGCGCACCGAAGTCCGGGCATTTATCCATCGCAAGCCCGCACGAATCCCGCACGTCACGCCAGAACCAGCATGAAACCTTGCGATTCGATTCCGGCCCGGGGCACCAGGGAACCCAGAAACGGCAGTTGACCGCTTCGCTACCTTTGCAACTCCGTATGAATACAGAAGTGTTTGCCTTCGATCGAGGTCACCGCCCGGGTGACTTCGCCATGCACCCGCCGGCGCCGCGCCCTCACGCCCTTGCCTGGCATGCCTGTCACGGCACGGGCGGGCGCACCCCACTGCCGTTTCCAGGTTGAAGGAACCACCCCATGAGTCATGAAGACGCAGCTTTCGAAATTCACGTGCATGGCGACGTGAAACTGCGCAACGACGTCGGTTTCGACGCCTTGCAGGACGCCCTGAAGCCGCTGTGGAAGTATGCGGGCGCCCGCTCGCTGGCCGATGGCGCGGCCAGCCTGTACGAGGACGAGCCGGGCATCCGCTTCGATCCGCACGAACACCTGCTGGAGATGTGCTGGACGCTCCAGGGCGAAGACGACTTTCGCCAGCAGCTCGACGACCTGTGCATGAACCTCAACGAGCTTTCAGCCGAAGGCTCGCAGATCGAGGTCACGTTCTACGACGCCGACTACGACGAGGAAGACGAGGACGAGGGCCGCGAAGCCCGCGACGACTTCGTGCTGCTGTTCGTCGGCCCGACGCCGGCGGCCATCATGCAGGCGCAGCGCGACCTGCTGGTGGAGGACGTGGTGGCCCTGATGGAGCGCCACTTCGACGGCGCCGAACTCGGCGGCGTGGTGGCCGAGATCGACAAATTGTTCACCGGCCGCTTCGACGCCCTGACCAGTTCGCTGGAACTGGGCCGGCCGCGCGGCCCGGGCGGCGGCTCGCCTGGCCACGGCGGCGGCGGACGCCGTCCGCGCCACTTGCATTGACGGGCGGCGCGCGGGCCGCGCAAGACGAAAATTTTTTAGAGGAGACATAGTCATGAAATCGGTACTCAAGCTTGCGCCAGCCGCTGCTGTCGCGTTGTTTTCCGTCGCCGCCCTGGGCGCGCGGGCGGCGGACATTCCCATCGGCGCCGCCGAGTCCCTGTCGGGCGGCGCGGCCCAGTACGGCAACAACATCCGCAACGGCTTGCAACTGGCCGCCGACGAGATCAATGCCGCCGGCGGGGTGGGCGGCAACAAGATCAAGCTGATCGTCGAGGATGACCAAACCAAGAAGGAAGAGGCGATCAACGTCTTCAAGAAGTTGATCTACCAGGACAACGTCCTGATGGTCTTTGGCCCCACGTTGTCCAACACCGCCCTGGCCGCCCACCCCATCGCCCAGGGCGCCAAGACGGTGGCGCTGGGCACCTCGACCACGATTCCCGGCATCACCGATCCGGGCAACTACGTGTTCCGCAACGCCGTTACCGAGGGGCTGGTGATTCCCATCACGCTCAAGACCGCCCATGAAAAGCTCGGCTTCAAGAAGGTCGCCGTCCTGTACGGCAACAACGACCTGCTTTCCAAGGGCGGCTACGACGTGTTCAAGCAGGCGCTGCAAGACCAGCACATCGAGGTGACGACCACCGAGACCTTCGCCACCGGCGACGTCGACTTCAAGGCCCAGCTCACCAAGATCAAGGGTACCAACCCGGATGCGGTGGTGTTGTCGGCGCTGATCGCCGAGGCCGGGCCCATCGTGGCGCAGGCCCGGCAGATGGGCCTCACGGTGCCTTTCATCGGCGGCAACGGCCTGAATTCGCCCAAGCTGTTCGAGCTGGCGCCGGGCGCGGCGTCGAACGATGTGTGGGTCGGTGGCCCCTGGTCGCTGGACAGCGCCACGCCGGAAAACAGCAAATTCATCGCCGCCTACAAGGCCCGCTACAACGGCAACCCCGACCAGTTCGCCGCGCAGGCCTACGATGCCATGTACATCGCCGCCGCGGCGCTCAAGCATGTGCAGATCAGCGGCGACGCCGCCAAGGATCGCGCGGCTTTCCGCGACGCCCTGGCCGCCGTGCAGTGGACGGGCGCCACCGGCCCCTTCAAGTTCGCCCAGATCAAGAACAAGGCCGGCCAACTGGCGGGCTACGACGCAGTGCAGACGCCCATCATCAGCGTGACCAAGGACGGCAAGTACAACATCGTTCATTGAAGCGGCCAGGCGCTCTCGACCGTCGCGGCGCGGTTTTGATGTGACCGTGAACGTTTTGGCGCTGCTGGCCTCCATCCCAGCCTTCCCCCAGCGGGGGAAGGAGCAAAAATTTCTTCCCCCTCCGGGGGAAAAATGACACTCCCTCCCCCGCTGGGGGAGGGCAGGGTGGGGGCCAGCGGCGGTGGCAAGTCAACTCCGCTCTAACGCCCGGGCGCGCCCCGCGCCCCATCGTCCATGCTGGAACAACAATTCGTCAACGCCTTGAGCCTGGGCTGCGTCTATGCGCTGTTTGCCCTGGGGTTCACGCTGGTCTTCGGCGTGCTGGGCATCATCAACCTGGGGCACGGCGCGGTGTTCACGGTGGGCGCCTATGCCGCGCTCATGGCCGTCACCCGCCTGCACCTGCCGCTGTGGGCGGCGATCGTGGCGGCCATGCTCGCCGCCGGTCTGGCCGGCGCGCTGATCGACGCGTTGGTGCTGGGGCCTCTGCGTCGGCGCGGCGCGCCGCACCTGATTCCCATGATCGCCACCATCGGCGTGGCCATCATCCTGAACAACGGCGCGCAGGCCGCGTTCGGGGCCGACAACCTGCGCTTTCCCCTGGGTACCGTGCCGGAAAAAGCCTTGCAGATCGCGGGGCTGCAAGTCACCGCGCTCGATCTGGGCATCATCGTCCTGTCCGTGGTGATGATGGCCGTGCTGATGCTGGTGATGCGCCGCACGCAGTTCGGTCGCGCGCTGCGCGCCATTGCCGAATCGCCCAAGGCGGCGCGGCTGATGGGCATCCACGTGGAGCGGCTGTTTCTGCTGACCTCGCTGGCCGCCGCCGCGCTGGGCGGGCTGGCGGGGGTGCTGATCGGCCTCAACTCCAACGCCATCTTCCCCCTGATGGGCCAGCATATCCTGCTCAAGGGCATCGCGGTCATCATCCTGGGCGGCATGGGCGACATCCGCGGCGCCATGCTGGGCGGGCTGTTCCTGGGCTTTGCCGAGGTACTGTCGGTGGCCTACATCGGCTCGGACATGCGCGACGCGGTGGCCTTCGGCCTGCTGTTCTTGATCCTGCTGCTGCGCCCGCAAGGGCTGTTCGGCAAAGTGGTGCAGCGCAAGGCATAGCGATCATGGCAGACCTGCAAAACTTCTGGAACATCTACGGCAACCTGGTGCTCACGCTGGGCACCAATGCGTTGCTGGCGCTGTCGATCTGGCTGACGCTCAATTGCGGCATGCTGGCCGTGGCCAACGCCGCGTTCATGGGCATCGGCGCCTACGCCTCGGCCCTGCTCACCCTGAACTGGGGCGCGCCGTTTCCGGTGGCGCTGGCCGGCGGCATTGCCATGCCGGCGCTGGTGGCCGTGGTCATCGGCCTGCCGGTGATCCGTCTGTCGGGCGTGTACCTGGCCATGGCCACGCTGGCCTTCGGCGAGGTGGTGCGCGTGTTCGTGCTCAACACCGAATCTTGGAGCGGCGGGGCGATGGGCCTGAACGGCATTCCACAGTCTACCCAGTGGTGGCATGTGCTGCTGGCGCTCATCGTCGCGCTGCTGGCGCTGTGGCGCGTGCGCGCCTCGAAAATAGGCCGCGCCTTCGACGCCATCCGCAGCGACGAGACCGCCGCCAGCCTGATGGGCATCGACGTGCGCGTCCGTAAGATGCAGGCCTTCGTGGCCGGCGCGGCCCTGGCCGGGCTGGCCGGCGCGCTCAACGCGCACCTGACTTTTTTCATCAGCCCCGGCGAGTTCGGCTTTGACCGGGGCGTGGAAATTCTCACCATGGCGATCCTGGGCGGCATCGGCGGCCTGACGGGGCCGATTCTGGGCGCGGGCATCATCACCGTGCTGCCCGAGGCCTTGCGCGGCCTGGCCGATTTCCGGCTGATGGTCAACGGCGTCATCCTGGTGCTGATCGTGTTGTTCCTGCCGCAAGGCATTTGGGACGTGGCGCGCTTCAAGCGCTGGGTGGCCCGAAAGGCGGACCATGCTTGAACTGACCGCCGTCTCCAAGCACTTCGGCGGCCTGCACGTGCTGCGCGAGGTCGATCTGCGCGTGCCGCAAGGCGCGATCTTCGGGCTGATCGGCCCCAACGGCGCCGGCAAGACCACGGTGTTCAACCTCATCACCGGCCTGCTCGCGCCCAGCAGCGGCAGCGTGCGCTTCGAGGGGCAGGACTTGCTGCGCAAAAAGCCGCACCAGATCACGCGGCTGGGCATTGCGCGCACGTTCCAGAACATCCGCTTGTTCAAGGAAATGACCTTGCTCGAAAACGTGGTGGTCGGCGCCTACCGCCACATGAACTACGGCCTGCCCGGCCTGCTGCTGGGGCTGCCGGGCTTTCGCGCGCAGGAGGCGCGCGCCCGTGAGCGGGCGCTGGAATTGCTGACCTGGATGAAGCTCGACGGCAAGGCGCACGAACTGGCCGACAACCTGTCCTACGGCGAGCAGCGGAGGCTGGAGCTGGCGCGCGCGCTGGCCACCGAGCCGCGCCTGCTGCTGCTTGACGAGCCGGTGGCGGGCATGAACACCGGCGAGCGCGCCGAGCTGATGAGCCAGATCGCCGCCATTCGCGCGCGCGGCTACACCATCCTGATAATCGAGCACGACATGCGCTTCGTCATGGGGCTGTGCGAGCAGATCGCGGTGCTCAACTTCGGCAAGATCATCGCCTGCGGCGGGCCCGATGAAATCCGCGGCAACGAGCAGGTGATCGAAGCCTACCTGGGCCGCGACGACGAGGACACGGACGAAAACCTGAGCCAGCTGGTGCTGGCCGACGACGGAGAAAGCGCGCCATGACCGCCCTGCTCGAAGTGCGCGGCCTGGCCGTCCGCTACGGCCACATCGAAGCCGTGCGCGGCATCGACTTCGCGCTGGAGGCGGGCCAGATCACCGCCCTGGTCGGCGCCAACGGCGCGGGCAAATCGACCACCTTGCTGGCGCTCTCGGGCCTGCTGCCCAAGGCGGGCGGGCAGGTGTTGTTCGAAGGCGAGGACATCACGCGCCTGCCGGCGCACCAGATCGTCGAGCGCGGCATCGTGCAGGTGCCCGAGGGCCGCGCCATCCTCACCACCATGACGGTGCTGGAGAACCTGGAGCTGGGCGCGTACCGGCGCGGCCTGAAAGCCGCCGCCGGTGAGCTGGACATGGTCTTGCATCTGTTCCCGCGCCTGAAAGAGCGCCTGCACGGGCTGGCCGGCAACCTCTCGGGCGGCGAGCAGCAAATGCTGGCCATAGGCCGCGCCCTCATGGCCGGGCCGCGCCTGCTGCTGCTCGACGAACCGTCGATGGGGCTGGCCCCCATCGTGGTGCAGGAAATTTTCCGCGCCCTGCGCGCCATCCACGGCGGCGGGATGACGCTGCTGCTGGTCGAGCAGAACGTGCGCCAGGCGCTCCGGCTGGCCCAGCGCGGCTACGTGCTGGAAAACGGCGCCGTGGCCCTGACCGGCGCGGGCCGCCAGTTGCTGAACCACCCGCGGGTGCTGCAAGCCTATCTGGGCGGGTAGGGCCGGGCTGCGAATCATTCCATTTCGCGCTAAAAACTTTCATTACCGTTCAGCCTGGCCCTGAGCTTGCCGAAGGGTCGAAGGCCGGCGCAGGGCTTCGCTTCGACAGGCTCAGCCCGAACGGTTCTGGTTTGGAATGCGAAATGGAATCGAGCCGCTGGCCGCGCCGGTTTGGGCAGCCAGCGATCAGGCGATTTTCAGCCACTGACGGGCGGCGCGGCGCAGGGCGGCGGCATCGCCGGTGGCGAGAAATTGCACGTCGCTCCACGCCGCCGGCGCCGCCACGGTGGCCGGCGCGGACAGGCGCAGCAAGCCCGCCGATTGCAGCACGCGCGCGGTCTGGCGGGCCACCGCCGCGCCCGAGTCGAGGATGCGCACCTGCGGCCCCACCAGCGCGGCGATTTGCGCGCGCGCCAGCGGGTAGTGCGTGCAGCCCAGCACCAGCGTGTCGATCTGCCCGGCTTCGACGCCGAAGGGGCCGATGGCGCCGGTATAGCGCGTCAGGCAGGCCAGGACTTCGGGTATGTCGGTGCGCTCGATGGCGGCGGCCAGGCCATCGCAGGGCTGCACCATGAAACTCGCCGCGCCATCGAGCGCGGCGCGCAGCGCCTGGAACTTGCTGCTGGCCAGCGTGCCCCGCGTGGCCAGCACGCCGACGCGCCCGGTGCGCGTGGCCGCCACTGCGGGCTTGAGCGCCGGCTCCAGGCCGACGATGGGCAGGCCGGGCCACAGGGCGCGCAACTGGTGGATGGCGGCGGCGGTGGCGGTGTTGCAGGCCACCACCAGCGCCTTGGCGCCGTGCTCGCCGACGAGTTCGCGCGCCACGGCTAGCGCGCGCGCCGCGACGAAGGCGTCGCCGCGCTCGCCGTAGGGGGCGTGGGCGGTGTCGGCGTGGTAGATGAAACGCTCGCCCGGCAGCGCCTGGCGCAGCGCGTGCAGCACGCTCAGGCCGCCGATGCCGCTGTCGAACACGCCGATGGGCCGCTCGGCCCGCAGCGTGCTCGGTTCGGCGGCGGCGTGCGGCATGAGGTTTACTCCGTCGTGATCCCGATGCCCTTGAATTCGCCGCTGGCGATACGCCGGCTCCATTCGGCGGGGCCGGTGATGTGGGCGCTGGTGCCGCCAGCGTCCACCGCCACCGTCACTGGCATGTCCACCACCTCGAACTCGTAGATCGCTTCCATGCCCAGGTCGGCGAAGCCCACCACCTTGGCGGTCTTGATGGCCTTGCTCACCAGGTAGGCGGCGCCGCCCACGGCCATGAGGTAGGCGCTCTGGTGCTTCTTGATCGCCTCGATGGCGACCGGGCCGCGCTCGGCCTTGCCGACCATGGCAATCAGGCCGGTCTGGGCCAGCATCATCTCGGTGAATTTGTCCATGCGCGTGGCCGTGGTGGGGCCGGCGGGGCCGACGGCCTCGCCCTTGACCGGATCGACCGGGCCGACGTAGTAGATCACGCGGTTGGTGAAATCCACCGGCAGCGGTTCGCCCTTGGCCAGCATGTTCTGGATGCGCTGGTGGGCGGCGTCGCGGCCCGTGAGCATCTTGCCGCTGAGCAGCAGCGTGTCGCCGGGCTTCCAACTGGCCACTTCTTCCCTGGTCAGCGTGTCGAGGTTGACCTTCTTGCTCTTGGTGTCGTCGGGCGCCCAGTCGATCTTGGGCCACAGGTCCAGGCTGGGCGGCGTGAGATAGACGGGGCCGGAGCCGTCGAGCACGAAGTGCGCGTGCCGCGTGGCGGCGCAGTTGGGGATCATCGCCACCGGCTTGCTGGCCGCGTGCGTGGGGTGCATCTTGATCTTCACGTCCAGCACCGTGGTCAGACCGCCTAGGCCCTGCGCGCCGATGCCCAGGGCGTTGACCTTGCGGCACAGCTCCAGGCGCAGCTCTTCCACTTCGGTGAGCGGCTCGCCGCGCGCGCTCCTGGCTTGCAGCTCGTGCATGTCCAGCTCTTCCATCAGCGATTCCTTGGCCAGCAGCACCGCTTTTTCCGCCGTGCCGCCGATGCCGATACCCAGCATGCCCGGCGGGCACCAGCCGGCGCCCATCGTGGGCACGGTTTTGAGCACCCAGTCCACCACCGAATCGCTGGGGTTGAGCATCACCAGCTTGCTCTTGTTCTCGCTGCCGCCGCCCTTGGCCGCGACGGTGATGTCCACCTTGTCGCCAGGCACGATCTCGGTGAAGATCACCGCTGGCGTGTTGTCCCGGGTGTTCTTGCGGGCGAACTGCGGGTCGGCGACGACCGAGGCGCGCAGCGTGTTGTCCGGGTGGTTGTAGCCGCGGCGCACGCCTTCGTTGATGGCGTCCTGCAGGCTGCCGGTAAAGCCTTCCCAGCGCACGTCCATGCCGACCTTGAGAAAGACGTTGACGATGCCCGTGTCCTGACAGATCGGGCGGTGGCCGGTGGCGCTCATCTTGCTGTTGGTGAGTATCTGCGCCATCGCGTCCCTGGCCGCCGGGCTTTGCTCGCGCTCGTAGGCGCGGGCCAGGTGGGCGATGAAGTCCGCCGGGTGGTAGTAGCTGATGTACTGCAGGGCGGCGGCAATGGATTCGACGAGGTCGTCTTGGCGGATCGCGGTCATGGGTATTCTTTCCCGTGGAGATGGTCGGTCGTGCTGTGCGCACAACCCCCAATTTTGACAGCCCGCCACGGGCGCGCGGTAACGGGTAAAGTAAAGGATGCTCTGTATAAGTCGAGCGGCAAGTGGGCGCTGCGGATCGGGATGGGCTGCAAGGCGCAAACCGCAGCGATACCGAGTGGTATCGCGAGGATTTGCAACGCCGCAGACCGCCCGAGTCCGCAGATGCCCACGGCGCGGCGACTTGTGCAGAGCATCCTAAAGGCGTGGCCCATCGCGCGCAGTCAGTAGTTTGTAAGAGCTGCGCGAAATGATGGCCCCTCTTTGTCCCGGGGGCGTTGCCCGTCCGGCGGCGTGTGCAACAACGATGAAGGAGACTTCGCTCATGAGCGCCATCGAATCGGTTCTGGTCGAAAACCGCGTATTTCCCCCCAGCGAGGCCATGGTCAAGGCCGCGCGCATCGGCGGCATGGAAGCCTACAAGGCCCTGTGCGACGAGGCCGAGCAGGATTTCACCGGCTTCTGGGGCCGGCGCGCCAGGGAAAACCTGGTCTGGGCCAAGCCCTTCACCCAGGTGCTCGACGAGTCCAACAAGCCGTTCTACCGCTGGTTCGCCGACGGCCAGCTCAACGCCAGCGCCAACTGCCTGGACCGGCACATGGGCACGCCGGTTGAAAACAAGACCGCCATCATCTTCGAGGCCGACGACGGCCAGGTCACCAAAGTCACCTACCGGGACCTGCTGACCCGCGTCGGCCAGTTCGCCAACGCGCTCAAGGCGCACGGCGTCAAGAAGGGCGACCGGGTGCTGGTCTACATGCCCATGACCGTGGAAGGCGTGGTCGCCATGCAGGCCTGCGCGCGCCTGGGCGCCACGCACAGCGTGGTGTTTGGCGGCTTTTCCGCCAAGGCGGTGCAGGAGCGCATCGCCGACACCGGCGCGGTCGCCGTCGTCACCGCCAACTACCAGTTGCGCGGCGGCAAGGAACTGCCGCTGAAGGCCATCGTGGACGAGGCGCTGGCCCTGGGCGGCTGCGAATCGGTGAAAAACGTGTTCGTCTACGAGCGCACCGCCACCGCCTGCGCCATGGCCGCCGGGCGCGACAAGACCTTCGGCCAGATGCTGGCCGGGCAGAGCGCCGAGTGCCCGCCCGAAATCGTCGATGCCGAACACCCGCTGTTCGTGCTCTACACCTCCGGCTCCACCGGCAAGCCCAAGGGCGTGCAGCACGCCACCGGCGGCTACCTGCTGTGGGCCAAGATGACGATGG
>Ga0123354_10010064_pt1 | contig 14524 bp, 11 predicted proteins | sample TergutLab28metaG_2_FD_97872 | JGI IMG/M metagenome (GOLD analysis project Ga0123354, IMG submission 97872) | Labiotermes labralis P4 segment gut microbial communities from Petit-Saut dam, French Guiana - Lab288 P4 | ecosystem: Host-associated > Arthropoda: Insects > Digestive system > Gut ... | reverse complement strand
CAATCTGTAAACACAGTCTAGTGCTCCTGAGGATGGGCGACATTATCGCCCGAAACATGTTGAACTGATTGAAATTATTAATAAAATTTTTATTTTTGTATCTAGTTGGCTGTTTATATTATTATTTAATGCCATTGCTTTGCTTCGACTTCATGTAAATGATTCCGACGAATCGGTGTAACATCACGTGACTGGCGAATCGTCTTTCCCACTCTATTGCTATTGCGCAGATCACTCGGACCTCAGTCAAGCCCTGTCTTTCTTTAAGCGAGATCGATAGATACCTTTCTTCGTGCAATGAGGATATCCTTCAATCGAACAGTGTAGCTATATCATACCTACAAAAAGAGTTTACGTTCTATTTAAAAAATGCATTTTCGTGCTCTTTAAAGGTATTTTACATCCTTGTTACTGGCCTTTCATAATTACTTGGAATCAATGGGCTTTTTATATTCAAAATGTACTTTGATGTTCGTAATTCCATTGTTAGTCATAGTCCTGTTGGTCAAAACTGAACACATACATCGATACTCTGCTGTATGTATCAATCTACACGGTGCCACATTCCAGAAGACTGGAATGTTCATCAGCACGGCTGTACCGGCCTCAAATTCCGTAGGTGGTAACCCTTCTCCAGTTGAATTTTATGTTTATGGTTCCGTGAATCGCTGATCTATATTAATAATTGTCCATCGAGATGTAACAAAAAGCAGTCTATTTATTATTATACAAGTTCAGTCTACATGTTTCGGGTGTCAGCCACACCAATCAGTAACTACAGACTCCGGTACTGGTCATATTTTTTGTGCAGGTACCGCCTTCCAACGTGACCAAGCTAGCTGCACAAAAAATATAACCAGTACCGGAGGCTGTAGTTACAGTTTTGTGTACTCCTGATGATCGGAGTGGTTGGCACCCGAAACATGTACAGTGAACTTGCAGAATAATAAATAGACTGCTTTGTTAATTTGATGTTTGTTGAACCGTGCATCGTTGTAATCACTGAAGAATAAAAACCAATTAGATGCCACTTATTATTTTATTGTACTTTTATAGGCCCAACATGTTTCGGGCACTATTATGCCCATCATCAGGAGCTCGCGACTATAATGTTGATTACCACATTGGTCGTTTCGTTCTTGGTTTGCTGTATGTTGGAGGTTAGGTGCGGTTAGGCTGGAGTAGTGTCGGGGCTGCAGGCTAAAGCACAACTCACGAGCTCCTGATGATAGGCATAGTAGTGCACGAAACATGTTGAGCCTATAAGAAGTAAAATAAAATAATAAGTAGCATCTACTTGGTTTTTATTCAGACTGCTTTGTGTTGCATCTCGTTGGAAAATTATTAATATACCTTTTCTAAATGATTATCTATCGGGCAGACATAGCACATATTCAGTGCGAAAAGGTCTCGCGAAAACGGAATGAGCAACGTTGGCGGTTTGTAAATAAGCACGGTGTCACCGACAATAAACGTTTTACAGTTTATTACAGCGCAACACCTAGAACTTTCGAGGAAACAGTGAAGTTGTCTCTGTGGCCAAGTGCAATTTAACTTCCACTGGAATTCTTCGACAAGTTACAAATACACATTCGCTCCACAGACACCGACAATTATAATGTATTAAACAAAACTCAAATAAAATTTTCTTCTAAATTCTATTTTCCATCAAATGTCATAGCAAAATTTCGGAAGATGTGCAATATGTTTAGGTAATTTAAGGTTTCCTATTCAGAAAAGAATCTACAAGGACGTGAACACATTACTTCTTTTTTTCTGCGGCCCAACGCGGGCCAGGGCCTCCTCATTCACGAAGTTTCTAGATCACACACAACGACACACCACAGACGGTAGGACTCCTCTAGACGCGTGATCAGGGCGTCGCAGAGACCTCTACCTGACAACACACAACACTCACAACAGACAAACACCCATGCCCCAGTGCGATTCGAACCCACAATCTCAGCAGGCGATCGGCCGTAGACCTACGCGTTAGACCGCTCGGCCACTGGAACCGGCGAACACGTTACTTTAAGAATCAGAATAATAAGAGAACCCGAAATTTCCCCGGATAATTTCCAGAGGTGACGTGGATAACGGGCCACAAGCCTCAGTTTATGATAATACCAATGCCCTAAAATGTCTGTGTTTCACCAGCCTCGGCCATTTAAGCTAGCGCATAGAGAAGAATATTTAATTAGCATTATTTAAAGCATAGCAAGCCTGAAAATATACAGAAACTCAGTCCCTAGGCCGAAGAAAATAAACTGAGCGTCAATAATGTTATTTAGGGATAAGCTACAATAGTGTTTTTTGTTAGAACTGTACGCAGTACATAGCTACACCACGTAAGCAAAACGCAGCGTTCTGAACTTTAAACAAGTGGTACATACAGTAACCACCGTGCTTTAAAGAATTAACAATTACATGACAGGATCTACTACATTCTTCTCGGATTGGCAGCTATACAATTTTTACTGCAGTCCGTCTGACTATACGACAGACAACCCTCGGACGGCTGTGATCAGCATCACAATGGACCAGAGACGCTGGACTTTCAATACGCAGGCAGTAACCATGTTAGTTAGTGAAGCGTTGCTAGGTAGCCCATACCGGACGGACGTGGAGGAGAAACCAACTGGAAGACAGACGGACAGACAGACGCAACCTGAACAATAGACTACAGGAAGGATAGCTGCCTACTACATAGGCAGGGAACCAAGATCTTGCAATGCAGAACTTGTGAGGCTCTGGATAATGAAATTCTTCCTGTTCGGTATTTGGATAGCAATAAGTAAACATGTTACAAGACTATAATGTGAGCTTAAACGAAAAACAGGGTGTCTATTGCCCACTCCGGCCACAGCTACGTAAAATTCTGTTTGCTGTCAAGACAACCAAAACTGTGCACAGTGTTGGTTACAGACGGTCAAGTGTCCACTTTCAAACCTGCAATTTCTTCACACTCACGGAATTGGTGTTTGAAGCCCGTTCGAATGTGTTCAGAAGGTACTCCTATGTGAATAAGTTCGCTTTTCCACCTACATGTGGGTGTTTTCAAGTGTTTATCGTTTGAAACTCAGACACAGCAAACTAAAGGTTGTAAATTACGATATCTAGCAGTATTCAAGAATCTAAGACACTATTTTATGTTAAAAAAAACCTGAATGTATCCTTAAAAACATGATCACTGGACGCCCCTAAAAGTCTGTTTTGTATTAGCTACCTGCACCTGTCTCATGAGAGTCAGCACTGTGGTGTGGCAGTTGCCATCGGACAAAGTGGAGGGGGGAGTATAGCTCTATATATATATATATATATATATATATATATATATATTCGATATCCTATTTTCTTCTGTTCTCTTCCATATTCTTCCCGTTGTCGTCTAATTCTTTTTCCATCTTTCTTTTTCTTCTCTTTCTGGTTTCTCCTTTAGTATCACACTCTTCCTTCTCTTTCTCCTCCGCACCTTCACCGTGTTCCTCGTGTTCCTACTCTTATTCTGTTTCTCCTGTATTCTTGTCCTTCTACAATGTCACAACCAGCAGAATTTGAGTTCAGAGGCTCAAGCAACTAAAGGGTTCTGCTCTGTACGGTTACAATTAAAATTCTGCAACGAAATCATGTTTCCTCCATCCATAAAACATGCGCACTTCAAGAAGTTTAAGAACCTTGGCTTCTTTAGAAAAATGAAACGCAAGTAATAAGGGTTCCTTGTTCATTTTCAAGAAGATTTCCCCTGTCTGCAGATACTGTCATGCACAACACCTTCTACTTTCCTTCACAGACAATCTGCCGGTTACCAAACCTCCATAAAGAAGTCTGCCCATAAAAAAAAAAACCAACGTGACTCACTGAGGCATATACAGACGGTACAAAAATAAATAAAGTAACTGCAGGCATCTGATTATGGTCATCCGGGCTGTGGATCTTGTTGCGTTATCAGCACATACAAATATTTCGAAGGTATATGTTGCTCCCATCTTCAGTACTAATCACAATACTATTCTAAACTCAGAGTGTTATCAATTCAAAGTTAATTAAGATAAGTTAACTGTTCTTGGGTGTTATACCGCGTCGAATGGTCGCACACTTTACCAGTCGGCACGGCGCAGCATGACAAAAGACTTGAATCCTCAGATCTCCAGAACATAAACTACATTTCATTTTAAACGGGTATCTGCTATAGTAACGGAAACAATGTTGTCCAAAATACACATCCAAGACTGCGCCAACTGTATCAGGAGATGCCTATGGTTTCTGCAGTACGTATGGAAACGATATGAAAAGAAAGAAAAATCATCTGTAAGTTGGTCTGTTTTGTAGGGTGTAGTGGCAGTCACAGGAAGGAGTTCCCAGCGCGAGTATGGTAGGGTGGGGTGGGGAGCCGAACACGCATCATTTCACGACGTGTATAGATCCCCCTTTACTGATGGCTCATTGCTCAATTGGACGCCCTCGGATGCTTGCCCGTGCCCGATTCAAGCGCTGCAGGGGTTGGAAAGGAAGTTCCGCTTCCATCCCCCCCCCCCCGCTTTACCCTGATACACAGTCAGTGATGCTGCTTTTCTATAGGAACTACCACCAAGTAAGTAAAGCTTGCTCTCAGATGCAGGGGCACGCAAACAATAGGGTCAGCCTGGCAGTCAGTCTGTCAGCTAGCATCGCGGTCTGTACCAACACTCACCCATCCCGTTTTTCCTAACGCCAGGGATGTGAAATACTGAGATACTCTCACACCAGACAACAGCTGAATCTGTGAATCCAACGGGGAACCGATGTGAATGACGTCTACCTTGTAAGCTGTGTAGTTAGTACACCACTTTCCTAACCTTCCAGAGGAGTAAAGAATCGGTACTGCGCTCAGGTTAGTTACCGCGTCGCCAGCCCGATGCCTTCTAAGTCACCGTGACCTTTGTTGCTGCAGGTTCTGCCGAGAAAATGCTTCTATTGCAGACTTACAGTTCACTCTTCTTGTTCCTGTGCTTCAAACCACGCCTATAGTAACCACTTGCTACTACACTTTTGTCGAATTGAAGCAAATTTACGTAAAATTAAAGTGAAAGCCATTTAATGTTTGTTTTTGTGCTCAAGAAAAAATAACCAATTAAAACACGTGCAGTGAAATGGACGAGCAGCCTCAGGCACTGTTTGTCTCCGTATTAGATCGATGGTGGGCGGCCAGCTGAAGTGGGGTGTGGATTGGACCTATCTGGCTCAGGTTCGGAGCTAATGGCAGGCTGCTGTGAACAAGGTAATGAACCTTCGATTTACACAAAAGGTGGGGAGGAATGTGTTGACTAATTGAACGGATGTCACTTTCGGAAGGAAAGAAGAAGAAGAAAGGAATTTTGTGCATGGAGTCGAGTCAACGAAAGAACGAACACAGATTTTTCGGTACCTGACCTAAGGACACCTTCCCCCAAAATCCAGGTCCTTTCCTCTCCCCCTTCTCCCAACCCTCTCACAAACCATCAGCGTTTTATCACTTCGTAACGACAGGGAAGAACCTAAGCTCCTGACGGCAATGAGGGCGCGGGGAGGTGGAGGGGGGAAGACAGGCGTCCGACTTCAGTTCCCACTGCTGTGTTCATTGTTTCGTGGATTCTAGCACAGCTAGTTAAAACAAGAATGTGTCGTGGCAGCCTGGATATTCCAGGATGTACTGCGCACAACGGCAAGCGGACCGGTTGGTCACACCGTCGAGTTAGTGACTAAGATACGTATGTATGTATGTCTAACGAACCAAACTCAGTACGTGCCTACCAATCTTTCCACCTAAGGGAGGAAGCAGCTTAAATTTCCGAAACGTTGTGTTCTTTTCACAATGGCAGGCGATGAAGTCCAAGAACCCAGCAATGATAAAGAATCTCATTTCATTCGCAGTTAAACAAACTCTGCATCAAACACTGTCGTTCGCAGCGTACTCCGAGTAAAGTACCATTTGGTAGCATGGAAGACGCAGTGTAACTGAACTGTGTACATCTGACGAGCCGTTCGTTGTCTTCATACAAAAATTAGAAAATGTTTTAACTAGAAATATAGCCCGAAAGGGAAACGGATGAGAAACTGCCCCACCCAGAATATTTCTGTCGTGTTATAAGGCTCTGTTAGACAATTAAAAGATAAACAATCATAACATAAGGCACTAAAAGGGAGGCGCTTGGGTAGACTGAAGGATAATATTACAGTGGATCTCGAAAGGGCGAACATTAATGGGTTACATTCAATATGGGGTCAAGTGGCTCTCTCGTCTGAACAATGTGATATACCTTCGCGCTTCATAGCATGGACCTATCAGCTTCCAAAGAAAGGTTGTACTTTACAAAGTTGTTTGACAACATATGCAGCGTAACGTTAGATAAAGCTGTGCCACGCCATAAGGGCATAAGGGGAAAGAAAGTTATGGCTTCACACACTCTTAACCTCGACAACAGACGGGATGTGAGTGGCCAGGTTCACGACCCTTGGTATGTATTAGACTGGCTGCTGGTCGGCTTGGTCCCCTCTGCTATCTGGACACTTTGAAGAGCAGGCAAGTCTAATGGCAGGGAAAAAAAAATTCCTTCCTCGATCTTACAGCCAGCAGCCTCGTCGACAGACGCAGTGTAACCACACGCAAGTTTAATCCGTAACAATCTCAGGCTTTCATTTTACAACTTGGCAATTGATTTTACAAAAAATGGGCCTACGTACTCCCAGCACACAAAATCAAGCAGTAAGGCAAATAGATTTAAGACAGTGCATCAACGATTCATTCAGTGACAGTTCCTGGATGCATTATTTGTTATCACACAACCTCCATACCCGTCTCTAGAACCCTAGTGGCAGAAAAGCATGTCGACAGAAGCGCACTAAAATGTCTTGAACACCCCTGTCTTAGCCTTGAGGCATTAAGAATGAGAGGAGGATTGGCTCCATAGATATCCGTCCGATGTGGCCTTAACAATAGCACCAAGTTACTGACTGGTCAGTTGGCCTTTACGAGGGTAACAAGCAAGCAAAGTGCGAATTAAAAAGTTACAACACAGTGAGAGGATGCGTATCAAGGGAAGTTATACTTCCTGCTAGCTAATAAAGACCCTTTTCTAACAACCTCCACAACTCACAGGATGAAAAGGAGGGACGCCTGCCTGGTTCATTCCTAATTGAGAGCTCTTCACACTAAGCTGATAACCGTTCACTGGAAAGTGGGTGGAATATAACGACGGTCCAAATATCTGCTCTTGGCATTTGTATCACAAGCTGTTGCACTGAAAGTATGATCAGTATGAAAAAGAAAATATTGTACAGAATAAATAGATGATACAGATTTATTCCAAGCGCATATGCTATCCGTCAAGACATTAGAGTCGCAAGCTCCTGATAATGGGCATAGTAGTGCCCGAAACATGTTGAGCCTATAAGAAGTACAATAAAATAATAATTGGCATCTAGTTGGTTTTTATTCTTCAGTTATCACAATGATGCACGGTCCAACAAACATCAGATACAGAAGTAATTTTCATCCGAAACAAAGTACGCATGGCTGTCCCTGACCCGATTATCAAATAATTTACGCTTGCTCCCCAATTTTGATTTAAAAGAACCCTACACCAAATTTCATGAAAATCGGACTAGCATTTTAGTCGTCGATACCAGGTCACAGACAAATGGACGGACAAGGTCTTCATTTTACTTCGTAATGAAGGCCTAATGATGGATGAATTTATACTCTATGCAGGAAACTCGAAGTTTATGGCAGTACATGCTTAATTACCCTTTAATACTGAAGACCACGCAAATATTACAGGCTACAAAATTTTAGTCACACCCCGCAAAGAAAACAGGCCGTATCCATTACAAAGGTCACTCGGTTAATGCTGTTTGTGGAAATTACCAGTAATTAACGAGATAATCTGAAAAAAAAACATTGAAATACATACGTGGGCGGGGGATCGCGGTAGCACAGTGATTAAGGTGCTGTGCTACAAATCGGAAGGTCGCTGATTCGATCCCAGCCGGCTTCAGTGGCTTTTTCATTGACTTAAAATCCTTCCGATAGCACTATGGCCCTGGGGTCGACTCAGCCTCTAACAGAAATGAGTACCAGGAGTATTTCCTGGGGGTAAAGGCGGCCGGTGCGTAAGGCTGACAACCTACCACCATCCTGTGCGTTGTCAGGAAATCTGGGAACTTTAACTTCCTGGAACCCTCCGGGCCTGTAACGGGACTGCTTTACCTTTTTTACACACGTGGGCAACATACAATTCTTTCAGAGACAGACGCGGTGGCACACAATTAACCACTGGGCTTTAAATGTTTAAAGCAATTAAACTTTCCATTTCGGTGATTCTGAAGCCAAAGGAAACGAAACGATTGTTTATTTGAAAAGATCGTCGTGTTTTTTTTTTTTTTTACGTAAACTGCCGTAGGCAAGTTACAGGGTCCGTATTGTACAGGGTCCGTATTGTATAGGGTCCGTATTGTTAATATCTAGACATCAAGACTGTCTTTACTGTGCAAGCACGACGAAACATGTGCTCGCTTCAATTCCGTACGATCTACGTCTCTTTACAGCACTGTACCTCTAGCACAGTTCTATCTTTACTTTCTGTATTTTTTTTAAAAACGTCCACCCTTTTTTACAATGATACAAAAAATACATAACTTTCTCTCACACCACTTTAAAATTTCTCTTCGTATTAAGCTAACATTGATACTTCTCTCCTAACCATAATTACCCCACGTTGTTTTAATTACAAAACAACCACCCCTCGACGCCCCACACCCCTGCTCTAGTACTAATCCATTCTTTGTGAAGGCTGTGACGCTTTTTAATCGACGGTGGAAAACATCAAATGGAATCAGATAGGGGTAACAGTACAGTAGTTGAAGAGAAGGGGTAGGGGTGGTTTGTACAATATTATAGGCTTTGTGCATTGATGTTATACGAGAGTATCATTTATACAGGGATTAGTAAAGCTTTTGTGGTCAGTGAAAAAGCTAGCATCCAACCCATACGGTGATTATACTGATTGTCCGTTCATTTTCGAATTATCAGTTTTATAGTATATAGATGTGGATGAGCCTGGGTGTGTATATTGTGGTAAGGGGGTGGTGACGGGGGAGGACCGCACGGGGCTTGCAGAATAATTATAACGTGTATGAAATATCTGCAACCCCCCCTCCCCCACTTCTTCTCGGTACATGCCCAGTAATGACAGCGAGTGAAATTGTCTGTTCTGTTACATTTACCAAAACCCTGAATGCCTTCAAAATATATACTAAAAACCTCCACCCCCCTGTAGCCCTTATGTCCACGCATAACAGAACATATTTTGGTTTTTAAAATCCAGTTAGTGTTTGGGTGTTTGCCCATTTTTTTATTATATTGCTGGATATGGTGACGTCAGAAGGGGTAAGGGGGTTGTTGACGTTTTCGCATTTCCTCTCCCTCTTTCACCCCGCCCCCCCTACTTTTCTCCGTTTCATGATCCTCAACTACCTCCCACTCCACACTTGTCTGTTTTTCCAACTGGAATTCGTAAATATGGATGGTCAATATTTTATTTATAACGTGATCCAAGTAATCACTGTGTGTATGAAAATGTGTCGGTTTAAAAATCTACAGCACGGTTATTGTCATAGTTGAATTTGTTTCTAATCCGAATTTATTTCAAAAGTACGTGTTAGAGTACTATATCACTTGAAACAACTCAAATTGTATGAATATGACTCAGTTAAAATGGTTAACGTATTACAGTGAAGAGCCTAAATTGGCCACAAATGTATCCCAAATACCGCAGCTATGGACGGAGTTCCAGACCAGAGAACTGCTAGAATGGGCCAGTCAGACGCACCTTCACCTGGGCTGGAGCCAGGTCTCCACTTCACTGGCCTGTACCGTGGTGTCTACCGCCTGGCACAACAGGGCGCGATCACTCAGTAGCACTAACACCTTGTCTGGAGCCAGAAGTTCTTCACCTTCTCTTCAGTGACTGTAACTTTCTAGCATGGCCATCAACCTACCACGATTACGAGGGAACATAATGTAAAATGCAACACATGTACACTGGCCCGGATACAATAAAATTCCGTCCGCACACTCTCCCAGTGCTTTGCTTACTAATACCACATGATGGACTAAACCAGAGTCGTGCTGATGTTAATTGTTCACATTCGCAGAAATCTGCCGTCTATTCGACAATATCATGCGTCGGGACTGGTGTCTGCCCACTTCCCATCCCAACACCACGTTTCCCTAATATCATCTTCAGATTAACTTTTATCCATCTCGAGATATTCGCACCAAAATTCTATGCATATTTCTGTTGCCTGCAACCCAGCGACAGTACAACCCGTCTATTCCTCCAATTTCACTATCACAACAAATCTATAGACCACGAATTTCGTCACTATGCAGTATCCCAAACAGCCCAACTACGTGATACTTCTTACTTTAAAGATCCTCGTTATTCGCTTGCAGATGTTTGTGATCCACGTCTTTCGTTGAATGCAACAAACCATGTCTCACCTCCCTTCATAACAAACAGGACAACGTCAAGCAAATACAAATATTTTCTGAAAATATCAATAAAACGAAGATCGGTCGTTTTTTTTCATCTGTACGACAAACGAACTAACATAACACTTCAACCATCCGGCTCAGGGCGGATACCTGTATGTACCACGCGCAAGTCGACGCCCCATGGTGCCTTTAGCCATACCTGCGTTTTTAAGGCACCGCTGGGCTTCGGATACGGAAATGTAACTACACGCCAAGGAAAGGCCCAGAGTATCTTGAAATGAGGGTAGGACTCACAAAATAAGGAACTGCTGCAGCCAAATCGAGAAAAAAAAATACTAGCGCATTTCTAAACTTCACGATAAACAAATACAGCATGTCTCAGAATGGGCTCAGAGTTTATCATTCACTTACTGACCACTGTGACAACGATTTTACAAATTCTTCCTGAAACAGTATTCAGTAATTCAACATTGGCAAAACGTGTGGCTCCACATACATGCGGAGGATATTCAACATCCATCCAGGTGTAGCATATCATGTCTGAAGCAAAGATAGTAGAAAAGTTTATCTTTGAACACGTCATGACAGCATTTGAAGCAGTGGCGGTACAGCCCCACTCATCTTTAAACTTCGTCACGGGATACCTTCATAGCCGAGCGCCATTCGATTAGCCTGACTTAGGTTTCCGTGATTTTCCTCAGTTGTAAGGCAAATGCCAGGGTATTCGATGTGAAGTCAGGGCACGGCCCGCACTACTCTGCACCAGCGCGGCGGCTTCACCTAAGCGCCTGATAAACGTCGCATAACACCAATATGCGACAGAGCCAGTCTGGGATCGGAACCCGGACAGCCAACCAACCAAAGTTTATCACTCCCATACTTGGTCGAGGGCAATCTAGGCCCTAGTCTTTGGCAAGATCAGTAAAGGCCCTCAGCCTGACTTCTACATCGTTAGCGTAAGCATAATCCCCTGTTAGAGTTTAGGTGTCTGTTACTGAGCCCAGCGATGCGGTCAAACGCAGTAATGGCTACAGACAAGGGGACGTCGACTTACGCTTTGCGGAAGTCTCCGCCCCCCAGTTAACACTTTGGCTTGGCATCTTCATGCACCGGCCATTTACCCCCCAGGATGTGTCTCTGATAACCAGCGAACAGGAGTCTGGGTAGGCCCCGCACCGACCTGGAGAATGTGGAAATCGCATCACGATTCCTCGGAAATACAAGGCATATCCTAATAACTATGCTGACTGAGCTATCCTGGTTTCTGAAATGCTGCCTAAGTTGTGCGATAGTCGTTATTATCGATGAGCACACTTGGAATTTGAGAAACTTCTGCACACAAAAATATAAGGGGATGAGTTTGGGGGTTTAGGAGGCCGTGGAACAGGGTAATCCACACCGAGCCACCTATCAAGAACTGTGCATCAACTAGTAGCAGTGACCATATTCCACTTTTATCGCAATCTCTTGCAGTGTTGCCACAGCAACTGACCAAGACGAATGCTGACCGATAATGGACTCCGCATTGTTGCATGCACAGAACCTTTCCTTCCACCGTTAAACGATTGCTATTTGTTTTTGTCATTCGTAAATAAATTTGGTGGCGCTCGGGAGGCAGTGGAAAGAGAAAAGAATTTTACAAGATCGAGCGTACGGTGAAGTTCCTGTTCTTTCAACTTCCATTATTTATTTTTGTTTCATAGCTTTTAGAAAGTGCCAGAGCGCACATTGGCTTTAGAAAAACAAGAGAAGAAGGCTGGAAAAATGCATACAATTTTCTTGTGTGCTGCAGAAAGAAAGGAGAGACAATTTTCTACCACATTTGGCTTGTCCGTCACATAAGACTGCTATACTTCTCCAAAACTAAGAAGACACACTTCTTACAAAACAACACAGCACTCGCAGTCTTGTCCTCAAATTTCTTATTTGTTAAGGCATCCATGTTTCACAATTGGAAAACTCAAAGTATACAAAAATAATAACACTGATAGTGCCACACCACGTCAGTTTCTTACAGGATTAAAATGCACAAATGTAATTAATACTTCTGAATTTACGTTCTAAAGGAACCAAGTTCGAATCTCAGGCACGACAAAAATATTATCCTGACTGGATTCTTTTGTTCACTCCTGAATGATGTTTGACTCACGCAGGTAGCGTGAACTCATAGTATTATAAAAATCCTTCAGTTCCTTCAAACGTTACAAAATATATACGTAGTGTTACTGATCATCTTTCTTTATGCAAGAAAGAAGCGCAAGGCCACATTAAAAGCAGTTCTTCATTCGATTTCTTGGGTGTAGATGACAACTGTCAACCTACGACTGGGCTGCCGAAAACAGTAATACTTCCGCTACAGTCAATGGGACCGAAGAAACCTCAGGGGACCCTCGTTGGGGCGTATCAAGAGGCAGTTGAGATGTATTAATGTGGGCCTAAAACTAACTCCGACAGCAGGAAGTTAGAACATTTGTATCAATCCACAGATCTGTTCGGTTTTGTGAGGGGCGTTCAGCAGTAACTAAGAAGGAAGGGACTGCGAATCTTGCAGGGAACAGAATCTGCACTTTATCTCCATGGCAGTGGTGTGACCGATTGGCGAATTGCTTCCCCGATACGATTTACGTACAGATATGCCAGTAAATCTTGTTGCAAAAGAGCACAATCAAATTGGATCCCAAAGCCTGAGTTTTATAATTATTTTGCTGACAAGACCTTTCTTTACACTTCCTCCGTTGTAATAAAGTTCTGTTTAGCTCAATTCTGTTGATGTGTAGCTCAGTTTATTACGTTCGACGTAACGGGCCTGTTTTCCTGAAAAAGAAATGGAGCACTTGCAGAAACCTAATGATTTATCGTACAGGATCACTCACGCTAAGATTATGAACTACGTTAAGTCAGATGCATTTTTCTTAAAGTAAGTCAACTCTTAAAAATAATAATTTAGACTCTCGTTTTTACGACGGTGTGAACCTTGAGCTACTAATTTAAGATAATAACTTATATTGAAAATGAGTGGGAACAGGGTTTTGAGCAGAACACTTGCACGGAAGACAGAGAAAGTATCCAGGGGATGGAAATCTCATAGCGATTCGCTTCACATTTTGTATTCTTTACCACCTAAGTTCTTATTTCTTTCTTTTTCCATGGCGCAAGAGCCCTCAGTGGGCCAAGGCTTCCTCATTGTCGAGGATTCATGATCACACTCCGACACACCACACTCGGTAGGACTCTCCTGGACGAGTGATCAACCCAGCGCAGAGACCTCTACATGACAACACACAAAACTCACACGAGACACACCCATGCCCCTGGTGGGATTCGTAACCACAATCCCAGCAAGATGTGACAATGAAGCCACATGCTGTACAGTAACAATCACACGTAACTACATATAAATGCTACACTCACCCCACAAAAACCTTCATTTCACTTCACTACACTTCACTTATTTTCACTCCCTTTTTAAACATGTCATCGTCCACTTAAATTCCCTTCAATTAATTTCACTTGGATATTTTGGAACGTAGATCAGAAATATGTAGTGGGTCCAGTCACCACGGCATGGCGCGTCTTCAGGTTGCGGATAGAGGAACGGCCTCCGATAAGGAGTGTAGCTGCGAATAAATTGAATAAGCAGTCGCGAACAGCCGACGAGGGGTGGTCTTCCAGCTCGGGGGTTGGGCGAGGTGCTAACAACCCCTCCCTGTAAAAAACTTTGTTAAGAAACACTCACATACGGGATGCTTGCTCTGGAGACAAAACAATCCGGAGGTAAATTACTCCACCACTCGGATCTCCGGTGGGGGGGGGAGTGTTTCTAGGGGAAACATCGCGCAGCATACGTTAATATTCGGATGGATCTCCAGGAAGTGGGATGTGGGTATATGGACTGGATTGGGCTGGCCCAGGATGGAGACAGGTGGCGGACGCTTGTGAGTGCGGTAATGAACCTTCGGGTTCCGTGAAAAGCGGGGAATTTCTTGACTAGCTGCAAACCAGTTAGCTTCT
>Ga0123354_10010063_pt1 | contig 14525 bp, 8 predicted proteins | sample TergutLab28metaG_2_FD_97872 | JGI IMG/M metagenome (GOLD analysis project Ga0123354, IMG submission 97872) | Labiotermes labralis P4 segment gut microbial communities from Petit-Saut dam, French Guiana - Lab288 P4 | ecosystem: Host-associated > Arthropoda: Insects > Digestive system > Gut ... | reverse complement strand
GACGCCTAATGTCAACTATAGTGGTCGTACCGCGCCGCTAACCTCTAAAGTTGCATTTTATATATTTATTCAACAAATATAGTTACTGAATATTTTAAACATTGTATATACTCTCTGTTTTTTCTCTTCAAAATGCAGTTTGTTTCATAATTCTAACGTATTTGCTTCCTGTATTATTCACATTTTATATACAGGATGTGCTAAAATTAAAAAAATAATTCCGGCACCAAAAGGTTAATGGCTGACGGTGGTGCCGACGTAAGCTCCTGTATTTGTTGTCTCATTTTAGCCGAACGTTGATTGGGTTCGAATCCCAGGGCATCGCCCTTCAGCACGAGGTAAGGGAAGAATTTTAAATTTTTGTTTGGCCACGCTGATAGCGCAGATATTCGTCGCTGCGTAAGTGTCGAAGATCTGCTTGATGAAAGACGCTCTCATCCTCTCTGATTTCACTTGTTTCTTGCAGCTGTGACAGTTATGGCATTCGCCACTAGAGCCAGGCCATTGTTAGGTTTCGCTGAAAGGATCCCACATTTCGCGCTGACAAATTTAAGAGGTAACCTCTCAACCAAGCCATGTGTGACTTTTTCGGCCTCACTCTGTGTGGGCGTTTTGTCCCCACAGAAAATTTAAGAGAGTTTTAATCAATATGAATTCGAAATTATTTCATATAAATTTCGTGAGCCAACGACAGAAGACCATCTTTCGTTGCCCAAACAATCACAGGAGCCGAAGACATTTGTCAAAGATCTCACCGTCGATAACGAAATAGGTGGAAGGACAGAGAGGTATTCAAAACACAGGTAGGAGAGAAGATGGAGGGCAGAGGAAACTGTCTGATGGTGGTAAATCAGTAATCAGACAGTTATCAGAATGATCAGAAAGTAGTGACAGTGGTCAGACGCTAGCGCCTACTGTGGGAAAAATAACAGGTGGTCACAGAGTGTGGAAACCTGGGACTGTATGCACCATGCCTAATAATAGCATATGAATCATCAATAAATGCAAAGTATTTCTTATTGGTGCCAAATGTAATGTTATTTCTCGCGACGACATCGACAGCTCTTTCCGAAACACCCTATTAAAGCCCAGAGAAAACATTTTCACGCCTGGACAACAGAACTAATCCGTGCACCTGACTTCTCACTTTTCAACCTTCAACCCACTGTCAACAAGAATTTCTGTCAAATCCTGTACAGAAACTGTACAAGGACACAGTGTGTATAACATAAATAAAATATCGGTACTTCTTCCTGTACTGTACCTTACCTGCATGCCAGTTTTATGTGCGCAAATGGTGAGGCGTAAGTTACTAAATTTCTTAATATGAACCAGCGTCACGCCATTATCTACTTTGCAGTGTATGTTAACCATAATTTATTTATAATCCTATCTGGAGTTTTATAATGGTGTGTAGTTTCCGTAAATATGAAACAAAGATTTGCAGTAATGGACTTTCCTACTCAGGTTCATAAATATAGATAAATTGTGCGAGTGATAAGCTAATATATCAGTCCGACTGCAGAAAACGCGAAAGCTCTTAAGGAAGGATTTCTGTGCAGCCAGATATACTAATGGTCTTACTTGTTATTAATGGATGGTACATCTTTATCAGTACACAGATATAGCCGTAGCTATTGTCTGGGGATCGAGATTCGGACAAGTCATCCCAAGATAAGGATGACAACTGCAAGTTTGGCGGTCATTCTAGCAGCGCACATAAGAAGCAAAACGCATACTTACGCGCATTAGGACAAACCATCTTAAAATTAATAGTTCACGGATAGAAATTTTATTTATTTTATTTACCTATTAACAATCAGAAAGAATACAATCTACAAGCTAATTTGATGATTATACAAAGTACGCTACCATACCATTTATTTCAATGACGTGGTAGGGTATTCATCCAGCGATGTCGCCTCAGGTGCCTTGCTAGTCTAAAGGCCAGCAGTGTTTTAGTCTCCTAGTGTTTACAGTTTGTAGTAGTGGCTCTAATAGTGGATTGGGATAGGCTTCCAATTTGTTGTGACGTTTACTGATTCTTTCATGGATGACGTCCCTTACGTAATGGGTGTTGAAGTATGTATGTAGAGTATGATTTGTTACATACCAGGGTGCATTTTCTATGGCTCTGAGCGTTTTGGATTGGAATCTCTGCATGATGACTATGTTGGACTTGCTGGCGCAACCCCACAGTTCTGATAGGAAAATATGTAAGTATTGTCCTAAATGTTCTTTTTTCAATGTTAATATTTCAATAACAAGAGTTCTTTTAAGGTGCCATTTCGAAATACGAAAACATTTACGAGAATCCTGTATTTTGGCATCAGAATTGTGTTGGAAAGCTAGTGTCATATTCAAAGCTTGCCGGGTGCTTGCTTGTAATAAAAACATCTGAAGAATACGGAAACGCGTGAACAGCTTGGTTTTTATTCCAAAATAATATACTTTTTTCTAAATACTGGATTTGGTTTCAGAAATAAGATCACTTGGCACTACCAAGGGACAATCAAATTTGAGCAGCAGAAAGTAACACCACAATGGGATACCCTCGATAAAAACATTCAGCAAGACTCTCTCGTGTAGTCAATTATCTGCAGGCTAGGCGGGCACAGGCAATCGAATTGGGCGAATTTAATTTGAAATTTTCAAAGATGTCATGCGCCCTTGATACAGTTTGTTGTGTAAGGCTTATGTGTTGGGCCGCCAGTGACAATGCTTACGCACACATGCTTACATTCTAATACGGACGGCGGTATTGTACTTTTGTTTGGCGACCGGCGGTGCAGTTGACAAATTTACTGGAATAGTCTTTGTTATAAAAAGGTTATTCGGCTCGTATGAAAGAAACCTACGCCCCACAAGCCTGCCTCGTACAACCCTGTGCGAGTTTATGGCTGTTAACAATCAGCTACACGTGTGTGGGCTTGATACACACGTCAGTGAGCGGGAATTAAGTTGGCCGCGACAAAAATTACGCAGCTGACAAGTGGGCGAACTACAAAAGCAATTATCATGGTGAAAACAGACGAATCGAATGAAGTGGGGCCAAATAATAAAACCTAATTTAATACTTTAAAGGTTAATTTTAACCTCAATTAACCGGAAATCTTTTGTCATGAACATGTATTAATCATCTTAGTGGATTCAACATTTAAAAATAGTTACTTCTTTTTAGTTACTTTCTGTCGGGTGAATACATAACGTACTCTCTTCTGCTCTAAGTTGCTGTGTTGCTGTAGACATGAGAGAGACACATGCAAACATTTGGTCGGAAATTTTGAAATCAATGTACTACGTGGGAGATCTAACCACAGATGGGAGAGGTGTGTTGAAACAGAGAATTGGGGAAGAGTGTTCACTGGGTTTGTGTGGCTCGGGATATGGACCGATTGTTGGCTCATATGAAGAGGGTAACCTTTACACATCTTCTGTGGGGATACGGAAATTGGGAAGGAAACTTAGGAGCTGACGTATGACCCCGAAAGCCCGATTTCAGCTCCGGCCGAGTACGTATGGGATTCGCAGAAGAAGTGGCACTCTGACAGTTTGAAAGTACTTCGTCCCATGTCAGCTTCATTCAATCAACGCTCCATACTCACATTTCATTCATCGTCCCTCGACGCTATTCTTTGCTTATTATCGTAGCAATTGACAGCGTCGTTACAGAAATCAGCGATTTCTTAATCCCTGTCTCTGTCCATAGTCAAGGACTGTAATCACTGACACATCACAAGGTCGTGACTTTGACATCAAATGACAGAAGACAGTTCCGCCATTAGTGTAGTGTCCCATGCGGAACACGAATGCAGACTACGTACCAACGTGTGTGAAATGTTGTTTATACTCTGGTGCATTTAGTTAGGCTGCTAGTGTTACCACCTACAAGAGGAATTTCAGGGTAATGTTCTCTTTAAGAAGTTAGCAGTTCTTTCAATTTAGATAGCAATAAATTAGAATACAGTTTGCTTCTACCGTTGATATCCATACAAATTTTTGCCACAATCACGGTACCTTACATTTTACTGATTCAGTTTAGAGTAATCTAGCCGTTCATTTTAGCTGAATAAAATCTGTGCAAGATTTTAGGTCCAAAGGAATGTATGTAATTTTTGTGGAGGACATCCCGTTGTGTTTATTGAACCTCAAGACAGCAAAACATTTTCTGATTTCAGTCAAACAAAACAATATATTTTATTTTTATCTTGACGACATGTTTCGGTGGGCCGGGTAGCTCAATCGGTATAGCGACTGACTACGGGCTGGAGGGTCCGGGATCGAATCCCGGTAGGGACGAGGTTTTCCGCACGTCCAGACCGGCCCTGGGGCCCACCCAGCCTCCTGTACAATGGGTACCGGATCTTTTCCGGGGTTAGAGACGGCCGGGGCGTGGGGCTGACCCGCCCACCCCATCTATAGTGCCGAGGTCCTAGAAAGAGTAGAGATATACCGCTACTCACCCGAAGGGCCTTCGTGGCCTAAAAGAGGGTCAAAACCTACCTACGACATGTTTCGGCCAATTAACCATCATCAGGCCATCTGTACAAACTTAGAATAAGGTACATGCAGTGCAAATAGCATTCATGTAATATGGGATCCCATAAGATTTACACATGTATTAAATATATTTTTAAAAAATCATAAAATGAATGGTTTTTTAGAGCCTGTGATATACCAAAGTTTTTGGTAATACTAAGCAACTGTTGGAAGCTGAAACGAAATTAATATATATTGTTAAATTAAAAGCGTCTCTAAGTTGGATAATATGTTGTTTATTAAAATATGTGTATATATTTTTCAGTCACAAGTTATTGCACATGATGTAAAGCCAGGACTCTTGTGACTTTTTTCGTATCCGTTGAAATTCGGATGCTAATTGTAGATATTTCTTGTCTCTGGTCCGTGTTTTATTTATGTCGATGGATGTCTTATTCGCAATGCAATACGCACACACGTGTACGCCGAGCCTGCCGATATAACGCAAAAACTAATGGTTACTACCTTGGTACACACAAACTACGGTTTACAGCGACGCGAATAGGGCATGCACCGACATAAATTAAACACGGAACAGAGACTAAGAAATATCTACATTTACCATCCGAATTTCAACAGATACGTCAAAAGTCACAAAAATCCTAGCTTTACATCACGTGCATTAATTTATGACTGGAAAATATATATACATACAGGGGGTGCCAAAAAATGTATACACATTTTAAAAGACGTTATCTATGTATTACTTTTCGAAGTGTCTAGACGCTGATGGTAACCACTTTGAGCACCTCTTGTAATTGCAGAAGTCAAACGTGACTTGTATTGATCTTTTGTTATCGGTATAAATTGATTATTACAATTTTAATACAGTGTAATGTGTATACGTTTTTTTGGCATCGTCTGTATATTTTAATAATCAAAATATTATCCAACTTATACAAGCTTTTAATTGAACAATATATATTAATTTCGTTTCAGCTTACAAAAATTGCTTAGTATTACCAAAAAAAAACTTTGATATATCACAAACCATGAAACACTTTTTATTTTGTATTATTTTTAATATATTTCAATCCATTTGTAAGTCTTAAGGGATCCCGTATTACACGCATGCTATTTGCACTGCATGCACCTTATTCTAAGTTTTGCAAAGATGGCCTGATGAAGGTCAATTGACCGAAACATACCGTCAAGATAACAAAAATAAAATATATTGTTATGTTTGACTGAAATTAGGCCCTATTCTGTTATCTTTTAGAGTGTATATAGCGTTCGTATTAGTTCATATAATCTCTCTCTTTATAGAAAATTTGTCTCGACGAAAAAAAAAAATCACCGTTCCTACGTTTTCCTCAGTGAATTCCGACTACAAGTCTGTATGCACGTCTCATCTGTCCATATTTGCTACATGTGCTGCCCATATCCTTGGTTTAGCCACCCGAATAATATTTGGTGATTTGTATAACTCTGACTTTCTTTTACATGGATAACTTTTCGTCAAGTCATAGTACATCCTCAGCTTACAGGCGTAAAGACGCCCTCTCCTCGTTGAGGTTAGATGCACATATTTTGAATGTGGTGTCCAGGATACCCCATAGCCAGTTGTACTTCAGCTCTGCTGTTGGACAGAGAGCTAAAACCTTCTACCACAAAAATAAGAGAATGTTAGGAAGGCGACTTTACAAACAATTTATTATGTAATCAGATGCGTTGGTTTTATTGCTGCACTGAAAATACTATTGCTTTCACATCAGCCTATGTTTGATGAGAGCGAGTATTCCTGTTCGCACCCTCCCAGTAGCCTACTGACTGTAGAATTGATTTAATATACTTTCAAAACATATTGCAATCAAATCACAATCAATTTAGACAAACACATCTAGCTTGTGGTTGTAATAAGTGAGGAACAGAAGCGAGAACTTATCTCTGTCCGAAAAGTTTGTTCCATCTCCTACAAAGCTACAGATTTATTGCCAATCGACGGATATCAGCAACATCTGTTCTGTATCCCTCGAACACATCTTTCAACCTTCCATAAATGTCCAACTTTCTTTCCCTACAAATTCAACGAAATTTCTTGAAGTGAATTGTATCACTACCCGGTTCACAATACAAAGGCAACTTCGTCGCTTCGAGCTTAACCTCTTCGCTGATTAAACCACATTTAACATGAGCAGTATCTAAGTTTTATACAATTATAGCAACTTAATTCTGCGTCACTTCCACTTTTTAAATATTAGATAAGGAAATAAAGGTTCTTCGTGAAAATTCCTGGTTAGCATTTGAAGCTGCGATAATGACGTCTGTTCCCAAACGTTTCATGTCAAACGAAATACAATTGTAATAAACAAGACTTTTTTTATAGTTCCTTCCAAGAACGAAGTGAGTACCACTTGTCTCATTTACGGAAGATGCTTCCGACTTGCTGATCGATAAAGACAGTTGACTGAGGAGACCGATACTTATATATTATTAAAATGAATCTTAATTTCAGAATATGTTAAGTAGAGGTCTTCGCTGGTCAGTCGCCAAGCAAATGGAGGGTCCGACGGTCAAATTCTTTTCGAAGGGTGGTTGTAGCAAGGTAAAGGGCCGTCGGCCTAGACTATTCGCTGGCGGGAAAGCATTTATGGCGCGTACATAGAAAGGCATAACAAAGTGCACTTTGTTATTACAGCAATAAAGTGGAGGTGATATGACAGGTGCAGGGGTGGTTGCTAAATTAAATTGGATGCGTGTTTCTGTCATAATTTTGAACCCTCTTCCTAATTCAATTAGAAGAGTGTCGTGACGTAACAATCGCGAATCGATACTCATATCCGTCACGTGACCTAATGCACAACGTGCTTAGTTTCCCACAGGAACTCTGTACTAAAATCAAAATAACTGTCTCGAATTTCATACGTAATGAAATGGATCTTCTACCTTGATGTTGGAACAAGCCACTGACATTTCATAATAGGCTGTTGGCAGTGACAACCATATCACACCTTTTATACATACGTCAACCTCTTAAAGTCCCCTTTGATTGAGGTGAAACCAATATTTACTTTAAATCAAAGAATCTTTGTGTAATTAAAAAATTTAAGTTTCTAAACAGAGAAATTGTGAGAATTAATATTTCACTCTTAATTGTATATCCGTGCATTGAGTTGTGAAACTTCCTCACAGCTACAATATAAGGAGTGAACAAATATTTGAAATTAAACACAAAATCTCCCTCACTTCTACCGAATGTCATATGATACAGTTCTGGACTCAGTTCGAAATCGATTATCAGACACCACCTTGACAGGGGCTTCACAGTGTACACTTTGGTCATGTTCTGTAAAATTTAAAATAAGTACATCTTATCAGGTCACACCTACCTCCCACTGTTTCCATATAACAGTTATTATGCATTCATTATTAAATTATCGTGCAATTATCTTGCACGAAGCTGTACAGCTTCTGCAGTTAACACAAACCCGTTCAATGTACTACGAATTAAGATCTTGTGCAGTGCTTGCTTTCTTTCTTTATGGACTGTACATTATTGAGGCGTGTAAGAGATGTCAGACAGAAGCACAGAAATGACACAAAATTTGGAGAGATCCTGCAGATTTACAGGACGTCTGATGTTATCATAAATTTGTGTACAAACAGGGCGGGAGGGAGATTAAGGATATGCCAGTAATAGGGTTCCAAATGAAAACTGAGGGCGTGTGCTTTGCACAACAATGTGGAAGAAAAGAACCTCATACTATTTCGAATAGGCTAGTAAAGTGGATAGAGCTATCATCTGCCATTAATACTAATCCAAGTCAGTACAGGCGTGAAGTTACCGTATATGGAGGGGAAGGAAACTTTTGAAACTGTTGGTCTATACGAGCTGTTATGTCGTTATTAGGCGCTCATGCCCTGCTAGAGAGCACCCAGAACAAATAATAATTCGAAATCACTGTACAGCTATCTAAAATATCTACCAGTATTGATAGTGTTGTATATATGTAAAATAAGATGAAACGAATATTATTCTTCTTCTTCCCATTATTATTATTATTATTATTATTATCATAATCATTATCATCATCATCCTTTCTTCTTCTTTAGCAGCGTCATAGCCACTTCAACAGTACTCCCTCAGATATCCTTGTCCCCAGCTGGTCTCCTCCATACTTTTATATTCAGTAGCACCGAGCAGTCCCTCCTGATGTCTTCACATCTTAGTCGTGGTCTTCCAACAGGTCTTCTGCCACAAAATTTTCCATCACTTATTTTTTCCGGTATTCTGGTATTATCCATTCGGAATATATGACTGGCCTATTTAATCTTTTGAACCTAATATATTTCACTGTTTCTGGTACATCTAACAGTTCTTAGAGCTGTTCATTGTGTATAATCTCCATCCCAAGTCACTTTCTTAGAAGGCTCCAAAGATTCTTCTTCATATTTTCCTCCAAATATTGCTAGGTTTTCTTCCAACGGCTGGGTCACTGTCCATGCTTTCCAGCCATAGCTTAGTACTGGTCAGATTAGAGTCTTGTGCATTCTACATTTATCTTTATTTTGTGTGATTCGTGATTTTGTGATGGGTAATAGTGTACCTTCTTTGCTGACGTAATTCATCTTTCTATTTCTACTTCATTTTCTCTTGTTAATTCAGTTACTAGTTAATTAAAACTGTCGACCGCTTTAGTATCCTTTATTTATACTTGTAAAACGGACATCTGCCAGAGCAAAAAGATAGACAAATTTGGAGTCAATAACAATTTTGATACTGGCACGGTTGTTACGTGTTCTAAAACTTACCGTGCCCTGAAAAAGGAAATGATCAGCTAATTTTTCTTTACTTTCTTTTACAAACGACTCTACAGGCCTACGGGCCTTAAAATCATGTGTGATATTTCGTATCAGTAACTGTCTCAAGCCTTAGGAATGACCGCGTCTTACATGCAATATACAATTTTGGATTTTACATGTATTTCGAAAATATTATGATATGCGAATAATATAGAAAATCAGCTTAAGACGAACGTAATAACGGTAAGTACAAAAATAGCCAAAATTTAAAAAATCTGCTATGAAATGTAATAATATACATTCCTCCTGTTAGTATCGTGACTCTAAATTTCAAAAACATATTAGCCTTAATTATTTGTAGGTACGAATATATAAACATTCACTTCTTTATTACGTGTCCTGAAATTTGTATATTTTAGAATTTTTAACTAATTCTGTAAACTGTTTCAGAACTTGAATGTAGGGCCCTCACTGTAAAAAAATTGCCTTATGTTCTGATTCCATGGACATGCCACCAGCTTCCATAGATGCTTAAATGTTCGTACTTCAGTGCATTTTTTTTTTGTTTCAGACCAATGAAATCATGGATGCCTTATCATTGCTTCTGCTTCTGGGAGTCATGTCTGTGTCTCGTGGGAACCTCTCGAAAGTGTGGAAGCTGTCCCCACGGGAACTGATTGACTACCGAGCGTACCGTGATGTCACAGTTCTACACTTCCGGGTTCCTGAGCTGACATTCACAGCTTCCTTTAATTTTACGGCTTCCGAGAAGTTGATATCATCGCAATTTCTTTCTGGCTGTGACCCGAGAAAAGTAAGCCTTTTCCTTAAATATGGTAGTTTCCCCGTCATAAATCCCGACGGGGCAAAGTTTCCGGACAACTTTTCAATTTCCAACAGCGTGCCCATGTACAACGCAGAATTCCACAGCAACAATGTGCCTGTCATCCTCAACGTCACTAGCCCACAGCCTGGAGACTGGTTTGCCGTCGCATTTCTAAGTTATACGGATCCCAACAATGATCAGATTTTGCAACAGGGTTTATCCCCAAACTGCGTAGCCATGATGGAATCCAGTATGAGTGTTGTTATTGCAAAAGATGCCACGGTTGTAACTCCTGGAACTGAAATTTCCGGACAAATTGATGCGGATACTCAGTCAGACAATTTTAAATTCTATGTACCTTCAGGGACGTGGATGGTGCATCTGAATCTTTCTTCAGATCATTGCGACACTGCCTCGTGTCTTTTCATGTATTATGCTCCAAGAGCAATCCCGGATCCGGAAGTTAGCGATGGAAACTGTGAGTCTAGTGTAACATGCGAAAACGACTTCGTTCCAGCACTAGACTGCTGGTATTACGTTACAGTATCTGCATCCCATAACCTCAGTGGCAGTTCGATACGCTTCACTTTGAAAGTCTCCTTTCTTGCCCACAATTCAACAGAAAAGTGGAAGTTTATAGATACGACGGCTGTATTACCACATCTCAAGTCTCAAGAGATCAGTGACGACTTAGCCTTGCTAACTGAGGATCTTCAAAGCTTTTGGAATTTGATACCTCTGGCGAGACAGTCCTATTCAGCATTCTTCACATTTAACTATCGCAGTGTACATGATGAGGATAACAAAAGCTTTTTCTCTGTAAATGTTAGTGTGGATGAACTGACTATGATGCAGTTTGAAGTCAATCATATAAGCGACATAGGGGGCACATTGACGTTTGAGATGAAGCTTGAAGAAGACTCCAATTTAAAGAATGTTACATCCAATCTATACAATGTATCTGTTGTCGCGTGTCTTAGCTACCAGGCACGTGCTCTTCCCCTCTATCCCCAAGACGCGTGTATCAACTACATCGGAGATCTCTCAAAGACCATAATTCAGGTGAATTCGTCCAGTGAAACAAACCGTATAGGTAGCATCCATGTGCCTTTCCCCGAACCAGGATTTTGGTTCATAACTCTTAAGTCATTTTGCTTCAACAACAATAGTCTTCCAACCAATTGTACTCCTGATCAGGACAAGCTGAACGTGTCTCTCATAATCGAATCAAATATGTGCACGGCAGACAACTGCGGACGATTCGGAGACTGCTACAATTACATGAGTGGTGGGTTTATTTTTTCCACGTGCGTGTGTAGGCACGGATATATTGGTTGGGGCTGCTCGGATGACAGCATGGTAACTTCCTTGACAGAACTACTTATCGCAGCATTGCTTCTCACTATAAGCAACATGTTCTTCATACCAGCAATTGTCGTGGCACTGCGTCGGAAGTACTACACAGAAGCTTTCGTGTATGCGTGTACTATGTTCTTTTCGACATTCTATCACGCTTGTGATGCCGGTGAAGACATTTATTCCTATTGCTTAATGAGACTGAGTGTTCTGCAATTCTGTGATTTCTATACAGCCATTCTATCTCTGTGGGTAACACTCATTGCCATGTCAGATTTGCGCAATCCCCTTAAATCCATAGCCCACATGGCAGGTGCAATAGGCATAGCCCTAGGCACAGATTATAACAGAACTTCGCTCTGGGTATTAGCAGTACCAGCTCTGGTCGGGGTAGCCATCATGACCCAATCTTGGGTTTGGCGTTGTAAGTCTCAGAAGTCATGTTATCCCAGTAAGAAATACTGGAAATTCTATTTGCCACCGGGAGTGCTACTGGTAACTGTGGGGCTTGTGTGCTATTCTTTCCTACAAACTAAACAGAACTACAAGTATGTTCACAGTGCCTGGCATATTATAGTGGCTTTAGCTATCGTATTCTTGCTCCCTTCTAAGCAAGAAGAAGAAAGAACTAGAGTTAAATCCGAAGAATCCGTTTGCTTACCTCCACTGACAGGCACATCTCCTTCTTGGAAAGATAACAAGTTCCTTAAGTTTGTATGTTGGTGGAAACGATGAGAGTGGCCTCGTGTGTGGTCGTAAGTGTAAATGAAACATAAAAATCTGTTGAATTGCTGTATTCTGCTGGCAGCAGTGCTGACCGCACTTTCTGTTGTGTGGCATTATATATTTAATAACTGTTTTACCGCTGTTTGCTAATTTAATGTCATACCCCTTTCTATCCTGTAAATTATGTTTCGACTTCTCTTATAAATATTATGTTCCGTGGTCACAAATCGATCATACATAATTTTGTCTTTGCCATGTGAAGTTGTATCATTGCTTTTATTGTTACTTTTTTTTATTTTGTATAAATAACTTTTCAGTCAATCAGAAAGTGAGATGGCATTGTCTGTAAAGCTTGCCTTTACGTTCCTTCATGTCATATATAGTATATAAAAAAAAGGCGTAATTCGAGTGTTTTTGATATAAGGAACAAAGTTCAAAACTTCCGTTGTCATATATATTTGTTTGTCAGTATTTCCACCATTTGAGAGCTGCGGAAATGTTGGTTGCTGAATGCAGAATATGCGTTAGTAGGCTATCTGAATGGATGATAACGCGCTTCTAGACCACTCCCTCAATTTGCTTAAGATAAACTGATTGCCAAGAGTGCGTCAGTGTTATCTTTGTCGTGCCTTGATAGCGACAAACGTATCAGTTAACTCTACAGTAAGGTACGTGCTGACTGACGCTCTGTAGTTGGGCCGTTATTCCATCTGGCGTGTGACAAGACCTACCAGTTACTACCGTTACACATTTTTCTGCGAAAATGCTGAAGGGATATTAGTCATTTTGTGATTACTGTGAATAATGATTTCAAATTTTTGGGCGCTTTTCGCAGAATTGCGAAAAGCGACTGTTACTTACGTCATATCTGTCCGTCTGTACGCATGGAACAAGTCGGCTCTCACTGGACGGATTTTCATGAAATTTTGACATTTGGGTATTTTTCGAAAATCGGCCTACAAAATTCATGTTTCATTAAAATTGGACGAGAATAACTGGTACTTTATATAAAGACAAACTTACATTTTTCATCGTATCTCGCTCGGTTATTCTTGGAATGAGAAATGTTTCGAGACAAAGTTGCAGAGAAAATCCAAACACACATTTTTGCTCAATAAAACTTGTTTTCGAAAATCGTGATATTTATGAGATAATGTGGAAAAAATATTGTAGAGCCCGACAGGCCACAGATGACAAAATGGGGCATGCGCATTGCATGCTGGATAACCAAGGCTAAAGACACACTCTCAGAATATGTAATACTTACTGCTTTCCACTGAAACAATCATTGTACGAACGCGCCTCAGTGTAACGTTATACGTGCTTTGCCTGTCTTATTTATTTACATGCTGTCGCAGTAGCCTAATGACAAATTAGAACAACACTGATCGTGACAGTAATGACTTAACGCTGGTCAAATCATATTGCCTTAATGTAAAAAACTGCAACAAACCAGATGTAAATCTCCGAGTATAATCCTGTTTCTTTCATACAGTGGGAGTACCATTACAGATCCGTTCAGTTGCACGTGAATACTGCACAGTGTTTGTGGTAGAATATTCCACAGGAGTCAATATTTATGATGATTTGCAGTGTTTTCATAAGCTTATACCTTCTTAATGTTTTGCTTATACGACATTTTAAATTTGTGACTACAAGATTGTTCTGATATTCCCGTTAAACTGTTCTATAAGAGAAGTAGGTTTCGTTGTTTACGATCAGAGCCATCCATGACAGTTTTATAGAACACCGAAAGGAATCCGCTTCTAAGGAGACTTCAGGAATGTAGTAAGTGAAAGAAAGCCAGCACCGAAGCGTCATTTGTCATTTACGTCACTGCAACCAACGATATTTATGGACTGTAATATTCTTTTTACTGCTTATATATTTACTGCAGTATACTCTCGATTATCCAGAGTAATGGACGGTAGGCTCTGGACGGATAATTGAGAGACACAGATAATGTAAAGAATGTACTTTATAAAGCCACGAACGAAAAATGAAACTGTAATTTATTCAACTTTATATGTTCATATCTGTGCATTAAAGAGTATTTATGTTATGTAACAAACCAACAAATGCACATCAACAAAGCATATGAAGTGTAAATTATTTATGATATGTATTATGCTTAAGCAGGTTACGAGTAGACTCTTATTGTTTACATTAAAAATCCGTGATTTTTGTTTGTATTGAGGATTTAGTTCGAGCACTCGGCGCTAAATCACGTTATTTCTCTTCTTTCTTTTTAGTCATTAGCAATATTCACAATAATCACCAACACATGCACACTTTTTCATTTGACACTATAAAACTTTAATTTGTTAAAATAGTT
>Ga0123354_10010062_pt1 | contig 14525 bp, 15 predicted proteins | sample TergutLab28metaG_2_FD_97872 | JGI IMG/M metagenome (GOLD analysis project Ga0123354, IMG submission 97872) | Labiotermes labralis P4 segment gut microbial communities from Petit-Saut dam, French Guiana - Lab288 P4 | ecosystem: Host-associated > Arthropoda: Insects > Digestive system > Gut ... | reverse complement strand
GTGTTCTGAGTTGGTAGGATGTGCCCCAGTATACACTTCCAGGTTGTAGACATAGCCGCTTTTTGCCTCACAAAGTTCAAATATTTTTATTCCATACTTATGGGGCTTTCCTTTGATGTAAACACGAAAGAATATGCGCCCTCAAAAAGGGCATATTGCCTCATCGATTGTCATCTGTTCTTCCGGTGTGTAGGTGTCCTGGAATTTTGTGATAAGTGTGTCAATAACTGGCCGAATCTTGAATAGTGGGTCATAGCCTGGCTGTCCCCTAGCAGTCTTTGCATCGTTGTTGTTGAAATGGAACATTGTCAATAATGCAAGAAACCTACCCCAGACATTCCAACAGAAGATGTATATGGGGTATGAATAATCTGACGCAAACTCCAGTAATCCCGCAGAGATGACTTGCGTAACAGGCTCATGTGTATGATTATCACAAAGAATTTTTTTATTTCTTGCGATGAGACTGTATGCCACTGTGCAAATACACATTTGGGTGTCAGAAGGCCCTCTTGCTTCTTTTCCTTTATTTGCTGCGTTGCATATCGGTTTGTTTCCTTCTGCATAAGTTTGAACATTTCAGGGGTGAAGAATATTTCAAATATATCCCAGGGAGAGCTGTCTTGAGTTATACTGAAATTTTTATTTATCCCTGGTACACCGGAGAATGCAGGTTTCTGAACCATCTGAATTTTTTCCTTCCATCCTAAATCAAAACCTGTGTTTGCGCGTTTAGGAAGGGCCCTGCGAATTCTCTTTCTACCTCTGTCAGGTTCTGGCTGTATGACTTCCTCTTCCTTGTTGTTGCTGCTGCTGCTGAAGGGTGAATCTGCTATGCAAGTGTCACTGTCAGACAGTTCAGTAAAATTACCACCATCTGAGTCCGAATCATTCACAATTTCCAATATACTTTTTTTGTGAAGTGTTTTCTGCACTAACAATCAGTGTGGGAGTTTCCATGTTTCGTGTGTTGCACACAAAAAGATCAGCTGCCAACACATCCCATGGATACTTCAGAACTGCATGCTTTGATAGCCCCAAGATATTTTGTGGCGTCTGAATGTTTGGGTGCGGTAACGAAAACAAACAACACACACGCGTTGACTGCAAGGTCAAACCAGCTAATGGCGCACGTGTGTTATACGGACCCTCACTACGCACTTATAAGCGCTGGAAGGGACACGACCAGTGACACTGAATCTACGAACATGGACGAGTCTAATGGTACAAACCCGAAGCCATTATGCCCAATACTTTTTTTTTAAACAAGCTTATGAAAATCGGCTTGGTACTAGTAACAACGCCGGATTGGTGGCGTGAGAGGCCTGTTGGTACTAGTACCAATGCCGGTCGGAAAGTGTTAATATTGCACATTTTAAATTGTGTTTAACAAGCTCAAGATGCTTCTGACGTTTGTATAAACAATACAGACCTTGTGCAAATAGCATGACATCGTGGCACGTTCACATAACCAATGATGCAATGTAAATTAAACAATGTGTTTGGTGTGTGTTATGTGTGTGTTGAGCTCTGTCAACAATGTAAAAATACTGGGTGTTGCACATTTTAATGGAAAATTTATTTCACTGGCAACAATAAAACACACTTTGTTCTACAATGCGAATAGCCCAATATTTTGACAGACTGTAACCAAATGTGGAACTCCTTCAAAGATTTTACAAGTCCCCAATATCAAATTTTACAAAAATCTGTCCAGTGTGAGCCACACTGTTCCACGCAAGCAGGCGGATGGGTGGACAACGGTAACCGGCACTTTGCACAACTATGCAAGCGCACTGAAACAGCAGGCCCCCATATTTACAATTAGATGTAATTTTTCATGGTCTATACTTTGCCACAAAATGGCTTGGCAATCTTGGGAGGTAGTTTGAAGCTGGGTGTTGGTACTAGAAAAGCTAACTGGTGTTTCTACCTTCAATATTTATTTAAAGTGAAATGAACAAAAGCAATATATATAACAATGGCAATCCAGCACTCATGCATTTATAATGGTCAAATATAAAACAAACTGGAGCATTTCATAATGCTACAAACCTAATGCACATCAAAGTGATACACTGTAACCTAACAATACACAATTTTACAGGGGACAGATAAAACCTGACAGATGTGCCATAAATGAAATTAATATTATACATTTAACTCACTTTAAATTAGTTGAGCACCTTTTTGTAGATACAATATTTTCACAAGATTGTGTCACACATAACCTGATAGTGCCAGCCCAGCCCAACTTGCTCTCTCACACCCTGTCAGCAATGGGGTTAGCATAAAATTTCTGCTGCACAGTACTGAACACTCTGTGTACAAACAGCATCCCTTCAAACATAATACACACTTCTTCACAGCAATGATGCAACATACCCAGCATAAGCAAGAGCTTCTCTCAGATTTCTGACACTGCAGTGATGCCCAGAAATGACACAACAGACAACACATGGCAAAAGGAGAAACTCTCAAACAGTGAATGTCCCAGACATTTTTGCAAGCCAGATTAATTTAGCTACATTAATTTCAGTTCCTGGAAATTATAATTCCTTTGCAGACTGCCCAGATGAGTGGTCTTAATTTGACCATCACTGCCATACGACAAATTTCTAAATTCTGCATTCCGAACAAATTCACAACAGTTCAGGAATATACTGCCATAAATAACCTCAATCTGGCCATTCCTGACAAAAGTAAAACTATAAAACTCTACAATACAAATGTTTTCACAACACTTCTAACAATTTCCTGCCTACAGTAAAGCTGCAATAAAAAGGTCCCAGAAGTTCTGGATTTCCAAAAAAGTTTGCAGGATTCCATCTGTGACGTAAAGCAACCCCTTCCCTTCAAAATCACTATCATTACTAATACCCTTTAATTCCAAACAAATTACAACCAGCTGATTTTGAAAAAGGGGGGGAAGCATAAAAAATTGAGCACAAACAGTGAACTAAGGCATTCCCCTTCCCTTCATAAATACTGACCACCATTACTAATATCATTTAATTCACAACAAATCACAACCAGATGGTTTATAAAAAGGGGGAAAGCATAAAAAATTGAGCAAAACAGTGCCAAAGTCCCCAAACTTTCCAGTAAAAACCCAGGGAAGAAACAGCGCAACTCCAGGAGCACAATGCGTTTAAAAAACATAGTATATCCAACATAAAAAATAATTTTACATCTGAAATTGAGAATATTTAGTAATTTTCCAAATTATCACACTTTTACTGCATCATTCAGAATGAAAAAATAAAAAATTTTGAAAAATTTACTGAAAAATGACGATCACAGGTCCAACTGAATAAATACTAACAAGTCTAATCTTTTGTACACTTCACAAATGACATGTTTTTAAATACATAAATAAATAAATAAATAAATAAATAAAAATAAAATCACTAAAATAAACATCAACACATGCACAAATCACCTTTTCAGCATTCAAAACACTGAAAACATTCAAGAGTTGTAAATCATCCTGCACATTACGTCCTGCACTATGCTTTCCTCAAACATCCCAAGCCACAAATATCGCTGACATGGTGAAGTCATAACAGTGATCTCAAAACTACAGTTTCACACAATATCATAAATCAGCCCTCAGCAAACATTCTCATCATGTTAACACATATGGAGTAGATGTTACAACACTCACAAAATATGTTTCTTCCATTCTGCTCTAAGCATACTAAATAATTTACAAACTGTCCTGCAACTTCAGCCTACCACTTACTACAAGAAGATTAGAGATATCAAAATCCACTTCCAGCGAAATTTTGCAATTTTATACCATCTACTTCAATAATTGCTGAAACAGAGCACCATATAAAAAATAAAAGGGGTGAAGAACATATTCTTATATCCAGACACAACATGTGGCATGTACAATATACTTCCATTTGAGAAACATGCCTTCCAGTTGTAAAATATTCCTGTACCTTTTCATGCTACATGACTAAAACAGGATGTCAAAAAACACAAACATGTGTCTGCTTGCAGACACATTATACAATGACAAGCCCTTTTAAGCATTTTATGTGGTGCTGTTGTAAACTATTATGGTATCTCACACAATGAATTTGAGAATAAATGTCCTAACCATTACAACACAAGAAAGCTGCTCCTGATCATAGTAACTTTCCACAACAAATCCTAGCGAAAACTGTCAATAAATTACAACAATTCTGCATTCCTGTGTCAGATCTGAAGCCTCATGATCCTGATGGTCTAAAAACCTTTTGCAAGCTACATGTTTCACCCGTACTGCAGTACTCAACCACGGGGTCAAATTGAACTAAAAGAGCACACAGAATTTTTGAAAAGGAACTTTTTGGAAACTAAAAAAATTTAGAACAGATGACAAGGAAGGTGAGGTGGATGATGAATGGAACATGCTTGGATATTAGAAACGCTGGAACTATGGCTTGTGCCACCAAAACATACTGATGGTCTGAAAATGCTGGTAAATAGAGGAAATATAACAAGCTTAACTTCTTTTTATTTTCTCCTGGTATGCAACTATTTGTACTGCAGCCCACGACTGCAGAGGAAACTATAATATGTCTGCACTAGTTTCTGGACTTGCGTGGAAAGATGACCAAATATAGCGCAACTATGTGCCCCCAACTTATTGTGCTGTGAATCTGTGTAGTGTCATTGTAACAGAACACTGTATTGAAGTGCAACGGACACTCAAGTGTACTGGTGTTGCGTGTGTTCTGTAACTATTCCAGCCCAATGTAATGGTAGACCTTAACCCTTAACACTATAATTATATTCCCAGTGTCATGTACTGGAGACCAGAAATTAAACAATAGCGGAACAAGGAGACCGCAAAATGGCTGTCGTCCATACTTCAGTTGGCATTTTTAGCATCACACTGTGTGACAAGTACACAATAATGTAGGGCACCGAAGTTAATAAACAAAGGATTTTTAACAAACTGTTTTAACACTGAGAAAACACATCATGAAACAAAATGCTTACAATGCATTTTAAACAAAGCAAACATTAGATGAGGATTTTAGAATTTTAGGTCATCTATCATGAAATTGGGATGATAAAAATGTAAAAAAATGCATCAATTCATGTACGACAAACGGGACTGCATATGATTAGTGATGTCCTAAGTCTTTAAATAGAGAATGTCCAGAGACAAACAAGTGGGACCCACAGGATTGGTTTCTGCAACATAATGTCCCAGTCCAAAAGGATTTGCCCATTCTGCAGCTTTTTTTTACCACAAACATGGCCACGGACCCCATCCCACTTCGTCCCCAACCTTGCCCTTGATGTTTCTTCCTATATACAGAGAAAAAAATTCAGTTAAAAGGGGGAAAATTTGTGGACATCACAGAAATTCAAGCCAAATAAAAGGTGATGAAGGACATCATCAAAAACAGAAGTTCCAGAGATCTTTCCAGTAGTGGAAGAGGCTACAGGACCAGTGCACAAACTCAGCATAAAAATTCTTTAAAGGTAAAAATACCAACATGCAAGTGAGGTGAGCCTAAAATTTTATATCACCACAGTCTCAGACCTTTTAGCTCGCACCTCATACAAGTGCTTATGAAAAACGAGAGCAATACCGAGTCATTTTCAATACTGCAGAGAAGGCATACACATAAACCTGATTTCTGATGTGGCACAACATGTATGAAGTAACAAAAGAACAAAAACACTGACACTCATAACACGTAAAGCTGAATACCTGAGATCAGTTAACCTGAAAAAACTACCTACACCATGACATGGTTATAAAAAACTTCTAAGATGCCCAAAGATACAAGGTCATTCAAGGTTGCTACAGCTATGCCTGCAAGATACTACAGCTACAAGAAGGAACTATGACAATTTGTACTCATGAAAATAATCAAATGTGACTTGGCACATCACAGTAGACTTTCTGAAGCTGTGAATATGACTAGAGTAACTTGATGTGGCTTCACAGCATTTAATGCAGTAAGCAGAATGAAAGGTTTAGAGCTACATTACACAAGAACTGCTCAATATGCAATCCTATAGAAAGACAGACACTTCTTATCACCTATGGCTATGGCACACTTCTCTTGTAAACTGTGACAATTTCACTTAACCACATTACCATAAGCATCCTGCACCAATATAATACTATTGGTGCTGTAAACAAGGAATGAGAATACATGACAGTGTTTCTATTATTAATTATCCAGGCCTTTATTTTAACCCTTTGGTGCCAGAATTAAATGCCTGGTGGAGCTACAAAAATGAGAGCAGCATAAGAAAGGCCAGTAAATGCCATCACTTTTATCTGCAGCAAGGTGTTTTGAGCATTGCACTACATAAAGGATGTCCTTGATGTTAAGTGCCAAAGGGTTAACAAATAATTCATTTACACAACATGTCAAGCACCACAAACATAATCCCATCACTGACTCACAAATGTGTCAGTCCTGAAATATTATACAACAAAACCTAAAACTCAACTTCATTATATAACGCACCCTAAGTAAGGTTTTATACTGTAATTTAACGAATAAAACAATCATACATACATAAAAAAGGAGTATATTCATTGAGGAACTTCATTACTAATACCAAGTAGGGCTGGCAAGAGTAGTCTTATAAATATAACCAGTACAATTTTATTACAAGCCGCTTCATAACATATTCTTCAGAGATCATGTTTCCGCATATGTGTGATCATGATGGTCCTTGTCACAAACCCCCTGTCACACACAACACACTTGTAGGGTCTCTCACCTGTGTGATAACGTTTATGCACAGTAAGGGTTGATGCCTGAGTAAATGACTTGCCACAAGTCACACACTTGTAGGGGCGCTCCCCAGTGTGTATGCGCTGATGAACAACGAAGTACTTGCGATGTGAAAAGCCCTTCCCACAAACGTCACAAACCAGGGGCTTCTCCCCTGAATGCATCATCATATGGCAATGAAGCGACTCCTTACTTGTCAGCTCCTTCCCGCAGATCTCACACGAATAACCTTTCTCCCCTGTATGGGTCCGTAAGTGTTGCAACAAACTCCTCTTCACAGAAAACACTTTCCCACAGAAACTACATGTTAAGTTGCTCTGTGAATTCTTATGACTTTTGGTGTGATGGTTGTAACTGTTCCTTGTTTCAAACATCAGATCACATATGCCACAAGCAAATGGCTTGTTACTACTGGAATGTGTATCATTCTGATCTGTTCCCACTATATGAGTTTCCAAGTGTGTCTCAAGCGTCTTCTTGTACCTGAACCGGTTACCACACATACTACAAGGATAAGGTTTGACTTCCATGTGCATTGCACTGTGCATTTTTAAGTGATGCTGAGTCAAGAAGGTTTTATTGCACACTTTACAACCAAACTTCCTTTCCTCATGACTCTTCATATGATATGAAAGCTTAAAAGAACTAGAAAATGTTTCCAAACACTCTGTGCACCTGAAAAGTGTCTCTCTACTATGAGTGACCATGTGAATGCATAATGCATCATCAGTTGAAAACAGCTTCCCACATTTCTTACAAGAATAACAGTTAGGAGGCATTGAATCAGGATTGGTGTTGCTTTCAAACTGAATTACCTCAGTTGTAATTTCTCCAGGGTTATTTAGCACATGGAATATACTCGACAGGTTCCCAAATGATCCATGATTTGTGTCTCTGGTAGACCTGAAAAAAAAAAGTCATTTAATAATGACGAATAAAACAGTAAATAATATAGGCATTTAGAGACAATATTACTCGAAGGTGCAGTCAAAAGCACACACAAAACTTGTGTTTCATTATCTAATAGACAAAATTAAAAGCCTGTGACCTTAAGTGTTCAAACTGAATAATGACTACACCTTCATTACTTAAATATATCAGGCTATTCCTCCTTGGTGTAACAGGGCTGTCTGTTAGTTCAGAAGCACAAAACTGCAAATTCAATGAAATTATGGAAATTTGAAACTTGCAGTTCTCGAAGACAGCCCCAAAAGTGAAAACAGTACAAAACGGAAAGGCATTACACCTTTGGAAAATTCCAACAAAGGTCAATTTCCGTTTTATAAGGTTTTAATCAAATGTTATTAAATGCTTAGCACCAAGGCACTACTCTAGGTTCCTCTTTATAAAAACAATATTCAACATACCTGAAAAGTGATCTTCACCAGGAATTTTCCAAGGCTTCTTGCCACCAACCCTGATGGCCAGAATGTTTAAAATCAAAAACAAATCAAGTCTTTGATTTAGTAACAGAAGCCAGGGTTCAAACTTGTCACAAATCACAATCATTCACTTGCTTCTCAGAATCAACCATCAAAACAAATTCACTTTCAGTCGATGATTCCTTGGTGCGTAAGTTTACCGAGACAGAGCCATGTCCATCACGAACTGTTACAAAGCATTCCACCATGAAAAAAATAAAACAATCAATGCAGTAAAATAAAACGTCAGAGAAGTGTCACCTCCGTTTCATACAAGTCTCACTGTACAGCCCACTAGTTCATACGACTGACCATAAAAACCTGCTTCTGATTTAAGTAAATGCAGTCTGTAACCAACAAAAATTTCAGAGCTGTGAAAATCAAGTCTGTATGTGGACAGCAGTAATAAGAATTTACTGACTCCTGCAAAACCACACCTCCAGTTCCTACCTCACACTTCAATGTGGTACTAGCCCACTGCTCCGCCATTAATTGTTGTGTAATAAAGATGTTGCAGTACAGTAAAACCTTGTTTCAAAAAATTTCCTATCATGCACACCTACCAACTTATTTTCTTTCAACAACAACCATACTTCAATAGAACACACCTTTCTCTCATAAAATTTATGTCCCAACCCCCACAGAAAGAACTGACAAACAGTCTTGTAGGTCTTCAGCTGATGTTTCCTCCCCCTACCACCCACACTTTGATCCATGCAATGTGTAGAACTTCCGTATCCAGCTGCTGTCCTTGCAGTGAACCTACCTGACCATGCTATTCAACATCCTGGGGAAAAGACCATTAAAACAAGGTTGTACTGTACACATTTGCAATAGCATTGACACCCTCCTGGGCCCCAGTCACAAAATCACTTGCTACTGTTAAAAAGTAGCGAATGCCATTCCAAGGCTGCCTTTGTTGATCAACATGAAACCTCTTCCAACAGCGTTCTACACAGTATACACCCAAATAATCCACCATTTACAACAAATACACAAAACTAATCTACAATAAAGGTCAGCTGTTCTTATACCAGTATGAAGGACTTCTCAAAAACATTGTCTTCCTACCTTGGTACTAATGAGCACAGCTCATTATACACATTACACTCATCATACTCAACTATGTATGTTCTATTCATATTTTTTTAAAGTCAGAGTAAACAAACTAGGAAAATAGGACCCACCATCCCATCAAATGGAGGCACCCAACATCAAACTACACTCAGCATATCAGCAGGACCTTTCATGATGATGCAAGGCATTAATAAATAAATTAATTAAATAAAAATATAAGCAACACCCACAGTATTTTACACACTTAAAAATACCTTGAAGAGCAGCTAAATGGGGGTGAATTTTCAAGATTCCTAGTCACATACCCCATCATGGGTTTTTTGATGTATAATGAAATAAGTAAATCAGTATGAAGTTATGTAATATAAAATGCAAAAAGACCCATCACAATTATGCCACATGCATGAATTTTCTCAACTTCCCCAGTACAGTAAAGCATCTTACTCATATAACTCATGCCGTATCTTTCTCGGCCTCTCTTGAGACACAGATGCCCACATTAAAATTTTTTAAGATGACATTTTGGCATACACTGTCAACATAATCCTGTACACCAATCCTGTGCCTGCATAGGTGCCACCTACAGACCTACTGTAAAATAAACTCCTTCTTCCCTCAAACAGAAGTACTCAATGGCATCCTAGTTTCAGAACAAAGGTCAACACCACCAATGTCACAACATTCACGATATATGTGCTATGTGCATAATTTCATGAACCACGTTGACGAAATTATGAAGTAAACACTTTAATCATCGAGTAAAAGGAATGATATGTACCAGTAACAGAAATTTGATCACCTTTACCTACAATTCAACTTCACAACCAGTCAAATGCTTGCAGGAATCAAAAGAAATGGTCGATGAGTTGCTGTTTCGACTTCACTGCCTACCCATCAACCTATCGGTACTGCTGTGATCAAGAGATGTGGTCACTGCCGTGTAACAGTTATGTTGCTGTCTAAACTTCACTAGCTAGTCAACTGCGAATGCAGGAGCTTGTTAGGTAGATGGATGATCTGAATTGCTGCCCTAAACAGAAGACTGATCAGCAGTAAAACTGAAGCACCTGTTTTGCCCCCAAGATCTTTCTTCCATACTGCTACCTGCGTATTCAATAAACTGTGTTTGGTTTTCTAGTGTGCTAAATTTATTTCAGTTGCGATTACAACTTCCATCGAAGTTTGTGCAACTCAGTCACATGCCATAATCACTGAAACAAATCAAACAAGTTATGAATTTTGTTTACTTCTATATTTATTAACAGGCACACTGTAAAAGTCATATATGAACAACTACAAAACAGAATAAAATACATTAATTCACCATTCCATATGGCAAGCAGCAAAAAATGTTTTCTGAGAACAGTATCCTTCACACCCCTCACTACTGCACCTTGTAGGACTGTAAGGTAGCTGTAACTGAATGGTAACTTCAGATCTGAGGTTCTTGAGGGCAGTGACTAGGAAAGTTACTTATTTTTATCTGAGGTCTCATGCTATGATGTTGGGCAACGAAGTACAAGACTAGGGTTGACTGCGAAGCTTCAAGCAGCAGGCACCTCTAATGTGCCAGTATTTTTCTACTAGATTACGTAAGCATCAAGACATTCCAAACAGTACCAGTGATCAACACAAGTGTTAACAAAACAGCACACTTCACCCCTCAAGTTTATTTTCTGCCTACCAGCCTAATTCCAATTAATGGACCAAAATTGTCAAAAGTAACTGATTTGGATTACAAAAACACACATAGTAACAGCACATATGGTACAGACTTTAAATCAGCATGAACTGGCTTAGAACTTGAATTTAAGGAATATGTAATTCTATGGAATATACTGCATATTATGTGATGCCTATGCATTAGACACTGAGCAGCAACACCACTTCCCTACCTTAGTAATGGCCCTGGATTACAGTAAGCCAGACTTCAATTTAAAGATTTGTGTAACATCCTCAGAGTATACTACCAATGGCCTCAGAAATCCCAGGTAACATACTACCATGTAACTAAACTCTCAACTCATGTACCTCACCAAATGCATAAATTCAAACACATTTAAATTAAACACAACAGGGTCAATTAAAAAAATTAATATGTAATACAAGTATGGGCTGCCAGAGCACAAACTACCATACTCATAACAACGAGCTTGCAAACTGGAAAACAAAATACCATCCCACAAAGAAGGGAACAGAAACATAACCATACTGTTAAGAACAGCTGACCTTAAAGTACAAAAAGTGGATCCACATGCATGAATCTGTGCCTGCATGCATGCATGTTCCATGCATACAGGAAGCCTAGAAGACAGTTAGTCACAATGCATATGTATCAGATGCATAATTCCTAACTTCTGCTTCACTACAAACATAACCCTATTTCAGTTAGCCTATTATTTACTCTAGGAACATTGCCTACAATAAAACTGACAATCCCTGAAGTACTGTTACAATGGGACATAAAAATGACACCAGCTTGCATAACAGCTAGTGTAACTCTACCATATCTACTGCTAAGTGCCTGCATCCTCTTTCTAACAAGCCTCACAGTTACACCTGCCACTACCTATACTATTTTGTATGATTTAACATCAGCTGAAGACCTAACACCAGTCCAAAGCACTCTCTGTCACACTCACTAGCAATGCTACATAGATAAACTGTTCTCACTCCAACAGGGGAGGGAGTCTGCACAGTAGACATCATACAATAAACTTCTACTGCCCAATGTTTGCCCTCTTATGTGAACAAAAAAGCAATATATAGAGTACCAATATACATGGGTGTGCAAGTACTAGAGTAAAACAATACTATAAAACATAACACATTTCTCAAGACATTGTGTAGCCATACTCTTATGTGCAACACCCACTCATTCAACAACTGCTCCCTTCTCTAAGGGCTATAGAAAAAACAAAAAGAGTTGAGCAGAAACATTTCTTGCAAAAAACAGTATCTCATCTATACACACTTCGTAACAGTAATATGAACAACAGATTCAATTTTTATGTTGTCCCACGAAAATTTCAGACGTCATTCTTATCCGATTTCAACTTCATTTATGACACACATAGCTCACAAAATTGTTATGGTCCTGCAATTACATTGAGAGAAACAAGAATAACCACCACTATGCTCTGACTGGAGAATGGAGAATGAACAAAACAACACAGGACCTTATGCTTCTGCTATTCAGAATAAAATATTTATATAAACATAATAACATAGTTCCAAGCTACAGTAATCTCAACCATCTAAACTAAAGATTGGTCATGCTGTAAAAAAAACAGCACTTCTCCGAAGAGATACAAATGAACATTTTCAAAGAAAAATCTTTTGTTTACAATGATCTAACTACATTCGACTGAAATAAATTCCCAACAAGAGGGCCGAGAGAAGTTTGTCTTCATTAAAAACAAATGTATGAAAAGCATGCACATATGCCAAAACCTGGCATAAGAACGTCTATATGGTTACAATTTCATACTGAAGACCAAGCAAGCATTTTATGGGATTGAATTGTGACAGTAGTTACAAACCAGAATATCACCAATATGATGCTCAAGAGATGAGATGCAAACAGTTACCAAACACAAAAAATATGTAAGGCACTGGCATTCTGAATAAAAATAAAGACTGTAATAAGTAATTTCAAAAAACTTTAAGTGAATATCAGAATCTAGATCTGGGACATCCTATTGTGCACAGTATCTCATCTGACAATATACCAGCAAAACAAACTACTCCTATCCAACAACGCTTGTCCGAAATAAATTCAAATGATTGGTGAAAGTAAGACTTTCTTAAGTTTTTCAAAATTCCACAACATTACACTGCTACATGTATGCTAGATCACTCAGGTATGTTCTCTGTTCAGATAACTGAGTTTACCACACATACATCAGTTCTAGCACTCCATGGTCATTTTAACCCAGAGACAACTTCAGGTATCTAGTAAGAAATATTTTTATGAATGCAATCCTGATTTCAAGTTTCAAAACTTAAATACAGGAACAACATTTACAATGACTCAAAACGTGTCACAGAGCCAACACTCACCCATCTACAGCTCATATTTATCTCACACACTTTCCAAACCAATAAGCAAAACCTACAAATTCTCAACCAAAAGTATTGTTTTTGTTTCATTACAAATTTTACTGTGCAATTAAAACACAGTGTCCTGAAGCTGGTAAATTATTACAAATATTATGCTATTACACTGCTTGTTAAGACAAACCAGTGCAGACCCTCATTTGAATTTTGCCCCTGCTACAGCTCCATTTCACTTACATGGCAATTTCCTCCAAAAGTAATCGGTACTGGAGCTCTGCAATTCCACTTTGAAACCACAAAGATTCTCTTCATGACATTAATGTTGGCATATAGAGCCCAATGAAGGCTAAACAAATTAATGTGCCCAAATTCTATGATAGAAAAGCTAACTGGCGAGTATGTAAGCCTAATAGCGAAAGAATTCTTCACAGTTCACAGGACAGTACAGGCCACATGTCTGGGTTCAGCATAATTCAGGCACTGCTCACATCATATATGATTTCCAGGCAGCTTTGGTAGGATTTAATTCCATGGTATTTAGACAAAGATACATTACATTCAGCACAACTTCAATTTTGGACTTCAGTTCATCACCTAGTGCTTCAAAAATAAGCTGACACAGTATTCACAAAATGGACGTTTACATTCCAAAAATAAGAAGGGTTAGGACCTTGGCATAATTTGAGTGTAAAAAGTCAAACTTCATGTTGCCTTGCTTTCAGATATTCATGCCATCACAAAAAAATTTTAATTGTAACACCTTCCACTATACCCTGCTGACAAAACCCTATCTTAGCCTCAAATACCAGCAATAACTCAACTATAATGGGATACCCAGAAACTGGTGACAGTTTGATCTAATGGGGCCAACTTTCTACGTATCTCACTATGTTTCTTTTCAGTGCATAAAAAATTATACAGATTTATAAACAAAGAGTTTACTTTCTATGTATCTTTAAGCTCTATATCACAAAGTCAAAAAGCCAGACAAGACCTACACGGCATAGGTGTTTGGTTGGAAATTCATGATGAAGAACTTTCGTGAGTAAATTTCAACCTGTTAGAAATGTAATATTCCCAATAACACAAGATACAGGTGATTCTTATTGGGGGGGGGGGGGGGGCCCTTGAACCCACCACGAAAAAAGTGGGGGGGGGGTTAGGGAGTTTGGAGGGGGTTCAAGACCAATACGTTTGTGCT
>Ga0123354_10010061_pt1 | contig 14525 bp, 5 predicted proteins | sample TergutLab28metaG_2_FD_97872 | JGI IMG/M metagenome (GOLD analysis project Ga0123354, IMG submission 97872) | Labiotermes labralis P4 segment gut microbial communities from Petit-Saut dam, French Guiana - Lab288 P4 | ecosystem: Host-associated > Arthropoda: Insects > Digestive system > Gut ... | reverse complement strand
GGTCCACTGGCGAGAATTGTCACTGATATATTTCAGTTGTAAATGCAATTACTCTATACTCTTGCACAATAAAACTCCAATATATTCTGCTTGGGGATTATTGAGTGTGTGCAGCCTGCCCGACTCCCCGTCTTAACCAGAGTTACAAGCTCCGTCCTCCCTGGGAACAACATCTAAGATATGTTCCTCATCGGGTCTGCAACGGATACAACAGCATATCTATGTTTTTGGTGCCTGAAATGACTCATTACAAAGGCACCCCGAAATTACGAACTTAATTTTGCCACCTGAGGCTGGTGCCATTATGCCACTGCTTTACTTGTACCATTCTTACCAAACGTTTATAGCAGAATAATTAACAGAAATGCCACCACACAAAATTTAAAAGTATGAGAACAAAAATTTTAATCTGTCTGTGCTATAAATGATTTGTGTTCAGACTAACTACACAGATTAAAATAACATTTTGTTATAAAGCTCAAACTGCAAGAATCGTGCACAGCCTAATCACAAGCTAGTCCAAGTAAATATTTTAGAATTTATTCAGGTCGACAAAATAGTTGTGTACTGCCAACAGCAAGACATCCTCCGTGATATCTTTGTGAGGTTAAAGAATTCTTTTAAATGAAGCCAAATGACCAAGTAGTAAGACACCACATTCTGACATTACTGAGAAAATCAAGAGAGGACTGTTGCCTCTCATTGTCACTACTGACATTCTACTCAGTACCTTAAGCCTTTTGCAGCCTAGCAGTTATGGCACTGCATTTGCCGTCATGAGGTTGCAGATTCGTGTCTCATGTTTTTATTTGATTTTTACTATGCATTTATATTTCATTTATTTTCCTTTATATTCAATGCTAATTTGATCTAAAACTATTATACCTATAATGAACTGCAATAATTGAGGACTGTTCTTATTTGCTTTTTAATCACAACAAAATGAATATTTATTTACACAAACGTAACTGTCACTGTATGATAGTCCGGTACATTTCTGCTTACTTGCATAGTAGGGTGATCCCTGTCAAAAAAACATGTTTATTACTGTTTGCACACCTGTTTTAGACACTGGTTTACTGCATGGTTCGTCAAATGCTGTTGCAGCAGGTGTGCAATAAAGAGGATGGTACTTCTCATAAAAGCACGTGAAATCAGATGAACTTGCACCATTCATGTTTGATGAAGGAAAAGATACTAACAACGAGTATGGATAGCATACATCACTGACATTCAGAAAGAAAGATTTCTCATTTGTCATAGTGTAACTTATCCCCATATACTGGTACACTCAACTTTCTCAAATAAAATAATGTTTGTTCTGTGATACGAATACTACAAACTTTATGAAGCAAGTGATGAATCAGAATTCCCATATGAATTAATAAGACTATGCAACAAATAAATCTATGCTTAGGGGACTGGCTACATGCCTCAAGTGTTAAATTACAATACTAAAAATAGTCACTGTGGCAGTAAGTTTTCTTCCCTGAGAACATCAAAGGATAACGTATGTTACAAACACTATGCTGCAACACGTCTATGACAAGTTCATGAATATTTAAAAAGAAAAAGTCATAAGTAATTTTTTATAAGAGATATACATTTACAGCAAATTGGCATTGATATAATCTAAAGTAAAATAAAAAGTTCACATGCCAGAGCCAAACCGCAACTATCCCACACCAACTTCTTACCTTAAATCCCTAAACCACCCAAACTGGTAACTATGACTCACCTACTGGCAATGATACCAAACATGAAAAACTTGACTCTAATTTTCTCATCGATTTATGAATATGGGCTTGTATTGAGATCTTGCCTCTTCTGGGATGTTACACAGTATACGTCAGTAGTTCGTAACTACCTAACCATATATGCTGTGTAACATCCCAGAAGAGTGAATATCTCAGTTACACCACGGCAGAAGCCTGAAATCATGCACAAGGTTGTACTGCTTGTGTTGGGAATTCTTTATCCTCACAAAGTTTAAGAAGACTCGTCCATACACTCCCACTGTGAAAACAGATCTTGGTCTGCAGTCCTCTTACTGCTATGCACTGAACTTACATCCTTGGTTTTGTGGTTTTTACCATGAATAATATTGAAACCACGTTTGGTCTTCCTCTCATTTTCATTGCATTACTCAGCTGAGCTGAATTTGAAGGGAGAAAAATCAACTGTCAACGTGTCTTCCATGTCCTAATCCCCTGGCTATAAAAAGTTAGTTTAATCTTAAAACGCACATCATAAATGGCAACCAATATCCCCAGACTTGCCCACTTTAATAATAAAACAGTATTTTCCAAGAAGGAGAAAAAAATCTCATCTGATCTAGCATGTTAATCAATTTTTGTGTCATGCCAAATATGAATGTTTTAAATCTCCATCTTCAAAATTATTATAACAGCTTAAAGAATTAAGAATATAAAAAAGCAACTGATGTCTCAAAATTGTAAATCAGGGACACTGTGTAAGCAACCGTAAATTAAGCAAATTCAGTTCTAAAACAAACAAAAGCAAGTTAAAGGGTAAATGATAATGGGACTGCGATTTCCTAAAAGTCAATAAATATTAACTTCAATTTCTGTCACTATGGATAAACACTATGAACTATCAATATGATAACCATACCTGCACGTTTGCCTTCTTTTTACCATAAACTAGAAAAAAATAATTCTGTTATTTTCCTCATATTGACACACTAGAAAATAATCAAATCTCCAAAATGAACTACTTCCGTAGCAACCTTGCACCAATAACTAGTTAATTTCAAATACTATGCATTGACTATACACATGAATACATACATACTTTTGTACCTGGAACAAATAAACATGACACACTAGATTTATGAAGTAAATATGAAGCCCTACTTGCAAAACATAAATATAAGGTTGACCACAATGCATGGTAATCTCTGCACACTGCATTTAGGTTTTCTGTGTTTTGAGTGTGGACATTTAACTTGAAATCTGTAAGTTTTTTTCACCACTGCTGGTCAAATGATGGTCATCTATTGGACATATAATGTTTTGATTTGTTCTGATACTTCAGGAGAACATACTGACTCCATCTTCAAGGTAGAACCACCTGATCTGGTTCAATCCCCCTGATGATAAGAGGTGGTATATTCCTCCAATACATGTGAACAAAGTAAAAGAGAAAAAAGTGTAAAAACCCAAAATATGACCATCATTTCATCAACTTCAAATTCAATCTTTATACAGTATATCACATGTATGTTACAGATTATGAACCACAACTTCAATTTAGTATTTGCTTCACAGAAACATAACACCTGAAAGCCCAGTCACTAAACCCATCACATATAAAGAGGTAAATATGGAACTATAATCACCAAGGAAGTGAGAACAGGCTAATGTATTCAGTTCCAAAAAACAAAAAGTCTATATATGTACATAATGATGTGTAATTCTAATTCCTCCAGGTAAGGAATCGGTTCTGCACACCAAAGGCTAATCTGTACAAGAGGTATATATAGGCCTCCAGACAGTTGCAAAATTTCATAGTAAGTGACTGAAAAATTATGACACAATCTAAGGCAAGTTTATGGGGGGGGGGGAATGTTTTTTGAACTGAGTAACAGTTTTATTAAATTTTGTCACATGCAGTTTCCTGAGTACACAAATTTGTACTTTGTTATTTAAAAACAGGTTGACAGAATTACAAACTGTACGTGCGATTTATAATTACTAACATGCTTTGTACAACTTCATATTTTGTTGATTTAATGTATGATGCAGAATAACTTTTTGACTTTGATGCCTCATACTGCATCATTATATACTTTAACTCACAGCATAACATTTCAAAAGTTACACTTAACTTTAACTCAGAACTGACTCTATTATTACTCCTCTTGTACAGACACACCCTTCATATTTTAAAAAAGAGTTAATGGGAAATGTCAGTATTACTGTGTGTCAGTCAATATGTCAAAATGCCACACTATGAAAAATATAGAAACATCCACCTTACAAACACGGAATATTTCATCAACAATACCCTAGTGAACACCTTTTCAAATTTGTACCTATAAGTTGCATATTTTTCTTTAGTGTGGTGTCATTTGTAATGCCAATGTAGGGCTTACTTATACATTCTTTTTCACATCGTTCTGTAATGTGCTTTACTCTCAGTGGCGTCGTCTTCCACCACTGTGCCGTCGATCATTATCACGACGATCATGACGATTGTGACGGTAGTGGCCAGACTTTGAGCTGCTGTGCTGACTGTTACTATTACGGCTATTTTCATAACCTCTAGAGCCATCACTAGAAGCATATGGGTGGTGTCTGTTGTTCCCATAGTTATTATTGTTAGTTTTAAATATTTCCTCAAGATTTCCACCCAAATGGTATGAACTATTCATTTGGCTTCGAAACAGAGGCAAACTGCTGCTTGTAGTAGGTGTATGGTAGTAATTCAACTGGAAATGCCCTGCACCCAACATCTGCTGTCCAAGCTGAAGTAACATATTGTAATCTGGCATTGCAGTTGCAACTGTAGTACTTTCAAAATCGATTGGAAGGGACTGGGTACGTTGTCTGCTATGAATATTATTCATGCCGCCCTGCCCTTGGTGAATGTCAATGTTTGTATTTCTTGATTGCAAGTGTAAAACCTTGTTGAACAAACTTGTTCCCTCGAATAATGCTAAAGAATAGGGCACTGAACATACATGTTTAAAAGTAATGAAGCCAAAGTTGCGTTGCCTGCCATTATTATCTTTTGGTATTTTTACTCTCTCCAGTGGACCAGCCTACAAAAATAGAAACAAATGAACTTAGCCTCCAAAATTTTTCCATCTTAAAATACGGACATTTACATGATATAGTTATTACAAACTCATATAAATTTCAACACACCTGAATAAACAGCTCGTACAGTACTTCTTCGGTAACTTTTTCAGACAAGTTGCCACACCAGACTGTTCTTTCATCGTCCATTTTAGAGCCGAACCGAAAAGCAGTTTACGACGTCTACTTCCGAATGATTCTTGCCCAACAGCTAACAAGTTACCTTAATGGCCTGATAAATTTGGCGCAGAGGAGCAAATCCTGATACATACTTCATCCCTTTTTTTGAAACCAAATAAACAGTTACAACCACAACTGCGATGACAAGTACAACATATCTCACTGCTTTTACAAATGCCTAGACACTCTGATCCATTTGCCTAAGCTTGTTTATCAGGCGGCGCGATTGGTGGTTCTGGTCCATGGATTAGAGAGCTCTGGTCTAAACCATGCTTAGGTGGACCACGGATTACAGATTTTAATAGACTTCAATGTTAATAACAAAGCATTTTTAGTGTATTACACATACAGATGAAAATAACTATATTTCACCTAGTAGTACAGTAGGAATACAACTACATGCTTCGACCCTATTAGTGGGCCATCTTCAGGTTGTGATTTAACTTACAGAGCAGCTATTAAAGACGTGAGGGGTACTCTTTTGGGGTATTTGGGATTGGGTGGGGGGAACGAGATCTCGTTGTTTCAATAGTGGGTACCATGACCTAGAGCTGTTATAAGTGAATTATCATTAGTTGTTTATGTACATATGTCAAAGTAGGTTACTATTCTTATGCTAAGGATATGTTACAAATAGTATCATTAGTAATATTGTTGTCAATATACTTAAAACTAGCATGCTATAATGTCATAGTTCATAAAATTCTCGCAATAATGTCATAGTGTCAGTCAATATTTTCGTGTATTATTTTACATCAGAACTTGTTTCTACAGGCTTAGCAATGTTATAACAGAGCAGTGTTTCCACTGGGTGTGCAGTTTTAGCAGAGGTGGGTTTTTGGCGGTAGCCCACGTTCGCGTAGTTAAGAGGAATCGTGGCATGGATGGGTGCCAATCCAGATGGTCTTCTATATTCTACCTCCTCTTTTCATCCAAAAAAAGAGGCGGTAAAATATAGAAGACCATCTGGATTGGCATTGTGTCATCTGTAAATAAAATCGGTTTCGATTGGCCAGCTATTATATTCGGAAGATCGTTTATGTACATTAAGAAGAACAAAGGACCAAGTATTGAACCTTGAGGAACACCGCGTTTTATTCTGAAAAAGTAGTATTATTAGAAAAGCTATTATTTATTAGTACTATCTAATATTTATCACTGAGTTATGATCATAGCAGTGCATTGGTTTTGCCCCTGAATCCTTAAAATTCACATTTAGACAATAGCATATCATGATTTACGGAGTCAAATGATTTTTCTAAGTCACAAAATATTCCACCAACTTTTTTTCAGTTTTTCACCGTGCATATTGTCACAATTCACATATATTCACCAACACATTCACACTTTTTAATGACACTATAAAACTTTAATTTGTTAAAATAGTTAAAATCCCTACATGTTTCGGTTTATATTTAAACCATCTTCAGGGAGCTATTAGTTCATGCTAAAGTTACTTATATCGCTTGTTGCTATGATGGCATTGTGGTAGCATGTCTGTAATAGAATTTAATATAATCTATTAGCTATCGTCTCCGTCATTCCAGGTATAACTTAATATCAATCAATCAATAAATAAACATTAGGACGATCAGGTTAAATTATACCTGGAATGATGGAGACGATAGCTAATAGATTATATTATATTCTATTACAGACATGCTACCACAATGTCATCATAGCAATAAGTGATATAAGTAATTTTTGTATGAAATAATAGCTAATAGATTATATCATATTCTATTACAGACATGCTACCACAATGCCATAATAGCAACAGGCGATATAAGTAACTTTAGCATGAAGTAATAGCTCCCTGAAGATGGTTTAAATATAAACCGAAACATGTCGGAGGTTTTAACTATTTTAACAAATTAAAGTTTTATAGTGTCATTAAAAAGTGTGCGTGTGTTGGTGAATATATGTGAATTCCACCAACTGTTGATTGACTATTAAGTGCTAGTAATATTTCATTCATTGGTTTGAAGGAGGCTTTTTTGGTTGAGGAATTATTTCTGAAACCACATTGTTCGGTTGTTAATATATTATTTTGGTTAATGTGTTAGTATATATATACACACACACATAACTTTTTCTAGAATATTTGAAAAGGATGTAAGTAATGAGATAGGCCTAAAAATTTGAAGAATACGTCAAAATTAAAAACTTAAATCTTAATTTTGAAACTGTGCCTTTCGTTGGTTAATGTTACGCCATTATATTTTACAATGCATGGTGCAAAAAATATGAGAATGAAGGCCTCACCTACACAGAGTCTAGGTCTGTATGCATTGAAGCAGCATAAACCATGGTTTCATGACGAACCTCATCTGTGCCCCACACATCAGAGGCAATATGGCGTACTTCTCCGTGGAGTGACCACATTGCGACGGATTAGAAACTATTGAATGAAAGCGGGATGGTAGGGTGTCGCAACAAGATCTCCCAACGCCAACCTTTGAATATTCACAGAGACTTTTGTTGCGCAATGCAGAGTGAGCAGCCTAGAAAATTAAGGATTCCGCGTCCCATGTATAGTGTTATTGCGGACAGCTGAACGAGAAATTAAATAGTGATGCTCTACAAATTTCCGAAAGTATTCCTATGAGAATATGCTTGTTTAATTATTTGTGTTAATCAACGCTATATATTCAGAGTTGGGTATAGATAAGTGAACTGAATGCCGAGTGTTGCTGAGAAGTTGATAGAATTCATGCCCCGTGATTTAATAGTATTCAAAACACCACTGAATGGTCAGTCTCTCACACCTGTTTTATTCAGTAGCTACATGTGTAGGTCTAGAGATGGATCAACATCAGGCTAGACGCAGTCATTAAAGTGAAAAGTGATAAATGCAGTATATAAGAGTGTTTTTGTGCGATCCCACAAATTTTAACAATAATTAATTAAAAACTATATTTTTTATGTGGTCGATAGTAGCTGCATGGCAATTATGGAGTTATTGTGTTGACATTTTTCATTCCTTATAAACAAACAGGTCGCAGATATTATTATATTTATAGATATTAAAATATATTTTGTCTGTCTGTGACAATGAACATGCACAGATCAGTGAAACTGGCTCCAAAACAATAATACCATGCCATACAATATAATGAGGTTTCAACATAAATAACACCACTCTGGTCCGTACCTAACAGGAGAGACAAGAAGCCCAACACCACTATATACGCATATACCAACTGAATCATGCAACTTACATGCCAAATATAATGTTGCACACCAAGTTAACACAAGCCATGTACTCTGGTGACAACCATGAAAACATGAATTCTTGAGGAAGTGTACCAATAGCCTGCACTCTGTCAATGTTGGCACTATTTGAGCATCACATTATCATATATCTTACTGATTTTTACAGTTTATATGAGCATATCATATAACACTCAACGATTGAGATCTCTATAACCTTGCAGAATGACTTTGCAATTGTAATTTTATATATTTTTATGGCCAAAAGATGACCACTTTGTGGTCGAGAAGTGTAGCAGTGTAACGCATCTTAAAAAAATAATGAATAGCTTTGTTATACTGCTGCTTGTAACCTTGCATAATAATGTAAAATAATATAAAATTTGGATGATTGTGAAATATCAGAATTTAAAATTATTCAGAGCGTGTGTGGAGTGATGTATACAGCAGACATATGTGGTGAGTTATGAGCCAGAGTATTTGCATTATTCACAGTGCACTATCCAGACATCACCACCAAATACTGTCCAGCTTTACCATGCACGCAACCAAAAACGTAATTGGTGAGTATCCACAATTTGCCACGGAAAATCCTTTTCACATTAGGCACTTTGGTTCGGAAACTCCTACATTACATTGTTTTGAATGTAGCTTCATGCTTCAAAGTAGACTGAGCCTGACAGTTCCAAGTTTAGCAGCATGCAAAATAAACCAGTTGGAAATGTACTGTAAACGGATACAGTAGCGTTTAACTTACTACTCCATTGTACACAAATGATATTTTTCTGCTTTTAACAGAAAGAAACTTCATGGATGACAAATTCGTGTGAGCATGTTAACCATGGATAGGAGGCAACATTGCCAGTATAAAATTTACAGCATAATAAAAGGTAAAGTTCACCCTAGAACAAGCCATGAAGACCCAGAGGCTGAGTAGAGGTATAACCATACTCTTTCTTTAACCTTGGCGCTAGTTGGGTGTGGGTGGTCAACGCCATGCCCTGGCCGCTTTACCCCTGGGAAGGAGACCTGGTACCCATTTTATAGGAGGCTGGATGGGCCCAAGTGCCAGTCTGGACAGGTGCAGAGAATCTCGCTCCCACTGGCATTTGATCCCCGGACTGTCCAGCCATTAGTGAGTCACTATATCAACTATGCTATCCTGGCCCCACATTTACAGCATAGTTCTAGATGTCGGTACTCTGTTCCCCCCCCCCGCCAGGGATAAAGGAGTCCAGGCAAGAGGCTTACCATTCATATTCATCTGGTGCCAAAGTTAATTATGAGTACAGCTGTACCTCCACAACCCCCAACACACCTTCATGGCATGTAGATGGACAAATTTACCTTTTTCATAGTTAATACATAATTGCATAGCATAATCAGTGCAGGTGAGAAAAAAAATGCTTGTATGAAAACTGGAACTTAATACATGATCTATGACCACCAGCAGTCTCCTGCCTCATCCACTCGGACACCAGTGATTATGTACGTCGAACATTCTTCCTCTCTTCTTTGCCACAGGACCTTGTTACACGTCTTGGACAGTTAATGAGTATTAATTCGTGTTCATCTTCAAATTAGGTAGACACATTGGTGTCTTTCACCTGTGCCTGTGTGAATATACACATTCAATATCACAGGTTGTTGTCATGATAAATGCCACCAGACCTGGTATATGAACAGGCATAAATAAACATTCCACAATTGCCACAAGATATTGTGGGTGCACCTTAAGAGAGCAGCACTACTTCATGAATACTACTGATATATCTCCACACTGTCACTCTTTTCAGACTATTTCAAATTCAGAGCACTGATATTCAGCCCACCTGTAATTTTGAAGTGTCCTTCAAGGGGTACAATGTACAATGCTATGCAAGTCAGACAACAGTCTACCAACCTGTGTAACAACCTAGAGATATTGTCGTAGATGCACATACTGTCTTCGTGTAAAGTGCCCATTTTTCTTGACAGCTCAGAAAGAAACCTGAATTTTTTCAACAGATTATTGAAAAATACTGAATATCCAGTTCCATTTGGACAGACATAACCAAGCTAATAGTCGCTTTTTGCAATTCTGTGAACGCACCCAAGCAATACAAACTTTTATTCCTCTATGTACCCAACAGCCAGTACTTACACACAATCTGTCTTACATCTTTGCCGTTTTGGACTGTGCCAGTCAAACAAACAGCTGCTGTGGAGTTTGAGCTCATCACAGTAATTCTGCTGCCAACTGGCACTTGTACCAAGTCACCACATTCATTCTTTCCAACAGTAGATGCAAAAAATTCCATACATTCCAAAATCTTCCTTGCAGGAATTTACACTTATGAAATGTTGCCGGTGTTTTTAGTGGTTAGCTGACCCATCTGAACATTAAATTACTTTGGGGACTGCAGCACTGCTGAACATCTCTTCAGTAAATTTAATCATACACTATTGGAAGAGATGGGCTAAAAAACATATGCAGTCTGCTTAGGTCTGAAACACTTATCAGATGTCACATACACAATTCCACATACAGCAATACCTGAAGTGGCAAGCAGTAGCCACTTATGGACTGTTTGGCTTCAATAACTTGTGCCATATGCCTTCTAATTTTAGGAACATTTCGGAAGATGTTTTAGAGGAGAATTGTTACAAAAACATTGAGTGTCGAAAGACAAATAAAGGCTACAAATGACTGACAAAACCACTGAGAATTTCACTGGCTCACTGACTGAAAACTTGAGCATTCTAATACACTCACTGTTATTCAACAAAAATTGTTCTTCGAGCAACAGGAAATGTATGACTGTGTTACGTGATGTTGCAGAAAAATTTGTTTTGCCAGCTGCTCGGAGTTTTCACGGGAATGGCATACCAACTTCCATGGAGAGGGTAAATGGTGAGTGGCAAGATGGCTGGAGGCAACAGAAAGTTTTGAACTGCATTACTGTGATTGGATTATGACACTAAAACTGCCTTACTAGGCACAGCACACAGAAATCTGGCATTTCTACTAGCTATTTGAGCACCTAAAGGTAAAGTACTTACTTTGTAGCTTCTCATGGATCAACCCCATTAGCAGAACACAGAGGCTTGATACTTTTCTGCCATCAGCAGTAAGCCCAGCACCAACAGGTATGTTTCACAGCCAGGCGTTATTCCTATATGAAACTTATACATGACTGTATACACACACAAGACATATGTTCCACTTTATAAGGAGGCAGGTTTTGTGATATGTTTGTTTGACTGTGTACTGTCCACAAATGATACCAAAGAAACAGTGAAAGTTGGCTGTCTTCATACTCAAGGTCCGTCTTCAATACGTTTTCTCATATTACCCTTGTATTTTGTGAATTCACCAGTCAACAGGGTTGACCAAATTTAGGAGAAGGCAACAAGATGAACCTACTTAACTAACATTACAACAGCACAGAAACACCAGGAAACTGCTGGAAAATCAGCAAGGTCTGTTTCTAGGTACATAAATGTGAATATGAGTTAATTTTAACTTTTTATAACTTCATTTGTACTACTGAAAGTGACACTGTCTTAATGTCCAGCATCTGCATAGCTACATGATTTTATACCAACAGATTTTATGGTAATCATTAAATAATCATAAAGTTAAAAGTGCGTGGCAATTTATAACACTACGTATGTATTTACCAAGCCTAGAAACTACGAAACTTTGGAGCATAAGGCTGTACTAGACATGATTCTCATTTCTACACAACAGAGCATGTCACAGAACTAAGTGAAGCTCTTTCTTCAAAAAATAATTCAGTTGACTACCATTCTGATTAGGCACTAAAAACAAAGTATTTAAATTCTGCTTCCATTAACTGAACCAGAAAAAAAACAAGTCTTCATAGAAACAGAAGAATCAGTAGCTAAACCTTGCAACTGCAAGAACTAGCCCAATTGTATGTACATACAACTGTTATGTGATGTGCATTCCACAAACAGCTGCAGGCCTGTTTGACCATAAGAAACAAAGCACAGGGCCACAATGGAGGATTCAGGCTTGACATAGCATATATGACCTCAGGATAGGCATAGTCACATTAGTGAAGTTTAGGTGAGCATTAATTGTAAATCTCTTGCCCCCACATCCCTTCTTTCTCTCTCCTTCCCTTCACAAAGAATGCCCCAACCACATGTTTCTCCAAGAATATGGCACTAGATGCTGCTGCATGAAACTGTAAATTATTCTATTCTCAACCGACAAAAGTAAAAGTTTGCCTCAAGCTGGCATCACTGGAAAATGCCTCCTGTGACATCAACACAGATCAACAGGAAAAAATAACAGCAGAAATGTAACAAGAATCATATGAATTTGGTTTTCAAACAGTTGTATAGCATGAAATCCATGCCTAAATTTATGGACAAAATTTCACAATTAAATTATGATCAATAAACCCACATCACACTGCATGACTGGAAGTATATTACAAAAATTTACACACAAAAAAGTTGCATCCCTTAATTCACTTATCATACAACCACTTAAATACACGAAACTGAAACAAGCTTCTTTCTAATTTAGGTACTATTTTCTCAAATTCAAGTGGTGTCACAATTGGAAGCAAAAATGCAGGTTTATTTTTGAAGGTTTAAACAATTTTTTTGTGCCAAATACGTCTTCATTTTGATATCATCATGATAACAAATTCTGTAAAAAGAAAAAAAAGAAACGAGAGTAAATTGGTCAGCCACAATACACACACTACACAGTTAGTAATATTAATATCTTGTTAGCAATACTGCTAGTGAGCTACAGAACCATATCGAAATGTAGGTATTCATATGCATTAGTAAAAAAAGAGCCACATAACACGATGGTACATAAAACAGCACACAAAAGATGTAATACATCGCAGATTCTGTTGTTACCAATACACAAAACCTACATTTCAGGCAACTCGTGTAAAATCAGACAAAGGTGTGTGATATTCAGTATTTATATAATATATGAAGCAGCCACAACAGACCCAAACTCTCGGCATACATAAAAATGTTTAAAATTTTGTGGCAACTGACAACACCATGAACTATTAACTGCTACTGGAAATATTAACATGTTACAGTTTGTGCTCATAAGTTGAGCCCTCCTCTCTATCAAAGCTTTCGACCCTTCTTGGACAGAGATTGAACGGTAGTCAAAGAGAAACAAAAATGCACAAATGTTTCAAGACTTCCTTAGTAATAAGAAGCTCAAAAGAAAGGAAGCACTAATTAATGCAATTAAGATTTACAGCTCTGAGTGCTCTCTCTGTCTCTCTCTCTCTCTGCATGTTTGACCATGGCCATTGTCAGTACATGCCTTCTTTGCCACAGAATATAAACTACTCATATATACATAAAATATAACCTCTTAGCTGTATTACCAAACTGAACTCATCAGTTACTTCAATTTCATACAATGTCTGGTAAAGAAGGATGAAAATACTGTGTGCACGCGCGTGTGCATGCATGTGTGCAGACCCTATGATGGATCTCTTAATAGGATGCAACATGTAACTGTTTTTAAATCAGCTGTTAATAAAATAGGAATTTACCTTTTCAGTGTTGTCCATAGGGCTGATAGCGCCAAACCTGCCGATACCTATAGGGAAGACATCAATCCGTCTTTTTAGACACAAAAATGGAACTTTCATATTTCCTACTATTGAAATTAACAGAAAGTACATTACCAAGGTTCACGTATCATAAAGGCCGACTTCATAACCAAACTTCGCAACCCCTCGTAGGACAGTTGTGTCACAAAATAACATACTGACGTTTTGCAATATGTAGGTGTTGAAGTGACATGCAAGCTGTCATTCATACATGCATATACATGTATACTGTATATGTGTATGAGTGTGTGTGTATGTATGTTTGAATGCATGATGCATGAATGACAGCTTGCACGTCCCTTCAAGACCTCCATACCACAACACACAATGGATGTGCATATTTTTGTTCATAAAAACCTTTATTTTAGCAAAATTAATATTTCATCTAGCTGTAAAGAAAAGGATTTGCAAATTTCTGCTGGTGAACTGGAGACTAAATTATTTATTTTAAGCTAATACTATGTGTCTACAGGAGATTTTAGTCAGTTCATAAAAAGTGTACAGAATGCTTTGAAACATCTGTATAAACCTAAAGCATAACTTTTAATCTCTGGAGACGTAAACAATACAAATATAAATATACAGAGTGTTTCACGACTTTAGGGCATAACTGCAGGAGGTGATTTCCTAGGTCTTTGTGATCAAAAAAGTTCATATAAACATGTGTCCGATTTTGGACGGTTACGGAGTTATG
>Ga0123354_10010058_pt1 | contig 14527 bp, 14 predicted proteins | sample TergutLab28metaG_2_FD_97872 | JGI IMG/M metagenome (GOLD analysis project Ga0123354, IMG submission 97872) | Labiotermes labralis P4 segment gut microbial communities from Petit-Saut dam, French Guiana - Lab288 P4 | ecosystem: Host-associated > Arthropoda: Insects > Digestive system > Gut ... | reverse complement strand
GGCGCTGTACCGAGCCTGGGACAAGGCTCGCGAAGTAGCAGGCATCCCGGGATGCCGCTTCCATGACCTGCGCCACTGGAGCGCAACACAGGCGGTTGTACGAGGCGGAGCCTCGGAGTACGAGGCTAGAGGCATGCTAGGCCAGGCCGATTCAAAGGTGTTGCGCCGCTACCTGGACAAGCTATCAGGACGACCGGCGGAGATTGTGGCCAAGATGCCGATGCCTGATTGGGCTGTACTCAAGGCACCAGTACAAACTCAGAATGGTTCACCAATGAAGGCGCCATAGGCAGTGTAACAACTCAAAATGACTGATTATTGTTCGAAACCGAGACTGGAGTTGCTGTGATATCCGACGAGTGGATTACCAGTTAAGATCGATGCCGCCAAGAAACTCCTTATGCCGGATAATGCCCATATGTCATCGGTCCAAACTCGCGGCACCTCGGTAGCGGTAACGCGGCCTGGAAAAGCTTGCCGCTCCATTTGACCAATGGTGACGTTGTAGCCTCCTCTTCTAATGCCTTGCGTGTAGCCGGTCACACGCATCCCAGAATTGGTGTCTTCGAATGTGACCCTCGCGTACTCCCATATTGACCAGCGAATCAAGTCTGACAGATCCGCTTGTTGGCGAAGCGCGCTGGATCGCAGGATCTCCTCGTGTCCAGGATGGTTACGAATGATGAATTCAGTTCCATCAAACCCAACTTCGATTAGTTGGTTCAGCTTCTCCTCAGAGGAATCCCACCTGATGTCGGGCTCTCTATTTTCGTAAACATCATTGAGCGACGAAAATCCGGGACTGGGAAGATGCGCATAGTCAACTGGACGTATGACAGTGTTGCCATCCTCGTCCAGTACTATTCGAGTGGTTCCTTGTGGCGAGATCCTGTGCAGTTCATCAAGTTCGCTCAGAGCCAGTGCTGCTAGCTCTGGGTAAGCCAAGATGGTGGCCCTGCTGCAGACTTCACTTCTATCGAGAACAAGTGCGAGATGCGGAAAGCGTCCCGATGCAATCAGCGCTCCCGCTTCACCGCCCTCTCTCCAGTGCGGTGCGCTCCAGATTTCCTCCACGATTCGCATGTAACGGTGAGCGCACGCATGCTTTCTCCGCCATTTCCAGAGCTTTCTCGAGTCGTCTTCTGGTGTTTCACTTCGACGCTGCATCACGTTACCGTACTTATCGAATACGATCTTGGATCGTGGAACGGGCGGCTCAGTCGTGAGACCGTCACGGAAACATGTGCAAGCCACATACACGTAGCTTTCACTCATGAGATCGCCTTCTCACGATGGGCTCCCATCACTAGCTGTGTCGTCTGTCAATGATATTCATAATGAATGAGCCGGCCATCACCATCAATTTCTACGTGGTCGGCCGCCCCCTACGAGCCTGCGCTAGTACACCAGTTGAATGGAGTCGGTAGCTCGCCATCCTGGATGACACACGGAAACGAGACGCGACAGCTTCTGGTTTAGTCAAGCCCTGATGTACCGCCGCAAGTAGTAGCGGACGCGGGAGGAGCAGAGTACCTCCAAGTGCGGTTGCCTGTTCTTCTTCATCAGGATTGCAGGTACGGAACGGGACACCGGCTATCTGCCGGATTTCCGATAGTTCGTGGTTGAGCACAATATGTGCAAGCTCATGTGCAACATCACTGTTGAGTCGACCAACGGAGGCCATTGGGTTTGTAACAATAATCCGATTGCCACGAACTTGGAACGTCGCTGCGGAGAACGCGCCTATCTGGAGCGCCTCGACCTCCTCAAAGCGTTTGCGATCCAGTAACCGTTCTCCACTGACGATTCGGACTCTCAGGTGATCAGCCAATCGTCGAAGATCAAGAGGTTCTTCGGGTTGAAGCCCGAGTTCCTTGCGAAAGAGCACAGCATCGCGCTCTGCCTGCGCCTTGAACCCCCTTACCAACGTCACAACTCGCCCGCATCCACTAGTCGTTCGAGTTCATTCTCCATATCACTTAGGAGCGCACTCAAACGCTCAGATACGCCGGGACGAAGCACACGCTCTGCTCTCAGGTGGCAAGCAACATATCTGACACCGACGGGCTCGGCAGCCAATACCGAGTACATATCTTTTAGCATGTTCGCGAGCCTCGTCGCGTTCTCAGTTGTCAGCCTGGGATCAGCGTAGAGATGCTGTACAGCGGTCTCCAACCCATCTCCTATCCGCTGAGGTGTCTCTCGGAAGAACTTGCTTGGCGGTAGGCCAAGCCAAGTGCATAGTTTTGTGAAGGAAACCAAATCAGGCTGGGCGCCGCCCTCTACTCTTGAGAAGGTTGAGAACGACACACCAGCCGCCTCGGCCGCCTGCCTCAGAGATAGCGATCCGCGCCGATCCCTTAGCAGCCGACCAAGCTCAGCTAGGTCCAGGCGCTCGGTTGCATTATCAAGGTCGCCACTCATGCTGCGAGGTGAGTTATAGGAGTCCGCATGCAGTACAGTGTAGCGCGACCTGCCTGATCTGTGCGTCAATGCCGCTCTGGCGACACGCCGTGATCGTTACATGCATGCAGCAGTGCTGCTTTACTGATACAGTTTCACCTGAGGTTGCTCAGCCAATAAGGAGGTGACCATGGGCGCAGGCCATGGAGGTGGTTACAGTGAATCACCCAGCTCTGGTGCTGCCTTTCGCGAGAATATCAAGGACCTGGCGAAGAAGTTCCCACTCGATCACGATGGCAGATTCGGTAAGCCCGGACGCGGCAGGGCCCAAGTTGTGGTGTCAGGCGATCCCGCAGCAACAGCCAAAGAGTTCTACAAGAAACTCGGGGCAGGCGGCAGGGAGCAGATCTTGCCTAACGGAAAAGGCGGGATTACTTGGTTCGATGACGGATCCCGCGTTGTTTACCGCCCGGTATCATCATCCGACGGCAGCCCGGCCGTTGATATTACGATCACTGGTAGCGACGGAGACCAGTACAAGATTCACTTCCAACCGACAGGATTCAACCGATGAACACTACTCAAAACATACTGACGCATAATGAGCTCGCATCCATCCAGCAGCTTGTTGGAGACACGATGCAGCTGATCGCGGGGCGTAGTTTCTGGAACCCAACCACCACGATGGATGCGATCATCGTTACTAGTGCAACAGTGGTTACCATCTGGGGCGACTCCGAAGACCTGGCATTCGAGGGTTTCGAGGACACTTACTCCATCATCCACGTCAGTGACGGTGACCTAGGTGGCCTCGAAGAAGCCAAGACCAAGGGGGAAATTTACCTGCAACACGCAGGGCAAGTGATTTCCGGCGTCAACATCGTCCGTGAGACAATCACAGAAAAGCGACAGGGAACGCCTACCTGGGTCTACGAGACTGACATCGCCATCGTACTGAATCTCGAGAACGTACGGCTGTGCATCGCGAAGAGCAGCCACCATGATGAAGTTCTCAAGCTGTTGTTCGCTCCGCTGTCATCCGAGTTAGCAATTCCGGAGGTGATCGGGGGTTGGCGTCCAGAGCTTGGCGTCGAGTATGAGCGCTCGACTCATGTATTGCCCCTTGAGGCGTTGCTGGAAGCAGATGACTAGTGACTCGAAGGTACACCACGCTAGATGGCTTATTGCGGTTCGTCCAATCGGCCGCACCAGGCTATCCGATGGGACACCCAACCGATGGAGATCAACAAGTACCCGCAATGTCAGCAGTGCCACTAACTGCGGTTCCTGAGTCTTTATGCGCATTCAACGACCTAGGGCGATGCGAGAATCCAGGGCTGGCTGGCGTCCACTTCTTCAAGCAGGATAGTAAGTTCAGCCGAATCCTTGAGAGTCCGTGCGCTTACGTCGATAAGTTTCGAGGTTTCCGAGCGGTGCTTACGCCCGATGTTTCGATTCTCGATGGGATGGCACCATGGCAGAGGTCCGCCGTCGTGGTCATTTCGCGCCAGATAGGAGTGGTCTGGCAAGAACACGGCCTAACCGTGATCCCGACATTACGTTGGCGGGACCAACATGATTGGGAGACAGTTGCCTGTGGTGTTCCGATGAACAGCGTCGTTGCTGTTTCCTGCTATGCATCTACCAACGACCGTGAACTGCGTTACGAGTTCGATCGCGGCCTTCCTTACATGATTGAACGCCTTGCCCCACAGGTGGTGATCGTTTATGGGCGGACCAACAGGAGGATCTTCAGAGAACTCAAGCCTAAGGCTGAGTTCATCGAGCGCCTACCCCCAATAGCTCACCAGCTTGATACTCGGCAAACACAAGCGGCACCAAACCAGGATTTGTTGCCCCTAGCAGCATGATGGTTCGAGGCAACACCAATCAGAGGATACGGATGCGGAAGCGTAACAGTGCAACTAGGTCATCCGAGAGCACAAGTACTCTACGATCTCTACCGCCTGTCTTCGAGTAATCACGACACGCCGCGAAAGGTCCGAACTTCCTAAATCTACATAGGTAGTATTTGATCTATGAAGATGACGAATGCTTCAGTAGCTATCGCGGTTGCGCTCATGCGGCAACCTCATGATCACCACTGGGGATACGACCTCTGGAAGCAGACTGGTGTTCGATCTGGAGCTTTGTATCCAATTCTCGCAAGGATGCTGGAGCAGGGTTGGCTTGATGACGGCTGGGAAGATGTTTCCACAATCCGTGAGAAACGTCCTCCTCGGCGCTACTATGTTGTCACAGATGAAGGCATGCGACAGTTAGGCGCAATGGCTCGTTCTGCTGCAACTGAGACACGATTTACGAGGCCCGCATCACTTGGAGTGCAGGTGGCAATATGATCGATCTCTCTTCACTGCTCACGATCTGGCCAGTTTGGGTGATCTGGCTTGTCTTCGGATTCCTGCCTGGAGTAGCGACTCGGCTTCTCTCGTTAGGTTTCAGCAAGGATGACCCTCGTCGCCAAGAACTGCTCGCAGAGGTCTATGCGGTACCTCGTTGGGAACGACCGCTCTGGGTCGCAGACCAGGCTGAACGGGTGGTGTTTGATGGCGTCTGGGAGCGTCTTGTGGGCGTTGCTGACGGATGGTTCTTCAATCGATGGATGCTAGGTGATGGAGCCGCAATGCACATGGCTTATCCTGCAACATTTGGCATACCGTCCCCTGAGGAGATCGCGCTGCTAGAGCCTGGCGACGTCGTGAAACTCATGTTCGAGCCGAAAGGGCGGCTAGTTACCGATGATTGCTGTGGTGAACGGATGTGGGTTCAGGTAACGACCGTACACGCCTCAAGTTTTGAGGGAAGCCTGGATAACTCTCCCCTGATGTTCAACCATCTCCATGCTGGACACCACATCCACTTCAAGGCTCAGCACATCATAGACCTGGATTATGCGCCGTTTGGTGATCCACTTCTGGAATGTCAGACCTCTGCTCTACAGTGTCACGTACCTGATCAGTTTGGCGCACCTATGTTGGACGGAGAAACACCATGTCCCTGGCAGTCTTGACACCACCACTACAGGCCACTGCACCGGTCAAGCTTGTGTACACAACTCCGATGGGTGAGTTGTTCCACGGCGACTGCCTCGACCTGATGGCCACAATGGCAGATAACAGTATCGACCTGATTTTTGCCGATCCACCGTTCAATCTAGGCAAGCTGTACGGTTCTCACTACGATGATGAGAAAGCTGAAGCGGAGTACGTGGCATGGTCGCGAGAGTGGATCGAAGAGGGCGCGAGGCTGTTGTCGCCTGGTGGAGCCTTCTTCCTGTATAACATTCCGAAATGGAACATCCTAAACGGCGCGTTTATGAGTGAGCTCGGCCTAACCTTCAGGCACTGGATCGCTATTGACATCAAATTCGGCATGCCGATCCCTGGGCGTCTCTATCCAAGCCACTACAGCTTGCTTTACTTCACCAAGGGGAAGCCCAGGGCCTTCACCAGACCTCGAGTGCCTGTGCCCGTGTGCCGGCATTGCGGCGGTGATATCAAGGACTATGGCGGGCATCGAGACAAACTCAACCCCGAGGGGCTGAACCTGACTGATGTGTGGACTGACATTCCTCCGGTTCGCCACAGGACGACAAAGAATCGTGAAGCCAACGAGTTGAGTGAGAAACTGCTCGAGCGTGTAGTCACCATCGCGTCTGATCCGGGCGATCAAGTGTTCGATCCCTTCGGAGGCAGCGGTACCACGTATGCCGTGGCTGAGCGAATGCACCGTCATTGGATCGGCGTGGAACTCGGCGATGTCGAGCCGATTATCAACCGCCTGTCAGGGCTTCGGAACGTGGTTGAAGGCCCAGGGCTGGGCGACGCTGCGAAAGGTACTTGTTCGCCAAAACGCCAGAGACATGCTGAAACTCAGGATGTGCTATTCCTCGACGACCGACGATAGCCTGTCATCCCTGGGCGCGGCCGTCAGTCCCCTTTGGTATGCGTGGCACGCTTGTCGAGACGTCATCGTGTTCAATAGTCACTACTGCAAGGTAGGCAGTCTCAGCTAGCGTCCACTGCTGCCACAAGACGAAGTACGGCTGTAGCTCTGGTTCGTTACCGATACGGTCTGTCAGGTACTGGGCCAGTTCGCGCGATGGAACAATCAAGATTCCTCCGGATACATAACCCTCGAGAATACCCAACGCCATACGGTTGATCGCCCGGTGGCTAGATGAGATGTTGCCCGTCTCCCATTCAACGACAAACGGAGCCAATCCTCCACCCAGCGTACGGTGGCAGTCGAAAGCACCGGGACGGGAACCCTTCTCTCCCAATGATGGTCCGTCCCGCAGCGGAGCTCTCTTTTCAAGCTCCCAGCCCATCTGTTCGAGCGTCGCAACAAAGCCAGCTTTTATGGGCTTCACCCCGTTCCCCTCGCCCCTCTTCTTTCCACTCTGGGGATAGATCGTGAAGTCTTCCGCGTCGGGTGGCCAGACCGTGCGTCGAACAGCTTCATTGAGTTGCGCTTCAACTTCAGAGAACTGCCTAGTCGAAGAGTACCGTGAAGAGACTTCTGGGCTCGCACGATCGATGAGGGTGTCCCAGTGCACGATGCGCATTACCTAACTCTAGCTGAGTGCCGAGCAGTCATGCCGGAAAGCCATGACTGGGTGTGACTGTCCATCATCTCAAGGGCCAGCTAGAGCATCAGTGGCGGATGATCTATCGGAAGCGGCGGGCAATCAGGCAGGGCTCCGTCGATAGCGTCTGCATGACTTACATTAAGCGCTTTCCGCGCGACGACCTGCCGTTCCCTCTGAGTTCGATTTTCTGCATGAGGACCGAGCGCATTGGTGCTGCTGGTGATCCCATAGAGGTCACGGTAGGCGACACGGCCACTCGCAGCGCTTGGGCCCAGTTGGCATGACTTGCTTTGTCGTCTGGTTGTGACCCGAGTTCCTGGAGCCAGGCTGGTTGGTTTGAGATGGTTTGTCTTGTCAGTATGGTGACGCGTTTTTCGATGGCGTCTCTTCTGGCGTTGAGTGCCTTACGCAGGTCAGCGTCCATGGGGATTCCTGGTTCGGGGATGAGCCCGGCGAGCATGTGCTGTCTGGTTGGTGTGCGGCTTGTGACTCGTTGCCGGAGGAGTTCGGCCTTCTGCTCTTCTGGCAGGGCGTTGTAGTCGCGGCGTGCTTCATTGGCTATCTGCTCATATTCAGCGACTAGCTGAGGCAGGCTGTTCCAGCGCTGCTGCTCGTCTTGTTGGGCCTGGTGAGCGGATGGTTCCGCTCCCGTGGTTCGCAACACGTGGGCGAGGACATCTTTCGCGGTGGTCGGTTCGTCCGCCCGTAGTGGCTCGATGTCGGTGATCGGAGTGTCGGTGGTGACGTAGGCGGTGTTCGAATCTCGGCCTCTTGTTAGCGCCACATACAGGTTTTCTCTTGGTGTGTGGGTGGTGATGACGGCGTGGCTGGTGTCGACGGTGATACCTTGGGCGCGATAGGCGGTGATCGCATAACCCAGGTCCACATGCTCGTCAACATAGGGAGCTGGCAGGACGACTGTGGCACCGCGCGTGTGGCCCACCCGTCTCACAGCTATCGAACCGTCACCGTGGATGCGGGTGATAGTCCAGCGGTCGCCGTTTCTGACCCAGCCGGTGCGTCCAGCGATCAGGCGACGGTCGTTCCGGCGCGTGATGATGATGTCGCCAACTGAGGCGCGGGTGTCTTCGGCCAGCCGGGTGTCTCTTGTGGGGTCGACGAGTCCGGCGATGATTCGGTCGTGGCGGGCTTGCCGGTTCAGTTCAGTAACCGTGCTGCGGTCGTCGGCGATCAGTATCGTTTGGTATCCGGCCTGGGTGTCAGCAAGCCAGGCCTGGTAGGCGGCTTGCCGCATCTGCTCGGTATCGCCCTCATGGATGCGACCCTGCCGATTGTAGGTGTCGATGATGGCCGGGTTGCCGAGGCGGAGTTCTAGTGAGGCGGTTTTCTCCCACTGGTTGGTGAACCGGTGGATGTCTGAGAGCTGTGGTGCGTCGTCGCGGTGCTGGACGATCAGGTTGAACGCGCCCCCGGCTTCGACAGCTTGGAGTTGATTGGGGTCACCGACAAGCAGGACTTTCGCCCCGGTCTGGGCGGCCAGTGTGGCGATCCGGTCCAGGGTGAATGTGCCGGCCAGGGACGCTTCGTCGATGATGACCAGCTGGCCTGGTTTGAACTTCGTACCCGCGTAGTCGTGGTCGGTGAGCCATTTGGCGGTGTTCTCTGTTGGGATGCCGAGTTCCTGGCTCAGTACTTGAGCGGCTGTTGCTGATGGCGCTAGGCCGATGACCGACTGAGGTCCGTGTGCGGCCTCCCAAGCGGTTTTCAGGGCGCTCATGATGGTGGTCTTGCCCGCACCAGCAGGTCCGACTAGCACGTCGAGCACGAGCCCGGATGTGGCCACACGTTCCAGCGCATCCTGCTGGTCCGGTCCGAGTTGAACATCACGGTGGGTTCGATTCGTACCCACCGTTTGGGCTGTCGGGCCGTTCGCGTCTTGGGCGATGGTAAGGAGGTGTTCTTCGGCGTCCCACATGGCTTGGGAGGTGTAGACGGCGGTGTTCGAGGGGCGCAGGCGACTCGTGCCGTCGCCGCGTTTCAGCCTCTCGGGTGTGGCTAGTTCACTTGGGGTAAGCCGCATTGACAGGTGTTCAGCGGTTTCGACGATGAGCCCGGTGATGGTTTCCCGGTCGGCTGGGGTGGCGAAGCGCCAACCCATTGTCTGCCTGGTGGCCTCGGCCCACAAGGTCCAGTGTTTCCACGTCGATCGCTGCCCGGTGATCTTCGCCAGAACTTGCTCGGCGGTGCGGCTCACCTGGTCGAGGGGGATGTCATCGGCGCGCAGCAGTGGGACAGATTCGTCCGTCATCATGTTTGGCCAACTGCTGGCGTCCCTGCCCAATGCTTCGAGAGTTTGGCCGCGCCAGTTGGTGGTCAGTTCGGCCAGGGAATGGATCTGTTTGGCAGGCCTGGTGGCCAAGGTTGCCTGGTGGCGCAGCTCGATGATCGTCTCGCGGCTTGGCCGATGCCCGTGTCTGGCAATGTAGTCGCCGATCAGTGTGTCGGATTCCCGGTCTATGTCGGCGCCACGTTTAGAGAACAGGCGGATCAACGTCTCAGGCACTGTGTCTATCTCCCAGGCCGGGTTGTGGTTGGCTCCCCTGTTCCGTGCCTGCCAGGTGAAGCCCATGTCGCGGGCCAGGATGTCAGCCAGGATCGCGTTGTAATGTTCCGACATCGCGTTGGCGGCGTGGTGGACCGGACGGGAGTCCAGGGATCGCCACTTGCCGTCATCAATGGTGCGCACCTTCGCGGAGACAACACAGTGGGTGTGAAGCTGCGGGTCACCCGCACGGGAGTCGTAGTGGTCGAAGCACGCGATGGCCACGCCGGTGACATCGGACTGGACAATCGCACCGCCACCATCCTGGGCGGAAGCGGGTTTGGTGACGCCCGTCCTGGTGCAGGCGACCTGGCGCTCGAACAGGCCGAGACATGCCGCGACGGCCTCATGGTGCGCCTGGGCAATCAGCTGCTGGGTGCCCTGGTCAGACAACCCCCATAAGACCGAGACGGATTTCGGGACGGAGAATGTCAAGTCGAACCCGGCGACGGCATGCCTGGGAGTCTTCGCCCGCTCTTCCTGTTCGATCCGGGCGACAGCCTCCCCCCTGGCGGAGGCCTCAATGTCAGGGTTGAGCTGGGCGACACGTCCGGCGATCCGTTGCGTGATGCCGGGATAGACCGGGTAGGCGCGTCCCAATGGTTTCCCGGTGAGCGGGTGCAGGCCATGGCCGAGGAGCCGTTCCAACTGTTGCTCGCTCACCATCAGGCCGTCATCCAGGCTGAGCGCGGTGACACCAGTACCGTGCCACACCCCAGGCGGGGTACCGGTCTCCTGGTAGTACCGGGTCAACGGTGACGACAAGTCGCGCTCCCCATCCCCGCTGACCACCGATGACAACAGATACCGGTAACCGGCACCAGCAGTCATCACACGAAGCGACATCACCATAACCGTGACACCCCACCATCTGCCGGGCTAGTGACATCACGAGCCGGGTGACTCCTAGACGCCAGTGCTGACAGCTTGGCACGTGGGTGGTGAGTCACCACCCACGTTTCCCCGTCCGGGGTGGATGCCCTATCAGATACCCGAGGGGCAGGCGTGACGCGACCGGCGGAATGACCGAGGACTGTTTGAAGCCTTGGCTTCTGCCAAAGGTGTGGACGTAGTAATGATGAGCAGCATTGAGGTGACGACAAGGTGGAATGGTGGCATGTCATGAGCGGGTTCGTTGGGGTGGTTGTCATGGCTGTGGATGTTCCGCTGGCTGGGCGAGCAGTGACGTGTTACCAGGTGACAGCGACCGGGTAGCACCACCACTACCGGCCGGTAGCCCGCTGGATCGTTGGGGGGTCGTCGGTGTGCTGTCGGCCAAACACCAGACCCGCCCCACGTCAGTGTCCAGTGAGGTGACAGGCGGGCGGCAGCGCCGCCGGCCAGTCTTCAACGCGGAATCACTGAACCCGGCGCCACGACCGGCCGCCATCACCTGACTAACTGGTACTGCCCCGCCGGCAGACCTCAGATACATGACGACAAACTCGCTCGCGGTGACACTCAGCGAAGTGCCGCCTGGCTCTGGAGAGCCGCTTGGACTCCTGCTGTCCGTGTGGTTCCGTTGATTCACCGGAACCACGCCTAGCGGGGGTGCGGATTCAGAACCACCACGGGCAACAGTGACGCCACCTATCTCACTGGGCCGCAGGCTGTTACCAGCCAGCACGCCCAGGCTCTCCTGGGCTGGGAAATATGAGGTTGGGAACACCTCAGGCCGGTTTTCGGCGGTTACATCGCTCGTATCGGCAGGCCGGGTAATCAGGCCTTGACGGTTCCCTCGATTCGAGGGAACCGTCTGGACAGGCACATAGCGCCGTGGTTTCGTCGATTCGACAGCATCACTTCTCATGCTCATCCGTCCATCCCCGGCGGCAGTGGGAAACGTGGGCGAGGATTCCTCGCCCACGTTGCTGCCGATTGCGGCTTGAGCTGTCGTGCGAATCGGGGTTACCGATTCGAACACCCCGTCTCCCGGGCTCAGCCCATCTTCTGGTTCGTCTGCCGGTTTGCCCAGCAGGACGGTCAGGTGGGTGACTGCTAGTAGCATCAACGGCGGCACAGCGGCGATCCCTGCCGCCATCCAAGCCGGCACAGCCGTAGCAGTAATAGCCGCCTGCACAGCGTTCGCCGCTACCGACAAGGACGCGGCACACACCAGCAGGAACCACGGATACCATGTCCGCCTGCCAGCCAGGGCGACCACGCTGATCGTGGCAACGATGATCAGCCCGTCCACGATCATCGGCCAGATCCACGCCAGGCCAGCACTTATCCCGGCTGAGGCGGCCAGCCTGTTGAGCGCGGTGAACGACAACGTGAACGATCCGACACCCAATATCACCGTACCGGTCACGCCGACAACCCGGAGCCGGTTTGCTTTTGGGGTCCTCATGCGTGCGCACGCCTGATCGTGGCGACGGTGGGGACGGGCCGCATCAGGGCGTCCACATCCTCCAGCCGAAACCGGACCATATGGGACCGGCCCACATAGTAGGCACGCAACTGCCCGTCATTGATCCGCCGCCGCAACGTGTCAAGTGAAACACCGGCATGACGCGCGGCTTCTTTCAGGCTCAACCAGCCTGGCGACGATAGAGTTCTCGGCTTGATATCCACCAGATATCCTTCCTCCAGCGGGACAGGCGGGATCCGGTCCTCACTATGTAGGTGCGACACCAATTCCCAGAAACGGACGCCTGATAGGTTGTGGCAAATGGCTGTCTCGAATCGGGACAGCCATTTCAGGCGTAATCAGCCAGAAACCGGCAATCCTATAAACCATGAAATATCGCTATCGGCGCAATATTCCCGGTAAAGTAGTCAAGTCGGGAAGGTGCCACCCCAGCCTCATAGGATCACCACGGTGGTTGTGAGGAATCCCCACAACCACCAACAGGCGGAAACCCCTGACACCAGCTGGACCTATCAGGCGGGAGACTGACATGCCACGAACCAGACGACCACGCACCATCGGCGGTGAAGACCAGCTCGCCAACAGAGTCCGCGCCGAAATGAGCCGCAAGCACTGGTCCTACAACATCCTGGCCAGCGCCATGCGCGATGTCGGTGTGGACATCTCGCCCAGCTCGTTGCAGAAATCGTTCACCTACACCACCGAACAGCGCCGTCCCATCCGCGTCGACGAACTGATCGCCCTAGCCATCGTCTTCCAGACCAGCGTCGAAAACCTGCTCACCCCGCGCGACTGGGTCGACCAAGAACAAGTCGACAAAGCCCGCACCGACATGCACCGCGCCGACCGCCTCCTCGTCGAAGCCGTCCAAACCATGCTCGACGCCCAGATCATGCTGCTGCGCGCCACCGCTCACACACCAGCCGAACACAATCAGCCAGACGAAGAACAGGACACCACCGACACGTGGGCCAAGTCAGACCGCCTCCGTATTCGGCCACAAACTGCCAACGACAACTCACCCCAGATAGGCACCCAAGCCATCGGTGCCCGCCTCGCAGCCCTGAAAACCATCATCCACGACATCGCCAATGACTGGTACCAGATCGAAACCCTCAACCTGCCCATCTGGCGCTTACCTAGCCTGCCTATCATCGGCTCCAGGCCATGGGATCATGCTAAAGGCATCCCATCTTCAGATGATCGCAAACTCTCTGACGATGCGTCACTGAGCCTGGAAACGAGTGCAGGCATGCCAATCCAAGACGCTTCATAGTTCACTAATTGCACTTCTTTGGTTGTCATCCTGCAGGGAGGTTTCGAACTACCCCGGCGCTCTGTACCACCTCAACAGAGGGAATCTCCCACTCGACAGTCTCATTGTCATGCCGATCAGAGGTATGGATAGACGTAATCCTAATCCCCATTTAATCCCCATTGCCGGGACTCTGCTTGCTCAACCTGTCACTGACTAGCTATTATACAAGTGGAGCACAGGGGACTCGAACCCCTGACTTCGACCTTGCAAAGGTCGCACTCTACCAACTGAGTTAGTGCCCCGAAGCCTCCGACAGTCTACCCGGTGAGACCCGCGCAGCGCACATCGTTTCGGGGCTGGCTTGGGGCGTCTGCCATCAATTGGCGACGCCCCGCCCAAGCCAACCTATGCGTGCACCATGTCATCGCGGCGGCGGAAGCCGCCCAGCAGACCCACACCGAGAAGCAGCGCCAGCGGGACGCCGGTCATCAGACCATCGACAGGGCTGCCGCCTGTGTTGGCCTTGGACCCTGATCCACCATCACCACCGCCACCGCCTGGCGGGTTATTAGTCGGCACAACCGGGGAGTCTGTCGACGCCTCCGCATAGGACGGGTTCGACTGGATCTCGCCGTCTTCCACCACGGGGTTGCCGTCTTGGTCAAGCGGCGTGCCAGACGCGACGGCCTGGTTGGCCATGTCGCTGCCCGGCGTGTACGCCGATTCACCGGTGTTGTAGCTCAGGCTGGTGCCCGGAATGGTCACAGTGATGGCGCCACCACTGCTGCGGCCGGGCTGGCCGCCGTTGGTGACGTTGTTTGTCGACGAGACGAACATCGCACTGCCACCTGGCGGCAGCGGGTCGGTGCCAGACACCTGGGTATATCCCTGACTCGATGTCACCACCACGTTATTGATGCTCACGGTTTCGGTCGACAGGTAGACGCCGCTGATATCAATGTTGCCGATGTTCGTGACGATCATCAGCCACTCGACCGTCACCCCGGACTCCACCTGGACGAACTTGACCCAACCACCTGCGGGCTGCCCGGCGGTCACCTGACCGGTCGAGCTGTAGCCGGCCAGCGTCGCCAAATCATCGTCCCCCGGCAGCGTGCAATCCGGCGCGCCGTCCGTATAGTTGCCGCACACCCATTTCGTCAGCTTGATACCAGGGCTCGGCGAGACAGGCGGTGGCACCTCGATGGTGGTCACCTCGGCGGTCGATTCATTGGAGACGACCATCAGATCGTTGCCGTCGGAGCCTTTGATCGTCTGCCCATCGGAATCTGTCAGCGGCTGTCCCTCGTCGTTCAG
>Ga0123354_10010056_pt1 | contig 14529 bp, 3 predicted proteins | sample TergutLab28metaG_2_FD_97872 | JGI IMG/M metagenome (GOLD analysis project Ga0123354, IMG submission 97872) | Labiotermes labralis P4 segment gut microbial communities from Petit-Saut dam, French Guiana - Lab288 P4 | ecosystem: Host-associated > Arthropoda: Insects > Digestive system > Gut ... | reverse complement strand
GGGACACTTATACACAAGATAAAAATGCTTAATGCCTGACAATGTGTCACAGAATATCCTTTCGACATTCTTGACATTTTTTCTTCCCTGAAACTTTTCTCTTAGGTCTACATGTCGGTATTTGAAAATGATGTCTACCACCGTCATTACAAAATCTTGTCTGTATTCGAAGACAGTTTAATCTTATCCACGCTTCACATCTTTTCCCTCTGAATTCGATTTTTACATAATAATATAAGAATTTTCGTCTTTCTTACTGACGTTATATTTTGTTCTGGTCTTTTCTGATCATGATATGGAATTGAGTTTTGCATTTTGTGATGCATGGTATATGTTTCAGTTATTTATATTTGATTTAGTTTCTCGTAATAAAATATCCAAATAGAGTAAGAAGAGGGAGTTAAAGATGAGTACAACTAAGGGTGCGGTGGCACAGTGGTTAAGGTGCTGTGCTACAAATCAGGTGGTCACTGGTTCGATCCCAGCTGGTGTCACTGGAATTTTTCATTGACATAAAATACTTCCGATCGCACTTTGGCCCTGGGGTCGACTTAACCTCTAACAGAAATGAGTACCAGGAGCATTTCATGGGGTAAAGGCGGTCGGTGCGTAAGGCTGACAAACCTACCACTATCCTGTACCGTTGTCATTAAATCTGGGAACCTTAACTTCCTGGAACCATCTGGGCCAACCCAGGCCTGTAAAGGGACAGCTTTACCTTTACCTTTTACTAGCTAAGTGTACGAATAAGTGCGTTTGGGGTTCTTATTGCAGTGTGATTATAGTCGCATTGTATGAGAAGACGTGCAGTTTGTGGTTAACAAGTTTGTTGGACCCTGAAAATACAGTCAATATCATCATTGAAAAGTCTACAAATATCTCACCAAACTGCACGGCGTCACATCCCGTATGTTAGTAATGCAAATAAGTATTAAAATAAAAGTGAATTTAGGTGATTTTATCACATAAGACACACAGTAATGTCTTTACTTTAACTTCCCTTGAAGACCTCAAATTCTTTCGAAATTGGTGAGTTAATTAATGTAGCCTACCGGAACCGCTGCAAGACGCAACATATGCATGAGCAGTGTGGTAACATTATACGAAGGTCTGAATATGCACTGAGTCTAGCAAGGAAAGCAGCGAGGCTGCTGTCACTTCCGCCCTTTCTCTCCCAGAATCCGACGGGCTTTGGATTCCTTACACGATTATGGCGAATGGAAGCAGATACTTTAGAAAGATTGCGTTTACTGAACGGAGCGGAATATTTGAGGAATTCTCTGTGGTATTGCCCATGATACTCTTCCAGCTTCTATATGAAAGGAATACGGAAATACAATATATATATGTGTGTGTTTGTGTGTGTGTATTCAGAATAACTAGTTTCTGATGGTTTTATGCAGGAAACTTTCGAAATGGAAATCTCGGGCTTTATACTGTGTTAGTCCAAAGAGAAGTGTTCCGTGTTGACCTACTGTAGCGATAATGTAAAATCGATAGATTTTAAGTCAATCTTACTAAGTTTACTTATTTTACTCCATCTTTATAGTGCGTAGTGCATAGTGCCCATACTTCGGGCCCAATACTTTGGGCACTAGTCAGCCAGTGACGCGGTAAGACACCCCAGAAGAGCGAAGACTCTAACTGCAGGGCGCCTGAAACGTGAATACCCTTAAACCCCTTTTGTATTATTCATGATCCGTGCATTAATCAATTATATACAATAAATGTACCAACAAATGCACACAGGTACAGTAGAATTAGCTGTATACACACACTGAACTACATATTTCGGGCAGACGTTTTACATCAATGATATAAAATACGAAAGTTACCTTAATGTATCTAAACTTTGTACAATGTATATAAATTTCGAATTTTATATCCCTGATGATGGCCACGTGTAGTTTTTTAAGATTACGTCAGTAATGCAAATCATATTGTGATGAATAATTGAAAAAAGTGACCAGTTAATTGGAAATAATGTGGACGGAAAAAGAGGTGGCCCATATAAGGTACTATTCGGGCATTTGTCTTGTACTGAGCAAAGCGATGAATCTTACTGGGGGAGTCGGTGTCCCGCCCGACTTTCGATTCCGTCACCTTTTAAATACAAGCCACGAGCTTTACCGATGGAGCCAATTTTCTCTTTGGTATAAAGTTTTCATTACGTTTATACGGTAGCATTCTGTCCGTTGTTTCGAAAGTTATTAGGGGGCACACATAGAAGAATACAGACGTTATATTAAAAGTGATGCTTCAGACCGTCAATGGCGTCATATTCCTCAAGACATTTATCTTCAATGTGTAACAAACTTGACAGTTTCTCTAGTAATGAGGTCAGTGGTTTAATGCAGTTTCTGGATTTTTAGACGCTTAAAAGCAGGAGAAATCGAGAGTCATATAGAAACTTGTTTCAGTGTAAAACACTACTTCGACGGTACTGTTAAGCGGGCGGGTTGACGTCTGCTGTCTCACTGCGCGCTTTAACGTCGGTTACATACACGGTTGAATTCAGTTAAACGACATCGGTCTACGCGACATGTAGGCCTAGTCTATAGCGTCAAATATTCTGTGGTGAAAGTTAATTCTTCCTTGTTAACGATAAAGTCATGCTTTTCTGTTAGAACAACACTTTTTTATAACGATACAAAATATTCAGTCCCTTGTATGACGCTATAACCTATTCCGACGGAAGTTTTATATGGCTATGGCATTAAACTTTTGGAGATCAGATGAAGAACTGTGGAGTGAATGGGGTGTGTCTTTGTCATGACCAGAAATTCTAGCTCCATTTCTCCTCCCTAATATTTCCAAAGAATCATTTGACAGATGTGGAGAAATACTTAAATGTACGTGAGTAGCTTCTAAACCTAGATCTCAAGGACAGGAAATAGAATTTAAGTAAACGAAAATCGTATAAAATAACAGGACGAACAATGTGCGTATAACGTAACATTAAGTCGCGTTCATGCAACCATTGTTGCAGTGCAGAAGCAATAAATACTGCATATTCTCGGTATGTGTTTGTAGCCTTAGGTGTGCGGCATGCAATGCGCATTTGTCAGTTTGTCGCCTGTGGCCTGCCCGGCCGTACCTTATTTTCCACCATTATCTCATAAACGGTACTATTTTCGAACAATATTTATAGAACATAAAATGTCTTTTTTTATTTTCTCTGCACTTTTATTCTGAAAAGTTTCTCATTCTAGGAGGAACTGAGCAACATATTATCAAAAATATGTATTAGTCTTCACGTAAAGTACCCGTTTTTTTGTAGAATTTTAAAGAAACTTTAATTTTCTCAATAGATTTTCGAGAAATATTCAAACACCAAATTTAATGAAAATCCGTCCAGTGGGAGCCGTGTTGCTCCATGCGGACTGACGGACAGACAGACAGGCGGACAAACGGACACGACGTAGCTAACAGTCGCTTTTTGCAATTTTGCGAACGCGCCTAAAATGTAAATGAATTTGTCCAGGTTGTAATGTCTACACTCACATAACATGCAAGCCCAGTTGCGATGAGTCAGAGATTATCGCATTTCCGTCTGTCAGTACGGAGGCGCAACATGTTAGAGCACCGACCTTCACTGCGGACTGTCACCGTCAGTTTGCGGTCTGAGATTAACCCACTCAAATAATTCATGGTATTTCGACAGGAAACGATTTTGTCGATCACATCTCAACCCAGCAACCTAAGTAAAACGCTTGCGTGGCTTCAAGTTCGCCGTGCTTAACAGCAATAAACTGTTACTTTTGAACATAAATTTGTTAAAAACGAGGAGGCCCGAACACAAGACAATGTCTAATTCCCTCTTATGTAACTCTTTTTTTTTTGCGCAACAGCCCCCAGTGGGCCAGGGCCTCCTCATTCACGAGGTTCCTAGATCACACACAACGACGCACCACAGTCGGTAGGAATCCTCTGGACGAGTGCTCAGACCGTCGCACAGACCTCTCTACCTGACAACACACAACACTCAGAACAGACAGACAGCCATGCACCCGGTGGGATTCGAACCCACAATCTCAGCAAGCGAACGGCCGCAGACACACGCCTCAGACCGCGCGGCCACTGGGATCGGCGTAACTTCCAATTTACATACCTAAATAATAAGCGCCATATTGCTTCATTTTATTCAGCGATGTGGATGCCACATACCTTAAAGTTTTCAGTCACAATCTTAAAGTTTCGCTAAATCCCCAAGTTTTTAATTGTTGATTTACAAATACAGTGTGGGTATAACTGTAATCAGTCAGTATTCGTACCAAATTTCTCATACCTGGCTTTAAGAGAACAGAAAGCTTCAGAAATATTAACATGGTTCTCTTCTCGCCATTTTACACCGTGAAATAAGTTACGTTAAAAATATGAACATTCTCTGAATTGTGCCATCCCCGTTGTGTAGTATAAACTAGCAATTAGTTAAGAAGTCAATAACACAACTATAGTTAATTAGATGTTATATTCACGGTTAAAAGACTACATGTTTCAGCCGGTATTGGCCATCATCAGGTCTTTGTCATTCGACACACACTTAAGATTTATATAAATAATCTTAAGTGTGTCGAATGACAAAGATCTGATGATGGCCACTACCGGCCGAAACATGTAGTCTTTTAACCTAGAATATAACATCTAATTAACAATAGTTGTGTTATTGGTTCATACCTACTTGCTAGTATATGCATATTATTTCCAAGGTCGATTACCACGTAGTATCACCATTGAAAATAGTGTTATACCCAATTCACATTTGCGCTCATCCTTTACCACGTTTTTGTTGCTGGTCTGAAGGAATCAAAGATGGTGCAGCGTCGCAGTGTCTTCTGTTGGCGTAACGTTCACGCTGAATTTCGTACAAATTGATCAAACTGTTGAATCTTGAAGTAAGGGAATACACAAACAGCATGGTGCCAGAAATATTACTTGTTTCCTTCCTCGGATGAGGGGGAGGGGGGAATAGGCTACAGACATACCGGCCACACTTACCAAGTATCTGATCAGAAGAAAAGTACAGTGGACATGACAGTCGATGGAGAGAAAAGGAACGTGTGTAATATTTTAGGAATCCGACGCATTGCACAATAGTCTGAGTTCATTGCCAAATTTCAGGATGGAGACAGCTTAAAAATTCTGCGCGGAAAATAATGCAATATTCATTCATTCTTAGTCTGAATTGAGACAGGTCCATAAGCTCTTCCAAAGCGAGTTCTCCACAGAGTGCGATCTAGTGTTATCTAGTGAAAGTTTCAACATATCATATTTTCCTTAAGGTTATCAAGTAGCTGCTTACGTCTTCTTCCTCGCCCTCTCTACCATCGTTCGTTCATTGACGTGTTTTAAAAGTCATTTCCTACGCAAGATGTGACCAGTCTAGTTAATCTTATTGTGTCGTATCTTATGTAGCGTGTTCCTTTGTTCCTTAACTCATCATAACACTTTTTATAGGATCTAATAGACATGGAATTTAAGCATTCAGTAGTTGTATTCCCAAAATAACTTCTTAAGTGCAAATTGTTGTGTGGTAAGTATTTAATAACATAAATTCCCGATCATAGCCCAGGCGGTCAGTTGCCGAATTTTCACTGCAAAAGCCCGAGTTCGACTACGGTCCAGTTTATGTGGACAAAGTGGCACTGAGACAAGATTGTTTCCTATTACTTCCTCTTTTTCCCGTCAGTTTCATTACCTCAAAGCTCCATACTCATGTTGTTTCACGTAACATCGATGCTATGTAGTTTAGATAATGATCGCCTAGCTAAATAGAAAAATCGGAAAGAATAACTACAAATAGTTTTGTAGAATTAGAAATACATGTAGTAGGGCGGTAGGTTACATGAGAGCCTTTCTGAACTCCTGGTCGATACATTTAGAGTTGTCCGTAAACTACCTGTTCTTATTTGAAGTAAAATCTATTGATATAAATGTGGAATAGTAATATTATTTTAATATGAACGCCAGTTTATAAATAGATCTTGTGGTAGGTATTGTAAAGGAACTTCAAAAGAAGAATATAGATCCATACGTATAACTCCCGAACTGCGTTATGTGGTTCTCGAATACGCCACCAGGGGGACTCGACTAAAATTCAGCCGAGATGACTGGCGCTAGTATCGATTTCTCGTGTACATAAGGAGAGGAGTTATGCCAAAGTAGGCGTTGCTACAAAGGCGTCGGTTTGTGCAGTTGAATTGGCCGATAGTCGGACATTCCGAACTCTCAAAACGTTTTCGTTAGTCTTGGTGAAATACGAATAATTCACGCAACGCGCTTCTTGCGTTCCCTACAGTCAGAACATAAGAAACTGCGACCATCGGATAACAGCCTACATTTTGGTGAGCATTCCTACACTAGTTATCTATGAAATGTGCTGTTCCGGTCATCATTTGTGTTAACAATATATTATTTTCATTCTGAAATTGTATATATCTGTGTGACTTGCCTTTATTTTGCAGCGATTTGCTTTGTGTGTCAGTGGAAATCCTATACGTGTGATATTACGAACTGTCTTTTAGTCTCATGAAACTGTCGATGGATTTTCAGGCTAATGTGTTGTGACTGTGTCAGCAATTCCTTATACTAACAAATTGTTATGTATTTTAATATTTCTTGCTTGAGTCTCAGTTCCGTGTTAAGTTACTGTCTATAATTTAGGGATTTTCTTTCATTAAAATTTAGGTCATGTCTCTATTTCAGTTTCTTCGTAGTGAACCTGAACCAAGTTTTTGAAAAAAAAAATGTACCTATTATTTTGAACATAACTGTCCGTCCGTCTGCCAGAATTTATAATATTTGTGATTGTTACGGGAATGTCACAACATTCCAAATTTGCGTAAGTGAAAATCATTATGCATATTTTGCTCGTGTTGAGTAAATGGGTTACTTATAAAAATGGAAATGATAGGCAAAAAAATTTGTAGAGAAGGCAATATTTGTTTATGACAAGTCAGTCATTTTTGTAACACTTACGGGTTTCGAGATATTAGAATGAAGTCAACCAATGCCCTGGATGCTGTATACACCATGCTTATGTTTAAGTTATAATATTTTACAAACAAATACACATTTTTCGTAATTGCACACGTACATTACAATAAAACATCAAAAACTCCTACATGTTTCGATCTCTGTGGGGTCAAAATCAGGTATATATGTCCATTAAATGATCTTGTGTAAAACATTAACTCATTAATTTACAGGGTGTTAGTTCCTGATATCTTGTATAAGAACGCTGCAGGTTGCTTCGCGTAGAACAGACCTGTATGAAAGAATATGGAACTAAGATGTACAGTGCTTCGGGGCATTTGTACAACAAACGTTGTACGGCATGAATAATATATAATACATGCTGTGTTTCTTAACCTTTAGCAAACAGCTTTTGAACTTCAGTTGCTTGATTTGAGTGTTGTTGAAATATTTGACTATTATCTACTATAATACTGACAGTGAAAGCAACCATAACCATTGTGAAGTATGAGTACTTTCGTTTATAATTAAAATTTTAAGCTGTTTCTGGGTGAGACATAATAAATCAATGAATATGTAGGTGATAGTTTTGCCTGTTGGGGACCGCGGTAACACAGTGGTCAAGGTGCTGTGCTACAAATCGGATGGTCGCTGGTTCGATCTCAGCTGGTGTCAGTGGATTTTTCATTGACATAAAATCCCTCCGATCGCGCTATGGCCCTGGGGTCGACTCAGCCTCGAACAGAAATGAGTACCAGGAGCATTCTCTGGGGGTAAAGGCGGCCGGTGCGTAAGGCTGACAACCCTGCCAACATTCTGTGCCGTTGTCACGAAATCTGGGAACCTTAACTTCCTGGAACCCTCTGGGCCTGTCCAGGCCTGTAATAAGACTGCTTTACCTTTTGCGTGTTAGTTAGGTAGGCTTATTTTCCAAACGCGTTGTTTGCTTAGCTAATAATATAATAACATAAAAGATACACACATTATTTCTCGTGTATTTAGTTAAATAATTATCGTAAATTTATTTCCAACGAAATTACAAATGTGAGATTTGGGGGTTTTTCATGGTGACTATAGAGTGCCCTGTGGGGCACAACGCTGTGTAGTCTCTTAGAAATTTCCTAGAATTTACGGCGTTATGTTTCAGAACATAATATTTTGTAAAATTTTAAACGTTTATAATAAATATGTGCTTTTAATTTAATAATCCCTTTTATATTAAGTAGATTTTGAGGAATATGTTGTACTGATTGTAATTGGTCTTTGCACGTCTAAATGACATCTGTGTACAAATATTTCCTGTCGACTGCAATATGAAATTTGTCGGAATTCACTCGAGTAGCGTTGGAGGTCATCTGTTTTGACGGTCACAAGTAATTGACACATTACCCAAAATTTCTTACAGTTTGTGCACAGAGAGTAAGATAACAGTATTACTGATGAGGCGTGACAAGGAAATTCAATTTTACCTCTTCTTATATCCGTCAGCGGAATAGAATGTAAAGTTCGAAAATTTTTACTATATGCGGTCTTCGTACGAACGTTCCATTTAAACGTGTAAGGCATTGTTTGTGTTTGCTCATGCCGATCAACTGAATGGAATTCGATTAAAATTTAGTACTGTAAGTTTTCAGGTTAGGTTGATTATGCTCTGTCCTACATAATGAAACAGAAAGAAATCTCTAAATTTTCCAAAACACACGCCATCCTTCAAAAAGTTTTATTTTATAATTGAGACTTCAAAATAAATACCGTTTATTTCAGACACATTCCAGTGGCGCGAATGTTTAACGAAATATGAGACAGGAGACTTTCTGAGTCCAATGGGAGGTGCGTGTGCAATGTCTGATTACGTGTGTAATAAAAGGCTTCTCTGAACGACGGGCATTTTTGCTGTTGCATATAGATATCCTTTACTGGGGGAGTGTGTTCTGAATTAGAGTGTATATTTCGATGGTAAAAGAATATTGTGTTCTGTAGTGTTACGTTATACGTTCTGATAAGAACTTATTGAAAATTTGTAAGTAAATATTTCCCCCATTTTCGGTGTAAGTTGTTAAGTACACACATTTCACAGGACGCTTGTCTTCGTATTGTCAGCATTAACCTCAAATTTTCACACCATTGCCTGCAAATCATAAAATGTTTGAGGTGTTATTTTAAATATCATAGACTTTAGGCTACAAAAATACAGGCATACTGATAACGTGAACTTTTAATTGTACGTATTTCACACTTAAATTGCTCAGGTTTACGTAAGTATAAAAATTTGTATGAATGTAGATTTTTTCATGATCTGCGCAAGATAGTGAGATGTACTTTGTAGGCTATCGAACAGGTAAATACCTTATTTTTGAATTTTTAATTCTTAACTTTGTGTTTTATTATTATTATTACTACTACTACTTTTGCCATGCTTCCGTTATATGACGTTTCACCATAATATATACGCACTACACCACAGTATGTTTCATCGGTTGTTTCTTAATTCATAAATCAAAGCGTTACTTCCAGATTTTTCAACGCTGTTGTCTGATTCTCTATGCTGTATTTTACACAGTGAGATCCATAAGTTTTAAGACTGATTTTTTTAAAATAACAGAACTAAAGCGACCTATCGGCCAACCCACTAACTAAGTACTATCAACCAACGTCCGTTCACACACCGAGTTTCGTTTGTGTATCTTCAACAGTTTACGAATTATAACTTGTCTCGTAAAGTCACTTTTCCTTATACGTCATGGTTGAGGGAAATGAACAGAGTTAGCATAAAATTTTGTTTCACAGCCGGTCTGTCTGCGACAGAAACACTATTACTGGTGCAAAAGGCTTATGGGAATGAGGCTCTGAACAGATCAAACGTTTTTGGGTGGTATTCTTGATTTCGAGACGGAAGTGGAGCTGGTAGAAGATGACGAGAGAGGTGGCCATCCAAAATCGACTAGAACTGAGGTCAACATTGCTGCTGTTGCTGAATTGTTCAAAACTGACCTTCGAATCGCATTAAGAATGATAGCATAATCTTTGAACATCCCCAAGACTGTAGTTCTTCGGATTCTGAAAAAGGATTTGGGAAAGAGAAAGTTGTGTGCTCGTTTTGTTCCACACTCCTTGACACCTGAGCAAAGGGAAGATCGAGTCACATCTTGCCAAGACATTATCGCGATGGCCGATGCAGACCACATTTTTTTTAAACAAAATTATTACGGGAGGTGAGACCTGTTGTTTTGCCTGTGACCCCGAAACGAAGCGATAGAGTTCTAAATGGGTTGGTGGGACATCCCTTCGGCTGAAGGAACTGAAATTCCAAAGGTCCCGCATCAAGAACATGTTGATAATTTTTTTCGACTCTCCAAGCATAGTTCACAAAGAATTCGTACCAGAGGCAAAAACAAAAGCAAATGCAGAATTTTGTACAGGAGTAATGGATCGCCTGCTGAAGCACGTTCAGCGGGCTCGTCCAGCTGCGTTCTGGTCTTCAGATTTATTCTTGTTGCACGATAATGCGCCCGCCCACAAAGCTGCAAGTTTTTGCCAATTTTTGACCCCCAAAATTGTTACAAACCTTTATCACCCCCCGTACTCTCCAGATTTATCTCCGCCAGACTATTTTCTGTTCCACAAGTTGAAAATGAAGTTCAAAGAATCCACTTTTGGGATGTTGCTGAAATCGAATAGGCCATAATTGATGAATTTAAGAAGGTCCAAAAAGAGGAATTTTCGTCAGCTTTTCATAAAATGTACGACCGCGCAAAAGCCTGTATATATATATATATGCCACTGGAGCTTATTCTGAATAAAAAAGAATTATGTGTCTTCCACATGCGTCTTCGATTTAAAAAAAAATCAGTCCTAAAATTTTTGGACTCCACTGTTTATTCTCTCTCTAGCTCAAATCGCACCCTGCAGAGGATACATTCTCTGATTTGCCAAAATTGGTCTTCGGCGTCACAGCGTACCTCACAGAGCACCAATGGATATTAATAACAATGCATTTGTAGTCGGAAGTCAGGCCTAACAATAGCACGATGGCTGTGAATCGCTTGCCCACTCAGTCAATCATTCATAACGAGGGAGATTATTGCGAAGTGTCACAGTGCAGTAATTTCATACATTACTCGTATTAGAGTGGGGCCGCAGTGGCACAGTGGCTAAGGTGCTGTGCTACAAATCGGAAGGTCGCTGGCTCTATCCCAGTTGGTGTCATTGGAATTTTTCATTGACATAAAATCCCTCCGATCGCACTATGGCCCTGAGGTCGACTCAGCCTCTAACAGAAATGAGTACCAGGAGTATTTCCTGGGGATACAGGCGGCCGGTGCGTAAGGCTGACAACCTTACCGCCATCCTGTGCCGTTGTCATGTAATCTGGGAAACTTAACTTCCTGGAACCCTCTGGGCCACTCCATGCCTGTAACGGGACTGCTTTACCTTTTTACTAGTATTCGAGTGTTTAGCTTGAAGTGGCCTAGGAACTAAATCCACAGACTCTGTTACAATTCCTTTTTTACGTTGCGCACATGACGGTAACGTATCGTAATATAATAACTTCACTTAAACTCGCTGAATGTGACGTTAATTCATTCTGTCTTTAAAAATACCTTACCGGCCATTTTTTATTCAAATTAATCCAACAACTCTGCTGTCTAACCCAAATTCCTTAACAGATTTGGCATTTAAGCTTCGTAATTTGAATGTCCGCTTCTCAAATCTCGACCCAGAAACCCAAAAATTTATTGGTTAGCTAGCAACATATTGGCTTCTCAAGAAAGACTTCGCTTGGTGAGGTTAGTTACAAAGTGAAGGAATGTGATTTAGGCGAGGCATGTAGCGTGCATGGTGAGTTTTATGCATTTAAGATGCAGCCTATTAAAAACATAAATATATTCCGATGTGGTAACATTTCACATATTTGCTGAGCTCGTGTGTAAGTTTCATTGTGACTGTGTAATGTATGAAACGCATCGTTGATACGTGGGATTTGAGGATTACACAGCGATATTGCTGAAGACACAATTCGACGGGAGTGTTGTCAACTGGAAAGTAGTTACCGACATCGTAGTGCCTTCATCTTCCATGTCGAGCAGACCGAGAAGAATAAACCACTGACCTTGAACTGCTTGACGTTGAATGGGAACTTACTACGAGCCACATAAATGTCAATAACTTGTTTACCAGTCGACATGGCGAAATATACTGCAAGACTTAAATTTCGACTTCTGCTTGTTTTTCGGTGGTTTTTTTTCAAGAGCAAGGAACTATTTCTCCAGTAATAGATGGGCTTGTACAGAAAATACTTAAGCAATTCTGAAAATTAAATATTCCCACATCACAGCATGTGGATTTCAGAATGATTTTTGAAGTTACCGAACGTCTTGAACCTTGGACCAAATACCCGCTCCAAAAGACTTCTGTAGTTTTCCTCGGAACAAATATCTTCCACCGTCAGTAGCATACTGTACGCTAAGATTTGTTTCTCCTGCAACCATTAATATTTTTCATTTACACATCTTAATTTCTTCTTTGGCCTTTTACCACTGAGACCCGTATTTGATTTCAGGTCAGTACCTATGGGATTTGTGGCGGACAAAGTTTCAGTGGGACAGGGTGGGTGCAGTCATTGTGCTTTCATCATATTCATTTAAAATATATTTTAATATCATCCTCCCATTTCAGACTAGATATTTCAAGTGACCTCTTTCCTACTGATTTCTGCACCAAAAATCAGTATGCATTTTTCTTCTCTCCTTTAAGAGCTATATTCACCAACCATGTCACCTTCGATTTGATCATTAATATTTTGTGTTGTGTATAAATCATGAACCACGTCGTTATGTAATATTAACACAGAGCCTCAAGAAAGTGGATGGGAGGGCGTGGAGTGGGCAAATTTTGATCCGGATAGTGGCAAATGGCGGACTGTTGTGAACACGGTAGTAAACATTCTGATTACATAAAACATAGGAAATTTGTATACTAGATGAGAAATTTTATCTTTCCAACAAGGGGCCTGCTGCATGTAATTAGTTACTTGGAATGCGTATGTTGTTGTGAAAGAATATATTCGACGGTTTAGATAGCGTCGTATTACATACATAAATCTCGAAGTGGCACTACGTATTAATTGATAAAATTCTCAACCATTTCTCTTTACTTCATGCGACAGACCAACACATTTTCAGTAATTAACAGTGTACAAATACGAGTACGGCTTTTTAATATTTGCGGCTCGGCGTAACGAAGCGTGTTGTGTCTATTGTACCAAAATATTTAATAAAAAAATTATCTAATAAATCTATATTTCCTGTATTATTAATGCAGTATATCAGCTGCACATTCTAGTTGACTGACACAGTTGAATGTCGGAGAGAATTGTGTTGAATACGACGAAGCTGCGCTAAGTAGGAAGGCTGTAGCCCACAGAAGGAACAAAGTGGAAATAAAATGATTACCAGAAAATAGTATCGGCTAAACAGCAACCATATTCCCCTAGGAAGGCCTGCTTCTTATGCACGTTCACGAATGCGTCTTTACTTTTTGAAGTGTGATATTTAAGTGCTCTGTCAATTGCTAGGTATATATATATAGTGCCAGTGAGCATGGGACATTGGTGGAGTGATACCGACAGGGGAAGACCGCATTGTTCGCAGAAAAGCCTGTCACAGTGCCACTTTGTCGAGCACAAATCCCACTTGGACTGGCCTGGATTAAACCCGAGTCTTCATGAATAGAGTCTGGAACGACTAAATTTCTGCGCGTTTATAAGGCATGTTCTCCAGACCAATATAAAGGTAGATTGGTTTATATTAAGGACACTGCTTTAAAGTACAATAAATCCATTTAGTTTTCTGAGTATTTATAGATAATAATTTAAGCTTTCACTCTGAATAAATGCACACAAAAATTCTGTCGGGCATTCAGCCAAATGACAAAGTCCAGTATTTTGTACAATTTCTGTGTTTCTGTGTTTCCATCATAGGGTCTATAATGGAGACAGAGAGAGAGAGAGCAGAGCTTTGCAAAATGTTGACTTTTAACTCCGCTTTTTCTTAGCTCATTCTCCGAAATGATTTTAGTTCATTTCCGATAATGTCTACTTGAAGACAGTCTACATTCTCCATTCTCTGTTTTAATTTTTTTCCGTATTTTCCCCAACTTCTAGTACACTGACTCACGCAACTGCAAATTACGCAGTTTCAGAATTACGCAATTAAAAATTAAAAATTTAAAATTATAATATTTTGATACGCTCGCCGATTTTTTTTCCGTGAATAGAATTCCATTGAGACGAAGGTTAGTGAGGAATACTGCTGAGCGATAATACAGACGGCAGCGGGGTGGTCATGGCTGCGACTGACCAGGTTCCAGCGTGCTGGCGTTTTGAGTTTAAATTGGACACATTTTTATACACGGCTATACTAGAACATAAATGTACTCAGTTCCAACTTGCGCAAAATTCGACTTATGCCTAACCTTCTGAAACGTAACTGTTGCGTAGTCCGGGAGTGTCTCTATTTCGAATGTAGCACAGAGATACCGAAACTGGATGTGATT
>Ga0123354_10010055_pt1 | contig 14530 bp, 15 predicted proteins | sample TergutLab28metaG_2_FD_97872 | JGI IMG/M metagenome (GOLD analysis project Ga0123354, IMG submission 97872) | Labiotermes labralis P4 segment gut microbial communities from Petit-Saut dam, French Guiana - Lab288 P4 | ecosystem: Host-associated > Arthropoda: Insects > Digestive system > Gut ... | reverse complement strand
TGAACATCATACGCTGGAGTCTCGGGCTTGCGGGCATGGGAAACACCCTTTTGCGTCTGAAAGAGCCCGTCAGATACCCGTGGGCTCCCTGGCTGGCCGTGGTTATCGGCCTTGCTCTGGCGGCGGCGGGCGTGCGCGCCTATCTGCGCCTGCGGCGCACCTGGCGCGGTCTTCTGGGCCATTCTCTGGTTGAGGTCACAGCCGTTGTGCTGCATTTTTTGGAGGAATACGACATCCTGGACATCCCTGTCCCGGTGGATGCGGCCCCCAAAAAAACAATGCTCGGGCGCTTAAGCGACCGCCTCATCAATTATTCCACGCTCACTCTGCCCAGGGGCGGCTACCGGGAGCGCATCACCTTGGCCCGGGAGCGCAATGTTCTGGCCGCGCAGCGCACCATTTTGGCGTGCTATAGAAACCTGGCCTCCCAAGCCCGGACAGGGCTCGCTTTTTTGCGTACGGGAGTGACGGTCACAATTTTCGGACTGGGTCTTGTGACGTATTTCGGTCTGGACGTGTGGAGTATACTGGATGGACTTTTGATCCTCGCGGGCATGGCCATGATCGCCGACGGGGCGGCGTGGTACTGGCCGGTGCGCGGCGAATACACGGAAACCCCCCGCTGCATGTGGTTTGAATACGATGACGATTAAAAAAACGCTCATCCTGCATGGTATTCTCATCATCGGGCTGCTGGCGGCCACCGGGCTCTTCGCGCTGCACGACGTGGGCCATCTCGTCACCATGACCCGCTTCATGGAGATCCAGGAGAAGCTGAACGCCTCCTTCCTGGAGATGCGTCTGTTGGAAAAGAACCACTTCCTGTTCAAGGACGACCAGGCCATCCACGACATAACGGACAACATCCGCATGGCCGACGACACCCTGGACAACTTGAGCCGGGAGATGGTCAATGCCGTCGGCCGGGAAAAATATCAGGATTTGCGCCGGGCGCTTGACGCGTATCGGGACCAGGCCAAAGCCATAGCGCAGTCCAAGGCCAGGGATGAGGCCTCCGAAACGGCATTGCGCGAGAGCGGACGGCGGGTTCTGGAGTTTTCCTCGAGCTTGACCGAGAACGCCCGCACCAAGATCGGAGAACTCATCTCCGGCTCCAAACGCGGATTGATGGTCTCTTTTCTGCTCTTTTTGGTGCTGGCGGTATTTGTTACGCCCATCATTTTCAGCAGGATTCTTTCTTCTTTGAACAAAATCAGCCGCCTAGCCCTGGATGTTTCCCAAGGCCGCTTCCGCAAAATCGAGGGGCCGGTGCATAACAACGAGCTGGGCGCGGTGATCACGGCCATGAACACCATGAGCGAGCAGCTACGGTTGCGCGAGGACGAACTCGTGCAGTCCAAGAAGCTCAATTCCTTGGGCTTTTTGACCGCCGGGGTGGCGCATGAGCTGAACAATCCGCTCAACAACATCTCCATGATCTGTCAGACCTATGAGGCCATGTACGATTCCATTGGCCAAAAGGAACGCCTCGAGTTTGTCTCCCAGATCGCCAGCGAAGCCGAACGCATCCAGGCCATTGTCATGAGCCTTTTGGACTTCGCCAAGCCAAAACCCACCGTCTTCACTCCCGGGGGCGTGAACGCCGTGGTGCGCCGGTCGCTCAAACTTGTGCGCAATACCTTGGACGTCTCAAATATCGACGTGGTGCTTGATCTGACCGCCAGACTTCCCCTCGTGAACATGGACATGAACCAGATTTCCCAGGTGCTGGTGAACCTTTTTAACAACGCCATCCAGGCCATGTGTGCCGGGCAGACTCTGGCCGTGCGCACGCGCCTAACGCCTGACGCCCTGGTGGAAGTGGAGGTCCAGGACACCGGGCACGGCATGACCCCGGAGACCTTGGCGAGCATCTTTGATCCGTTTTTCAGCACAAAAGGAACCGACGGGACCGGGCTTGGACTCTCCGTGAGCTATGGCATCATCAAGAATCACCGGGGACACATCAGCGTGCAAAGCGAGGTTGGCAAAGGCACAACCTTCGATATACTGTTGCCGGGCGTAGAGTCCGGGGAGGTGGAAGAAAATGAGTAAGCCGTGCATTATGGTCGTTGACGATGAAAAGATTGTGGGGGACATGGCCAAGTTTCACCTGGAAGCCGCCGGCTACGACGTGGAAACCTTCGTCAATGCGGCGCCCGCCCTGGAACGGGCCAAGACCAAGCATTTTGACGTTGTGGTGACGGACTTAAAGATGAAGGGCATCGACGGCATGGAAGTGCTGAGGACCATAAAGACCCTCTCGCCCGCAACCAAGGTCATCATGATTACCGCCTTCGCGCACCTAAGCACCACCATTGAGGCCTTCCGGGGCCAGGTGTTCGACTTCTTTCCCAAGCCCTTCAAGCTGAAAGACTTCGTGGCCGCGGTAAAGCGCGCCTTGGACGCGAAGGACGCCGAAGCCTCTGGGGCCAAACAGGAGTAGTCACGAATCGGGATCTCTCCAGCCGGGGCGGCGTAAGCCTTGCTGGGTTTCTCTTCGCTTTGGGCGGAACGGGCCTCTGGGGCTTTTCCTTTGTGATCCCTCTCTTTTTGCCCGGCGTATCCCCCTGGGACATCTCGCTCGGGCGCTATCTCATCTTCGGGATTGTTGGGGCCTTCTTCATCGCCAGGGAGAGCGCCGCCGGCGCAAAGCTCACTGTCCCGCAATGGGGATGGGCTTTTTTGTTCGCGGCCACCGGCTGTTACGGACCCTACGTAGCCATGGTCTATGCCATAAGCCTTTCCGGCCCGGCCCTGCTCTCTTTGGTCTTGGGGTTAACACCCATGTGCGTGGCCGTGATCGGCAACATGCGTTCCAGGGAAGTTTCATTCCGCAAGTTTCTCGTTCCGCTTTTGCTCTCCGCGGCCGGACTCACCCTGGCCAATCTGTCCAGGCACGGCCAGGGGCTCTCCATGCGCCATCTGGGGCTTGGGCTTATGGCGAGCTTCACAGCACTTGCCCTTATGACCTTTTATCTGGTGGCCAACATCTTTTTTCTGAAAAACAATCCCCGGATAAAATCGCTGCTGTGGGCTAACGCGGTGGGCGCGGCCTCAATGATTTTTGCGCTTCTGGCGCTTGCATTGAAGCTTCTCCTTGGGGGAGGCTTCCCTTGGCAGAGCTCAGAGACCTCCGCAACGGCCTTTTGGGTGGGGACAGCACTCTTGGGGATCGCCGTTTCGTGGGGCGGCGGAACATTCTGGAACCGGGCCAATACGCTTCTTTCCCCGGCCGTGGCCGGGCAGTGCGTGGTGTTCTGGCCTATTTCCGGGATTATCTACGCCTGTATTCTCGACAAAAAACTCCCCGCCGCCTGGGAGGCGGCGGGGATACTCATGGTGTTCGCCGGAGTGCTGTGGGGACTCGCCGCTATTGCAGCGGGTTCCCGTTCAAAAGAAGATGCTGTCCATCCCAGACAGCCTTGGCGGTGAGCTTCCCGTCACCGCGCACGAGCTGTCCTTGCGTCACCAGTTGGTCAATCTGCTGGGTGGTCTGCGTCTGACATTGTTCCTCGGTGAGCGCGGGGGTATCGGCCCGCTGCACGAGACAGAGCAAATCAAGCAGAGACTTCTCGGACGCGTTGAGCGATCCCGAGGCGCGCAGCTGTGTCAGGGCCTGTAGTTCATTTACCGGCAGGCTCTTCATCTCGTCCGTCTTTACTTCGGCTTTGAGCGAGACCGGACCGGTGGGGGTTCCCTCCATGGCCGTTATATTCACATCCAGGCTCGGCGCGCGGGCGAGCAGCGCGTTGCCCATGCGGACAAGGTCCTCCGGAGCGGGTTCTTGCTGCGGAGTGGCGTTGAACTTTTGTAACATGCCCAGCGCGTCATTGAGTGCGGCCGCGTCCAAGGAATTGAGAGCAATATGCAGGCTGGCCGGGATGTCGGGGGAGTTGGCGGCGTGACGCGTGCCCTTCATATCAACGACATAATCCAGCACAGGACCGCGCGGCGCGAGGCTCTCGCTCATGGTCATGCCGGTGACGGAGAACTTGGTGTTCATGGAGGGGTAATCCGCATCCAATGACTTCAACTGGGCGTTGGCCTTAACTGTCGCCAGATGGGGCATCCCTTCAATCCACAAGAAACTGAAGGTTTCGGAAAAGTCTTCAAAGGCAAGGCTGTCCTTTGCACGCTTGAGGGCCAGTCCTGGGGCTTCAACGGTTCCGGTGTTGGGCGCGTTCTCGGCGAAATTCATGGCCAATGTCAGGCCTTTCCAGTCCACATGGAGCGGTTCAGCCTGCTGCGGTTGGGGGAGGTCCAAATCTCTGGAAAAGGGCGGGATGACAAAAGTAAGGGTGCCTGTGTCGTCAAAATTACCCCGGATACGGAGCGTGCTTTGGAGCAGTTCGGGAATTTTCGTAAAAAATTCGTGAACGCTGGGGTCAGCGTCCGGCGCGACGGCAAAAGTGGCATCCGCCACAGCTCGGCAGGGGCTAAGGGAACCGCTGCCCAGGGGGATTGGCCCATGAACCACGCGCAGATTCATATCCAGCGCCAGGGGGCCTGCCGCCGCGCCCGGCTTGGCGGGCATGGGGACGGCAAAGGAGATCACATAACGGGATTCGAAGATGCCGCGGTGTTGTTCTTTAATCGTATAGACGATGCCCTGGCGGTCTCCAGCTGTGCGCAACACCTCCGGCAGACGTTTTTCTACCTGGAGGCCCGTGTAATAGGACGCGCCGGCCAGGCCCAGACAGCCAAGAACAATCACCGCCGCCACAATAATCGTCAATTTTTTCATGGATCGCTCCCCAGTCCTCGGATATGCACTGAATAGTAAAGATACGGCGAGGCGGATGACCTGTCAATCGACGGACCGAGCCGGTCTGTATGTCAAAACGAGATCCGGCCCACTCTCTCGCGCGGCGCAGAGCCGAAGTCTTAAGGCGCCTTCCATGGACGGACCGCTCCTCCCGCCGGGCGGCCCGCAAAAGACCGGCACTCCCTTCTCGTCCCCCAGCACCTTCGGGGCAAGCACATACTGAAATTCGTCCATGACGCCCTGCTCCAAAAGGGAAAACGCCAGCCTGCCGCCGCCTTCGCACAGACACGTCAAGCAGGAGGTCTCGCTGCGAAGCCGCGTAAAACCATGAGCCAAATCCAGACCGTTACCCGGACCGGGCAGACCGGGCAACCCCCATACCCGCACGCCGGCGGACCGCAAAGCGTCGGCGTTTGCCTGCCCTGCCGCTTCGCCGCTCGTCCAGAAGATCGTCTCGCGGGGGCGTTCGTCAAGAAGCGTCAGTATCTTGCCCTTATCCGGCAGCCGAGACGTGACCACTACGGCCAGAGGCTGTTTCTGCGCCAAGATTCCTCCCGGCCTGGCCGTAAGTCTGGGATCATCCTGCCTAAGCGTCCCCCCGCCCACGATCACCGCATCAACACGCTCGCGCATCCGATGCGCCATCTCCCTGGACTGGCTGCCGCTCACCCGCGCGGGTTTGGCGTCGCGCGCGGCGATGCGCCCATCCAGCGTGGCCGCCATCTTCAAAATATTGTACGTTCTGTCCGTAAACTGCCAGACCGTAAAATCGGCGATCATGTCCTGGCATTGCCGTTCAAGCACGCCTACAACCACATCCACGCCTTTGGAACGCAAAAAATCCGCGCCGCCGCCCTTTACCCGCGCATTGGGATCGGCGCACCCCACCACGACCTTCCCGATTCCGGCCAGAAGGACGGCCTTGGTACAGGGCGGGGTCTTCCCCTGATGATTGCAGGGTTCAAGCGTCACATACAGGGTGCAACCCTTAGGGTTCACGCCCTTTTCCCGTGCATCCGCCAGACAATTCACTTCCGCGTGGGGATCGCCGAAACGCTCGTGCCAGCCTTCGGCCACAACATCCCCATTGCGTACAAGCACCGCTCCCACGCAAGGGTTGGGAGCGGCGCGCCCCTTGCCCCGCGCCGCCAATTCCAGCGCCCTGGCCATAAAGACCTCGTCCGCGCTGTTCATCTGGCTATTCATCCGGAGGCAGGGTAGCAAAGTGGACTCCGGCTTCGGCGAGCATCTCCCGCGAAAGCTCGTCGGGGTATCCTTGCGCATAATAGATGTTTTGTACGCCGCAGTTGATGAGCATTTTCGTGCAGATAATGCACGGTTGGGTGGTGCAGTATATTTCCGCTCCATGGATGTTGATGCCGTGGGTGGCTGCCTGAATGATGACGTTCTGCTCGGCATGGAGGCCCCGGCAGAGTTCATGGCGCTGCCCGGAGGGGATGCCGAGTTTTTCACGCAGGCAGCCGATGTCCAGGCAATGCGCCGTGCCTGCCGGCGCGCCGTTATACCCGGTGGCCAGGATGCGTTTATCCTTGACGGCCACGGCTCCCACTTTACGGCGCAGGCATGTGGAGCGCTCGGCCACCAGGAAGGCGATGCGCATGAAATACGTGGGCCAGGGCAGACGTTGGTCCATAACTCTGTTTCTCCTTTCCCTGAAAAATGCTGGCGTTGATCTGTGCTGTCAAGCCCCGCAAGGGGCGGCGTCCCGGCTTGACAAACGGGACTATCCGGGTAATGTCACAGAGCTTGGCTATCTTCAGTTTTTCCCGCCAGGAGAGCGCCCGATGCCCATGATTGAGTTTAAGGATGTCCACAAGTGGTACGGAGAGTTCCACGTGTTGAAGGGCATTGAGGTGTCGGTGGAGCAGGGCGAGGTGCTGGTTATCTGCGGCCCGTCCGGTTCGGGCAAATCCACGCTCATCCGCTGCGTCAACCGGCTGGAGGAATACCAGCGCGGGAAAATTTTTTTTGACGGCCAAGACATCCACGCCTCCGATCTCAACGTGAATCTGTTGCGCTCCGAGATTGGCATCGTGTTCCAGCAGTTCAATCTCTATCCGCATCTTACGGTGCTGAAAAACGTCACGCTGGCCCCGCTGAAAGTGCGCAAGACCGACAAGGCTGAGGCCGAGCGCGTGGCTTTGAACCTCTTGGAGCGCGTGGGGATTCACGATCAGGCCAACAAGTATCCGGCGGAACTCTCCGGCGGCCAGCAGCAGCGCGTGGCCATTGCCCGCGCCCTGGCCATGCGCCCCAAGGTCATGCTCTTTGACGAGCCGACCTCGGCCTTGGACCCGGAAATGATTAACGAAGTCCTGGCGGTTATGAAGGATTTGGCCCGTGAAGGCATGACCATGCTGTGCGTCACCCACGAAATGGGTTTCGCCCGCGAGGTGGCCGACCGGGTCATCTTCATGGACGGCGGCGAGATACTGGAAACCGGGCCGCCCAGCGAATTTTTCAAAAACCCCCGGCATGAACGGACCCGCGCTTTCCTGCGCGAAATACTTTAGCAACCCAATCCCGAGGAGGCCTCTCAATGAAACGTCTTGTTGCGGCTCTCGCCGCCATCCTGCTCGTTGCCCTTTGCGCCGCGTCCGCTTTTGCCGCGGATGCCCCGGATAAATTGGCCGAAATGCAGAAAAAGGGCGTGATGGTCGCCGGCGTGAAGGATTCCCAGCCCCCCTTCGGCTATGTTGACGAGTCCAGCAAGCAGCTTGTGGGCTTTGAAATCGATCTGGTGAACGCCATAGCGAAAAGGCTTGGCATCGCGAAGGTCGAATTGAAGCCGGTCACGTCCGCCACTCGTATTCCCATGCTCGCCCAGGGCGATGTGGACATCGTGGCCGCCACCATGACCCATACCCGCGAACGCGACAAGAGCGTGGACTTCTCCATCACCTACTTCAACACCGACCAGAAGCTTCTGGTGAAGAAAGACTCCGGCATCACTTCCATAAAAGATCTCGCAGGCAAAAAGATCAGCTCCGCCAAGGGTTCCACCTCCGAGGTGAACGCTAAGCGCGCCCAGCCCGCGGCCACCATCGTCTCCTTTGAAACCTATCCGGAAGCCGTTCTGGCCGTCAAACAGGGCAAGGCGGAAGCCGCGACCACGGACGAAGCCATCCTGATCGGCCTCAAAAACGCGGACGATCACCCTGATCAGTGGGCCGTGGTCGGCGATCCCATCTCCTCCGAACCCTACGGCCTGGGGCTGCCCCAGAATCAGTCTCATTACCGTTCCGCGGTCAACGCCGCTTTGATGGACATCTGGACCAGCGGCGAATACCAGAAAATCTACGACAAATGGTTCGGCAAGGACACCAAGTTCTACATCCCGCTGACCTGGAAAATGGAACTCTGGCCGTAGGCCGGTAAGACCAGGGGGCGCTGCCCCCTGGACCCCCGCCAGGGGGATGATCCCCCCTGGACCCGCAATTCGCTTCGCGTCGCGCTCATGCGCGACGCGAAGCAATATGGGTGTCCAGAGGGCGCTAGCCCTTTGGCGGGAGAGTCCAGAGAGGGCGGAGCCCTCTCTGGTGTTAGGAGTAGGCGTTGGCGTATCAATACGATTGGGGGCTGGTTGTTTCCGGCCAGTATGGGCACGATATTGTGAAGGGGCTGGTCACGACCCTTGAGATATCGAGCCTGTCCATAGTATTTGCTCTCTTTTTGGGTACGCTGACGTGCATTATGCGGCTGTCCAGGGTGAAAGTTCTTGATTGGGCGAGCCGGGTCTATATTGAGTTCTTTCGCAATACGCCGCTTTTGGTGCAGATGTTCTTCTGGTATTTCGGGACGCAGCCCCTTTTCCCGAAGATTGTGAACGATTGGCTGAACCGTCAGACTTTCATCGAGTTGGGATGGAGCGTTGTCGCGCTGTCCTTTTATACGGGAGCGTTTATTGCGGAAGATTTGCGCTCCGGGATATTCGCCATACCGAAAACGCAGTTGGAGGCATCCAGGGCGTGTGGCCTGTCCTTTCTGCAGGCCATGAGATATGTTGTTTTGCCGCAGGCCTTCCGGATTATTGTGCCGCCGCTTATTTCGCAGTCGCTCAATCTTTTGAAGAATTCTTCTCTGGCGATGACCCTTGGCGTGATGGAGCTGACCGGCACGGTTCGTCAGATAGGGGACATGGGGGCGCATGGGATTGAGGCCTATACCGTCGCCACAGCCATTTATCTGTGTATTTCGCTGATTGTGTCCTTTGCGGTCCAACGGTACGACCGGCGCGTGTCGCGTGTGACGAGGTAGGCGCGGCGATGCACTGGAACGTTGTTCGGGATAACTTCACGTATTTTTTATGGGGAGGCTTTCCCCAAGGGCCGCTCGGCGGCTTGGCCTTATCCATCGCCATGGCGTTGTGCGGCATTTTCGGCGCATTTTGGCTCGGGCTCGCGGTGGGGCTGTGCAGACTCTCCAAACGGCCATGGCTGCGTCTGCCGGCGCTCATCTACATTGAGGTCATCCGGGGCATCCCACTGCTCATGGTTATTCTTTGGTTTTACCTCCTGGGGCCGATGATTTTCGGAAAGGCGCTGCCCGCATGGGAGTCGGCCGTTTACGCGCTTATCGTCTTCACCAGCGCCTATATCGCGGAGATCGTGCGCGCCGGCGTGCTTTCCCTGCCCAAAGGGCAGATGGAGGCCGCGCGCGGCTCAGGCTTAAGCAACACGCAGGCCATGGTCCACGTGATCCTGCCCCAGGCGCTTTTCAATATGATCCCCTCCTTTGTGAATCAGTTCGTATCGCTCACCAAGGACACCTCCCTGGGCTTTATTATAAGCGTGGGGGAACTGACCAAAACAGCCAGGCAGGTGATGAGCCGGGACACGAGCGCGCCCACGGAAATACTCTTTACCATCGCGGTGCTGTATTTTCTGGTTTGCTACGTGCTGACGGAGTTGTCCCGCCGTCTTGAGACCAAGATCAACAGATACCAGGCCAGAGGGCGATGATGGACTCTGGGCGCGATGTGCGGTAAATGATGCCGATTACGTTAAGGAGCAAAGAATTATGGTTTTGATGGAAACGTCCATGGGGCTTATCACCATAGAGCTTTACCCCGACAAGGCTCCCGCCACGGTGGCCAACTTTTTGTCCTATGTGGACGAGGGGTTCTATGAGGGGACCATCTTTCACCGGGTGATTGACAATTTCATGGTTCAGGGCGGCGGCATGAACGTGACCATGAAGGAAAAACCCACAAAGGCTCCGGTGAAAAACGAGGCGGACAATGGTCTTTCCAACGTGACCGGCACGCTGGCCATGGCCCGCACATCTGATCCGCACAGCGCCACCGCGCAATTTTTCATCAACGTGAACGATAACTTGTTCTTGGATCACAAAGGGAAGACCCCGGAGGGCTGGGGCTATTGCGTGTTCGGCAAGGTGGTGGACGGCATGGACGTGGTGAATAAGATGAAAAAGGTACGCACCCGCCGGGCCGGTTTCCACGATGATGTGCCCGTTGATCCCGTGACCATAAACAGCATGCTGCGCGAGGAATAGATTTTTGGGGTCCGCCGTCATGTCTTTGAAACCCAACGTCTATCTGATCGGCGCGGGTCCTGGAGATCCGGGGCTTCTCACTGTAAAGGCCGTGGAGATTCTGAAAACCGCCGATGTGGTGGTTTACGACTATTTGGCGAACAAGGCGTTTCTGGCGTACCGCCGCCCGGACGCGGAAGTGATCTATGTGGGCAAGAAGGGCGGGGACCACACGCTGCCCCAAGGTGAGATAAACAAGCTCCTCGTGGCCAGGGCCAGGGAAGGCAAGACGGTGGCGCGTCTGAAGGGCGGCGATCCGTATGTGTTCGGACGCGGCGCTGAAGAGGCGGAGGAACTGCTGGATGCGGGTTTGACCTTTGAGGTCATCCCCGGTGTCACCAGCGCCGTGGCCGCTCCTGCCTACGCGGGCATCCCCATCACGCACCGCAAGTTTGCCTCGTCGGTGAGCTTCATCACCGGCCACGAGGACCCCGCCAAGGACGAATCGGCCCATGACTGGGGCGCGTTGGCCAGATCAGGCTCCACGCTGGTCTTTTTCATGGGGGTCAAAAATCTCCCGGATATTTCCAGACGGCTGATCGAAGGCGGGCGCGATTCCAAAACCCCGGCCGCTTTGGTGCGCTGGGGCACGACGTGTCAGCACCGTTCCATGGTTTCCACGCTGGAGGACATTCCAGGAGAGGCAAAGAAGCAGGGGTTCAAGGCCCCGTCGCTTTTGGTCGTGGGAGAGGTTGTATCGCTTCGCGACCGGCTGAACTGGTTTGAAAAGAGGCCGCTTCTGGGCAAGGGAGTGGTGGTCACCCGTTCACGGGAACAGGCCAGCGATCTGGTTCGCCTGCTGACGGATATGGGGGCCTGCGCGCTGGAGTTCCCCACCATCGAAGTTGTGCCCCTGCCCGACACGGGCGGCATACGTGAGGCTGTAAACCGCCTCGATACTTACGACTGGCTCGTTTTCACGTCGGTCAACGGCGTGAAGTATTTCTGGGACGCGCTTGACGCCATGGGCAAAGACGCCCGCGCTTTGGGTGGGATCGAGATTGCGGCGATTGGTCCGGCCACGGCCGCGGCCCTGGCCGCACGGGGCATCAAGGCCGACTTTGTGCCGGAAAAGTATGTGGCGGAATCTGTGGTTGAGGGATTTTTGGCGCGCGGAGTGCGCGATAAACAGGTACTCCTGGCGCGAGCCTCCAAATCGCGGGAGGTGTTGCCTGTGGCGCTTGTCCAAGCTGGGGCCACAGTTACGGAGTTATCGGTATATAGGACACAGCTTGCCGCCGAGGGAGCCGAGGACGCCGAAGATATTTTGACTGGTATCATGGAAGGTGAAGTTCAGTATCTGACGTTCACCAGTTCCTCCACAGTGAACAATTTTTTCCATCTACTGCCGCCGGAACGGTTTGCTCCCGTGCGCAATAAGGTGAGAATCGCCTGTATCGGGCCAATTACTTCAGGGACATTGGCCAAGCACGGCTTCACTGCCGATATAGAACCCAAAGACTACACCATTCCGGCCCTGGCCAAGGCTATAGCGGACGACGCGACAGGCGCGCGGGGAAGGTGATGAGCCTGCCCATCGCCGTACTCGTCTCCGGCGGAGGCTCCAATCTCCAGGCTTTGATCGACAAAATTGAGGCGGGTGTTCTTGACGCGCGTATTGTCCTGGTACTCTCCAACAGGCCGGACGCCTACGCCCAGGAGCGGGCTAAGCGCGCCGGACTGCCTCATCTGTGCCTGCCCCATGAGCGCCATCCGGACCGCCTGGAGTTTGACCGGGCCATGATCCGGGCCATTGAGGATTCCGGCGCGCGGGCGGTGGTTCTGGCCGGGTTTATGCGTCTTTTATCCGGGGAGTTTTTGCGGGCCTTTGCCTACCGGGTGGTGAACATCCATCCCGCACTTTTGCCGAGCTTTGCCGGCGTCCACGGCCAGGCCGACGCCGCTGACTACGGAGTGGCCATCTCCGGCTGCACCGTGCATTTTGTGGATGAGCGCATGGACCATGGGCCGGTGATCATCCAGGCCGCCGTGCCCGCCCATCCTGACGATGACGGCCAGGCGCTTGGCAAGCGCATCCTTGCCCTTGAACACCGTATTCTGCCCCAGGCTGTCCAATGGCTGTCGGAGGACAGGTTGTGCATCGAAGGGCGCAAAGTGCGCCTTCTTGCCGCCGCCGGCAGGACTTTGGCGGCTCCTGTGCCTGACGCCTTAATCAATCCTCCCCTGGAGCAGGGCTTTTAAGATTTCCTGTTGACACGAACGGCGGCGGGCCGCAAAAAGCGTTTTGTTCTTTACAAAGCTTAGATGTCTAATTATTAGGCCTCGAACGATGCTGGAGGAAAAGTATGATTCTTAAGGAATTACCCAGTTATCAGATGCTCATGGAAAAGGCCGAACGTTATCCCGCCATGGACATCGGTGTCTGCGAGGCCTATTTGCACGTGTTGCGCACGGGCACTATTCTGCATCATACGGTGGAGCGCCGTCTGGCCGCGCATGGGATCTCCTATGGCCGGTTTATGATCCTCGCGCTTTTAAGCCGCACGGATGGGGCTGTTCCGGTCTGCAAGCTGGCCGAAATGGCTGGCGTGACCACCCCGACGGTCTCCGCCGTGCTTTCGGGCATGGTCCGGGATGGGCTGGTGCGCCGGGAGGAGGATTCCGTTGACCGGCGCGTGGTGCGGATAAGTCTTGAACCCGCCGGGCAGAAGGCGTTGGACACCGTGTTGCCGCACCTTCACATGTATCAGATGCAGACCATGGGCGATCTGGACAAAGAAGAATTGAAAACCGTTGTGGCTCTGTTATCCAAAGTGCGGCTCATGCCGGACTGAACCGTGAGGGGCTGAAAAACATATGCAGGACGCTGTGAAAGAACAAAGCATGAAAAAAAAGGGAAACGATTCCCGTAAGAAAAAACGCGCTCTCTCCCTGCTTGCGGCGGTGGCCGTGGTCATCCTGATCGTAGGCGGCTACTGGTGGTGGAGCCAGAGGGCGTTCGAGGAAACCGACGATGCGTTTATAGCGGGCCATGTGGCTCAGGTGGCGCCGCGCGTGGCGGGGCGCGTGCTTACCGTGCTGGTTACGGACAACCAGAAGGTCGCCGCGAACGACGTGCTGATTAAGCTTGATCCCGCGCCCTTTCAGGTGAAAGAGGACCAGGCCAAGGCGAATTTGAACGAGGCCGAGCAAAGGCTCAAGGAGGCCCATTCGCAGCTTGCGGCGCAAAAGGCCCTGGCCGAGCAGGCCAAGGCGGACGTGGCTTCTGCAGAGGCCCAGGCTGGCAACGCCGCCACGGATCTCGCCCGTTACAACCATTTGATAACGACCGGCGCGGTGTCGAAGCAGGCCCGCGACAACGCCGATACCCTGGCGCGCACAAGCGCCTCCGCTCTTCAGGCGGCCCGCAAGCGCGCCGCTTCGGCCGAGGCCCAAGCAATGCTTGCCGCCACGCAAATCCAGACCGCGCAGGCCGTTGTGGAAAAGAGCCGCGCGGCCCTGGAGCAGACTTCGCTCGATCTGGCCTACACCGAGGTGAAAGCCGGTGTCTCCGGGCGGGTGACCGTCAAGGCTGTGGAGCCCGGCGACTATGTGCAGGCGGGACAGACGATACTAAGCCTCGTGCAGGACGATATATGGGTCGTGGCCAATTTCAAGGAAACTCAGTTGACCCGCATGCGCCCCGGCCAGAGCGTGACCATAGTGGCGGACGCCTACCCCAATCGTACATTCAAGGGCCGTGTGGATTCCATTCAGGCCGGGACCGGCGCGGCGTTCAGCCTCCTGCCGCCCCAGAACGCCTCCGGCAACTACGTTAAAGTGGTGCAGCGCGTACCTGTGAAAATTGTTCTCGATCAGCTCCCCAAGGACTCGGGCCTGACCCTTGCTCCGGGGATGTCCGTTGTCCCTCAGGTGAAGGTGCGTTAGCGGCGTGACAACGCATCACGAGATGTGGCGTCCCAGCGCCAGTTTGTGGGTGATCGCCCTGTCGGTCATGCTGCCCACGGTCATGGAGGTGTTGGACTCCACCATGGCCAACGTGGCGCTGCCGCACATGGCGGGCGCTCTTTCGGCCAGCCAGGACGAATCCACCTGGGTGCTGACCAGCTATCTGGTCTCCAACGCCATTGTTCTGCCTATGACCGGCTGGATATCGTCGCGTCTTGGCCGCAAAAATTTTCTTATGTCCTGCGTGGTGCTTTTCACCCTGGCTTCGGCTTGGTGCGG
>Ga0123354_10010053_pt1 | contig 14533 bp, 11 predicted proteins | sample TergutLab28metaG_2_FD_97872 | JGI IMG/M metagenome (GOLD analysis project Ga0123354, IMG submission 97872) | Labiotermes labralis P4 segment gut microbial communities from Petit-Saut dam, French Guiana - Lab288 P4 | ecosystem: Host-associated > Arthropoda: Insects > Digestive system > Gut ... | reverse complement strand
ATTGGTTGTCATCATAAATAGTCTTAAAGTACCAAAAATTAAGAAAATTTTACTATATGAAATGAAATTTCTTGTACCAAATTACAGCTGCCTCCAGAACCCCTGACTAGGAGGCTACCGCCCACAGATACCCGTTCTCTGTCCCCAACTGAATTTGTTGAACCCCCCCCCAAAAACAAAATTCCTGGGTATATCACTGATTCAGTAGAAATGTTTAGTGCCTACACACAGGAAGTTAATTTAAAAGTTTTATAATTTTCAATTTATTTTACTTACGTTTCTGTTTCGGGTCTGATGTATGCACAGGAAATTTCAGCGTGAAGATTTTTGGAGTTTTGCCTTGGCGTGGTAGTGTCAGAAACACCATCTTAACGTCACACACACACACACCATACTTTCTTAAAACTTCGCTAACAACTTTTTTTTTACAACACTCGCAGTTCACACATGACATTTTAACTGCGTCGCTGTCATGAACTGAGACTGACCAAATTTTGTTGAGTGCTGTTTCAGTCTACCAACTTGCACCATCATTTTCAGTATATCTTTCACGAGGAGGAATCGAGAGTCTCTACATCATATTTTCTTATTTTGTCCAGGAAAGAGTAACTAAAACAGAGATATTTCAATGGTTGTCTAAAAATGCATAAAATTCCATTGCCTAAATAAATGATGCAGTCGCTCGATGCCCCTGCTTCTTCACTCTCTATGTCCCAAACCATTTCAGATATCCGGTTTGGGGACAGGAACCTGGCTCTCTTAAGCACAGATGTTGCAGAGTGCTGACTCAGAAATTAATATTCAGTCCGGCTTATTATTATGAAGTTGGAACAAGTGGTAACGCATTGAAATGCCATATTATTTCAGCTGGTTTATCGCTCTAATATTTACAGATCAGTCTATTTATTTCTATATATCAAACTGCAGTTGGAATTGTAAGCCCAGCGGAGTTTGCGAATGAAGCTTTTCGCTTGTAGTAAGTTAGGGGAAAATCATTATCTCATTGAACTGCCAGTAATTACATATATTTATTTGTATGGGCGAATTTATGCATCCTGTTTATCTTAGTTTTCAAACCATCCTTCTCGAATAGGGCAGAAGCTGAACTGAAATGTAACACTGGCATTTGAGAAAATTTAGCATTGGCATTTTATCATATACAGACAGGTGGTACTTAGTCCTTTTAGCAGTAATATATCCTGCGACGGTCGAAATAAAGTGTGTCTGTGTTTTGGCTACACCGTCATGAACTTTAAATTGTATCGCTGAATGACATATTTGGTTGGAGTAACGAGCGGGATACCCAGCAAGAAAATTCTTATACGAACCACGCCTTCAGGAAGAGACTTACTGTAACAGCAACGCTTGGCAAAGTGAATGAGGCTTCACAGTGAAATGTGTGTGGTCTAAGTGCCGGACAAAATGAAATGCGATCAGTGCTAAATGTTTCCTAGGAAGGAAATGAATCAGTTGCTTAGCATAACAACAAACAGACGAGGTTTCGAAGGTTATAGAGTGGCTAGAAACTGCTGTTCAAGACGTGCATATGTATGTAATTTGGTAAAGTGGCTGGAGCATGAATCTGACCACAAAACATTACATAATGTGGAGATAACGTGTGGGGCTATAATTCTAAGCCTGTACATGACTGTGCGGAGGATTTAAATGGCTGCAGCGCACCCATTTGGTGCATTCGTAGGATGCCGATTTAAAAGGATCGAGTGCGTTCGTCGGATAAAGGTTAATGATTACCATCTTTAGGACTCCAGCGATACTGAAGATATGAACACTGAGACTAAACAAAGCTAGAGTTTGACTCATACATAATCCCACAAGAATCCTCAAACAAAAATCTTCCAATTACTATATAGAGATAACCAACACCCTCTACAGTTGCCAACATACTACACTCATGAATTTACATGACTGGGAGTAAATCAGATGATGACTAAAGCAAACAAGATTATCAACTAACTATTTACCCAGGTTTCCTATATAGAGAGTGCTTAGAATCTCCTAACCTGAAAAAGCATCATTAAATAACCAAAGATAGGCTGAAACTCTAAGTGTTGAAAGATCCTTTCATGGCTTTCTCCTATTAAATGTTTTAATTTTGTGAAGAAGGTGGTACATGTTTGAGTCTTCCATCATTACCTCATGCTGAAGAATGACTCTTATTTATGATACATTTTGAAGGTATAATACTTTGCAGCAAAAATTGTTATCTAATGGAACATTTCATATTATTACAAACCAAGGTGCAGGATTGAGGAGAATCTACTCCAAACATGACTGTTTTTCCCCAACTTGTTAGTGATACTACATTATGCTGTATGTGGCACTATGATATTTGTGTTCCCCAGAAAAACAGTATTTGTGAAAGGAGAGTTTTTTAGTGTTCTTAAACTCACATTTCGTGCTATACCTGAATGCAACTTCCAAAAGAAGTTCTGCAGTAAATGAAAGCATTATGAGAATTATTGTTCACTGACCAGTGAGACTATTTTCAATTGTTATTGGGTAGCTGTTTTTCCTTTGGGTTTTGTCTCTGAAAATTTGAACTTAGAATTTATAAAAATGGATAAGCCAACTAACGTACTATCATTTCAATGTCACATTCTTCACAAAATCTGTTCTTCCAATCAGATCAGGAACTTTCTGAACAGCCCTCAGTCATTATGTGATTCCATAATAGTGAGACTACTATGTGTATTTTGATGACACAGACCTGATAAGGTAATATAATGGGATAGAAAGGATGTATTCTCCAAGTACACTTCAGACATATTTACATACAGGTAACACTTTATACTTCTGTTCAGTCTTTTTAGGCTGTAGTGCATCATACTAAGATTTTCTGTGCTTTTCCTGAGGTGAATAACAGAATAGTACCTTATGTTAAAACTATACCCACCTCTTTCTGAATCTGTACCTACTTTGTTATAAATAGATAATGGCGTCTTTTTGTTTCTAATGCAGCAGGTTTGGGTCCTTCTGGGCCATCATCAGGGAAAATATTTAGACAAGCTTCAGTGAAATTCCATAGAGTTCACAATACTGTGTTAAACACATTGTGTTTTATTATTATATCTGTTGTGTTTAAACTAAAATATTATTTATTTATGCATAAATACTTACACAGAGTGCTTTTGACTTAAGGATCAAAGCAAACTTCCTGGTATGCTCGATCCTGCAGTTGAAGGGTAAGATCCTTCACGGGAGCAGAAGAACTATGTATCCAGTGACACAGGGTCACATTCCAGAAGACTTGAATCTTCAGAAACACTGCTGTGGGAACTTCAAATCTTACATGTAGAAAATGATGTGCTGATTCCTGCTGTCACCAGGCTTTTCCTTGTTTAATGGTGTTAGTTTCATGTTTATACAAGACTTAATTCGTGGATTAAAATTACACATGCAGTAACATATTTTTGGCCAAGAACTGTCAGGTCATCTTCACATCATATATGCATAGTAGGGATAAGTTTTTATTCAGTTCCTAAAAGTTGTATTGTCTGTATAAATGTACAGCCTTGAGACGGGCTTTGCGCCATAACATGTCATGCCATGGAATTTAATATAGGAATAAAAGTGCTGTGTGAACTTCACTTTGTAGCATTTCACACAGTGGAATACCTCTCACACAAGTTACAACTATATTTGCTTGACAGTTGCCACAGAATTCAAATCATTGTATTGATGTGCCTTATGCAGACTGTGATTTGACTCTATTTTGTTTACTGTCACTTATGTGAGTTGTTACTGGTTACATCATTACTCGGATGACAGAATCCACAACAACCAAAAAGTACATATTTCAATTTCTGCAACCTTTTTACTTTTAAAAGTAGCTTTCTTTGTTGATGCATTACAACTTCCCATCTTAACACTATATATGTCTTTGTACAAGGCGCAATAGTTTGTGGCATCTTATTGAACAAATTGCATTTAATATAGGCAACGCCTTGTACATGTAATCAAAAAAATCCCATCTTTCCTGGGAAAATTTGAAGACTATAATGTGAGAGCTGCAGTGCACAAAATTTTAAATTTGCAATACTGTAATCTCATTTGAAATGTGCTGCATGATTATGACTTTACAGCAAAATATTTAATAAACTTTTTAGCATCATATTGTGGTGTGAGTTGCTGCCTAATTCCTCCCATTGCTGTCTTGTTTAACAGTTTGTGAACAACAGTGACAGCTCTGAAACAGGTATATGTGTATATGTTGACAAAATTTATGTCATCCATCACATCCCATTGGAGATGGACTGTCTGCAAAACATATAATATTCACTTTGTATTGGCTGATTGCCTTAAAAGACTTAAGAACTTACTTCAGTGCAGACAATATATTTTCAATGATTTCACTGTTTTGTTTTTAAATACATATTTCCATTATGTTTGCCAGTTGTTAGCCATTCTTTACAAAGTAAAAAAAAAAAAAGAATGTCATATGTGGAAACCATATCCATCCATCTGTTAATGGCTTAGTAGCAGTTTACACAAAGTTGTTGAGCAGGTGGTGGTGTAGTGAAAATCATCTCACCAACATTCATAACCTACTTAATGGAATAAATGAATTTGTACACATACTTCCATATTTCTTGACTGATATTGGTGAGGTTTGGTATAAAAGATCACCATGAAGCACTTGTGAGTATCATAAAAGTTGATGCAGTGAAAGTCTTACTCTGTTTAAAGGTGTAAATGAAGATTTGCCCCTCCTCCCCCCCCCTTTTTGGGTGGGGGTCCAATTTAAATAAAATTTAGTGCAGAATATGTCCCAAAAACATGTTGAGTTTTCTGAACCTTGGTGCACTGGAATTGATACCTTACTTTGACATGTAAAAGAATGTATCTCTAGCATCTGCACTTAATGTCTGATTGCATAAAATTTGCTGTAAGCGATCTGCACATATTCCTGTTGAGGGTTATGAATCTTATGTAAATTTGTGTCGGGAAGACAGTACTTTCTTATGAACATAAATGAAATGACATGTACCCTGAAATTGTATAATATTCTGAAAGTAAAGAATACATTGGTAAAGTTGGTGTACTGCATCACAGAGTAACCATTTTCAGTCTTGTTCTGCACCATAAATATAAACGTAATACTTGGTCAGTATTTATGAGATTATGATGCATAGATCTTTATCAAACATCAGTAGTTTTCAAATATGTAAATTACCTACATTATTTGTTCTGAATTTTATGCTCATATCCATTACCAGTCTCGAAAAACCTTTTTTTTTTTTTTAATTGATTTGTTGTTTGTAGACATATGTATCATCTCCAAGGGATTTCTTCCATTTCTTTCACAGTTCAACTTGATAGTGGAACTGTCAGACAATAATAGTAATAGTAAGCAATTAAAGTGGAAGTTTGATAGTTTGAAACTTGCAGCAATGTGCAGAGCTGGTGAATTTTTTGGAGTATATTGTTTAATGATTATTAAAATAGTATTTTAATGTGTAGAAGGAACATGAAATAATTATAAGACAGCAAGCTCAGTAAAGTGAATGACTGGAGACTGTAATGATTTGGATCCAATTCGAGGCAAGGGCAGGGAGGTTTTCTTCTCCCATCATGTCCCCTCAAGCTCTGGTATCTGTCCAGACTCATGTCAAATGGGTAGTAAGGGCTTTGTCACAGACTGAAATTGTCAGCTCACCTCCAACTAGCATAGATATTAAAAGTGTGTACATTACAGTTTTAATATAGTATATTTAACAGTTTTGATTTAAAAAATGAATTGCACCATTTTATTAACCTGGTAAGTTAATCTAACAAATGCACTGTGTCTGTTGAAAGTCCCTGGTAGTTTATATTATATTAAAGCTTCAACATACACAATAACATGCAACACTAAGATAAATTGCATTGATGTTGATAGCAAAATGTAATGTGTTGCAAGAATGTAAGGGAATTTGCTTAGTAAATGTCAAACAAATAATTAATATAAAGATTCTTACTAATAGTTACATAATTCAATGCTTAATTTAGAACAAGGAGGTTAAGTGGTTGTAACTGGGAAAACTGGAAAATGAGGCCTTGAGGCACAAAAAAGTGAGGAATAGAGTAAATTACAAAGATTTTAGAAATGTATATGCAGAATCTTTTATCACTGACCTGAGCACATCTGTCACAGTATGTTCCAGCAGATGCAGACTTTCTGTATGAAAGCTGGTATCCTCAAGAATGTCAGTACAAGAAAAAGTCTGTACTTAACTGGTTTGGCTGTGTAAGGAATGTTTTGTGAAACAAAATTGAAAAATAATGATTCAGGGCTTTTGGGATATGGTGTCATATAGTTTTGTATGTAATTACTGAGATTTCGGAGGAGCTTGCTGCCTTTATCTTCAGGATTATGTAGAAACATTGAGGCACATGAATAAAACAGTATGTTATATACAGGAAGGGAATGGTAGACATATGGAGTACCAAGCCAGTAGGAGTAGTGGCACTGCGCTGTGCCCAGGCTTGTAAGGATAATATGCAGGTAAGTTTATAAGATGTAACAAGGGTAAATTGTAAACAGATTAGGATGTAGATGGCACTGCAGTGACTGCAATGCTGGAAAATATGTATCCCCAAAGGAATACTTCTTGTTTTTGAAGTGAATTGAGGTTTACATGACTGCCCAAGACCAGAGGTGGTATTCAGTCTTGGCCCCTTCATTGATAGTATGGTCCATGTAGCTGGTTTTGAGGGCAGATTTTTCCATATTGAAGCTTTGAAGATGGGACCAATAATTTGTGCTGAACCATCAGTACAGAAATACCAGTCTACGTCGCATAAAATTCCAAAAGACCGTAGATCTTACGTCATCTCTTCATCCTTCATCTTCACTGGCCAGTTCTAGAAACCAATGTATGTCCAACTGATGATTAGAAGCTTAAGAAATTTATGGCCTGGCTTACTGAAACCACAATAATACCTCTCATTCCCAGTTACTAAGTTGTTACATTTTGTGCAATTTGATCTTATAGTTGGAAATAGGTATGCATACTCTGTATACCAGAGAGTCATCTATACAGAAAAACAAGTACCAAGTGTTGCATAAACACAGTTGTATCTCCTGATGATGGGCCCATAGCAGCCCTAAACATGTAGAGATTGACAAATATAAATATACTAAGAAAAAAAAAATTGTGCAACAAGTTGGTTTATTTACAGGATAATGAAACAAGTCACATTCATATTAAATGCATCACAGCAGTGTCATTTCCTGTCTTATGAAGTACATAATGGCTCAATTTTGTAACTGTTGCTCAGTGGTCACATTAGTTTATGTGCTGGAGGAATCTACTTTTTTGTAAGTGGGAAAACTGAGCAGACAGGACTTAGGTGATGGCTGGCAGAGGGAAGCCTAAAGAATCTATACTTTATTGGAGGCTTGGTATTTCCACATGATACACATATGTCTGGTTCCCATTAACTCTGGATATGGCCCACCCAGTTTCTCACCTTTCCAGCTCAGTCACATAGACACTGATGCCATGATGGACCATTTTTAGGTGTGTTTGCAAAACAGATGGTGACTATTAGCCTTGTCATGTCTGTCAGTCCACATCTGCAAACATGGGTACCATGATTATCAAGGTTATCCCATATTCCTGTGATTGCTATGTTTATGCCAGTACATGGGAGATTCACTAAGTAATGCACTAAATGTTAAAATTATATATACATTTTAAAATTTAGTGCATTTGTTCGTATTACTCAGTGAATTACTAGTAATGCATGGTCATGAATAACATGGGAAGTGTTCTGCAGACATTTTCACACATGTTAAAAATTACATGTGTCACATTAAGATTTTCTGTTAAAATGTTTTAAGAAGAAAAGTGTTTGTTACACAGTGAGATACAGTATGTGGTATTAAGATTCCAAAATAATGGTAACTTTTGGGAAGATAACTTTTGCAATCCAGAATATCAGCTTCAACATTTATGATATGAAAATTGTATTGTTACAGCTCCTTGGTTTAGGTAGACCTTCCTAATGGAAGCATGTGATTGAAATGGGTGTAGGGGAGGCAGTCTACCATATTTGTAGCAGTGGCCATTTTGTTTGGATTCTGAAAGTGGTGCCCCCGCCTACTGTCGAAACTGTGGGTGGCAGTTCTTCCAGGCTCCAAGCTCTGTCTACAGCTGGTAACATGCATTTGTGATTTTAAGATAGCATAAGTAAATAATAATAACTAGATATGGCATTACAAAGTAAAAAACAAATTCATTGTCATAAAATGTACTATTAATATTTTTGAAATGCTAATGGATTTAATTCAATGTCATAAAATGTCCTATTAATATTTTTTAAATGCTAATGTATTGAAGTGAATTATACCAATTTACCCATCTTCCAGCCCTGTACATTACACAGTCCAGGAGGATTCAGGTTTTCTGGGATGTGACACTGTGCTGTTTGATAACTGGATCCCAGCATTTCAAAGGATCATAGTGCCTTCATATTTTAGGCTAAGCAGTCCAAGTCACAATGGCACATCCCAGAAGTATGTATGTGTGTGTGTATATATATATATCAAAGATGTATGTTTTGTACCTTTATATATACCTGTGATTAAGTAGAAAGGGATGTCACTGTCCAAGAGCACATTAGTTTGAGAATCTTGCATTATGCAGACCATATTGAAATGGTGTTACATACTTGATATTAACCACTTTAAATGACAGTTTCACCAAAGTGACTTATAAATAATATGACTGAGCAGTGTAATCTAAATAGTTTTGCTTCTGACTTGTATTTGGAGTGTTACCTATATGAACGTTATTCATAAAACTAACTACATTGACCAAGGTTTGCAAAGTTTTCCTCAACCTCTCCATGCAAATTCCAGGACACTGCCTTCCATTACGCCTTGAACACTTCCACATCCTTCTACTCATTGTTCATTATCAGGCAATAATTTGATGAACATATATAATCTTGGTTGCCGACAGTGCTCTTAAATAAGTTGCAAACAACACTGTAATTAAGAATTTATGTTTTGAATTTCAGTTTGAGTTAATGAAATGTGTAGCATTTTATCTGTTTCATCTTCCAAAGTTCATATATTTGAATGGAAAGACAGAATACTAAGGGTAATACAGTTGCATTAATAAACTGATATACAGTGACTATCTGACCTTTTTTATCGTGGTTTGAAGGGTACTCCATTGGTTCTGTTACATTAACCTAATTAAGAGAAACCAACTCTAAGAACTGTAGTATTAATAATATAACTTCATCTTTGATTCAAACCAAAACCATGACAAATCCATAAATGGAGGAGGTGACAGTCATGGAAGAAATAATATAATGTGATAAAATTCTAGGAACTGAAGCTCAGCAATGTAAATGCCAACCACTAAACTGCTACAGTTTGGTAGAATAATAAAATTTATCCAGTGTTTATCGCATCAAGTAGATAATATCAACACCACTTCCATTAACATGAAAATGACTGAAATCTCATTCAAACTATGGATGTTACCTTATAAATAATAAGTGTTAGTAAAGACTACAGAATGAAAATTAAAACTCAAGGAATTCCAGAGACTGTTCAAGGTAAGAAAAAGATGCAAACTGAGTTATCTTGTAATTTGCCAGTTTCCATCATAATTATAGGAATCCTGGTAGGAGAGATATCCTGACTCGGCTAATAAAAACGTGATACAATGGAAAATGTTTAGTTCTGTGTGATCAGAAATTGTATTGCAGTTATCTTACCTACCACAGTTGAATAATCAGACTTCAGAGTACGCTGAAATGTGTGTTTCACATTTTAACTGTAAAAATATTTTCAAAGTTAAGAAACTAGTATAAGATAAATTTACATTTGCAACTTAAATAATGTTGGAAATTGAGGTAGTTTATATGCATATCTAAGATGTATGTTACAATTTGAAATAATTATAATCAAAACATTGGAATATTAAGGTTTTAAAATAATACCGCAAGAAAAATTGGCTTGGAGTTGTGATTGGGATTTGTAACAATCTTGGGTAATCTTATGTCTGTTGGAATGATATGTATTACACAAAAACTAGTTGTAAAATGCACTGACTGTATGGTAATTGTATTCAGAAGTACATGCAACAGTCTTTGTGGGTAGTGATAATTTTTCATGTTTTTAGTATCATTGACAAAAATAATACAGATGCTCCAGTTATTTTGCTATGCTGTATGCCTGTGTGTGAGAACTTTTGCATGAAATTTAGTACAAACAGGTTAAGTTATCGTGTATATGAGTACTTGATGATACCTACTCATTGCACTTGTTTGCTTTCACTCTGGATGCTACTGCTGCTGGTAACTGAATGACTGGAATGGGCACTTACTTGTTAGTTGTCTCATATTACAGGTGGACATCAGATGAATTATGAATTGATTGACTTGAACAAGAGCAAAGTACACATCATGAAAAAAATGTCTTCAAAATATTTCCAGTCCACAGTGCCATGTGAAGAACACTAAACCGAAAAGTGGAAATTTTTTGAATTACAGATTCAGCATTTGGAGGGGGGGAGGAGATTTAAAAAATAAAAAAACTCAGATGAGGCATTTCTGCATCAAGTAGGAGATAAACAGCCAAAATAACAGATAGTAATATTATGAAAATCCCAGTGCAGCAGTTCATGGAGTTTCTTTTACAAGACCTTGAAGTGTGATATCACAGGCTGGTGCGTCTCCAAGATACAATTTCCAACCATAACATAAATTAATTCCAACATCATGCAAAAAATTACATATGAAACGAGAGTGGCGAGCAATTATCTTGAATTGAAGGGGGATGTTTTTGAAGAGAAACTGTTAATATTTGAAGATGACCTTCTTGTGTATCATGCAAGACCTGCTTAAGAGCTGCAGGTCAGCAGTTTGAAACTCTTCTGTGAAGTATAAATTTAGCTGTGTGGGAAAGCAGACTAGAATTCCTGGCATATGGAGGCTTCGTATGCAGTAAAGCTCCCATGAGAGGTGCTGTGCTCATGGACATGATAATAAGACCTCTTTGTCAAAATATATAGCTATCTTTTTATTTGTATATATTTATACATTGTGATGGTTGACAAATTCATACTTACATGTATTATGTGAATACTATTATCTCATCAAACCTTCCATCTTATCCTGCAGAGTGAAACTGGAATCCCCTCCCAGTAGCTTCCATTTTATTCTAGAGTTAAGTTTTTTAAACATTTTATTCAGCAGTGCAACCCTAACCAAAAGAAATAATTTATTATGCATACTTTCATTTAAAAAAAAAAACATGAGAAGAATCAAAAGATAAGTTTGGCCCCATTTAAATGAGGAAGTTTTTAGTTCATTATTGCTCATATGGATAGCAATAATAAATAATAATAATATATATGAAGAATATTATTAATTTAATATGAAAAATTGTATGAAATTAGCAATTTAACTGCAGTTACACTTGTATTTTAAATAATGATAATACCAGCTTACATGAAAACAGCAACTAACCAAGAACCAGAATTAAACTTTATTTATGTAGTTTATATAATGTCACATCTGTGACTGCCTTTTTTTCATGATCTCATTGCAGTCTGCAATACACATTGGAAGTGCTACACACACAGGTGCATTGCTAAAGCGTGTTCCTGTCCTTTGTTTACAAACATGGCAGAGTCAACAATCCCAGTTCACAAATGTAGAACTGACAGTGCATTGCTCTCCACTTGATCTACCTAATGGCCAAAGTCACTATAGGCATAGGTATGATGACATAGTCAGGCAGGGGCAAATGTCCCTGCATTAAAACAACCATTGGCCTCAAAGTGTACAGTGACCTTGTCTGTAGTGGAAAACATGGAGGACTTGTAAATGAAACAGATTAAAGGGACAAAATGGCAGTGGTGACCCACTGATACGTCATGACCCAAAGTTTGGAAAACAATCAAGTCACTACTGTAGTTGTCCAATGACAATGCAGTGCCTACTGGGGTATGGGGTTTGGCTTCCACCAACTTGTGCCAAGGTAAACACTGTGTGGGTTAAGGTACTAAGACCTCGGAGTCTAGAAATAATTCTAGGGTAGTCTGTCTGCTGCCACCGGCCTCGGATTAGGTAAAAGGCGTGAGATTTTCTACGGGAGTTCAGGAACAAACAATATCAGTCATCTCCTTACCTAAATCTATATTCTACTGTACATGCACATAAAAATATAATTTTATATAAATGTAAGTTAGAGGCTATTTGTACTTAATTGTTAAAAGTGTTCAGAATAATGCTCTTGCCTCTCTGTATAACCAAAAGGTACTTAATTTAGAATTTTGTAATAGAATTTGGAAACAAAATCAAAGTTAGTTAACAACACAGCCGTTGAAGCTTCCCTTACCCAAGCAGTAAACCATAATACATCTCAGTGTGTCATGGTTACTCAATCACTTGTATAGTTATGTCAAGTTCTTCTTCTTCTTCTACTACTTCCTCTTCTTCTACTTCTTCTCAGCGATGTTGTTGTTGTAGGTATGTAATCAGGCAGAGTACACTGTAGTTGAGTAAATGTTCTAAAAGAATTCTCATTTACAGTAACTGCGGTGGGCAGGGGGTTATATAGAGAGGAAAGTGCAGTTCTAGCATTTTGATCTGCTTAGCAGACCATGTACGGTCATAATCACATGTAAATACTAAAGGATGTTGTAATTTAGTGGGTCAGTCAGTCGGTAGTCCACCGTTTATGGGCAAGTGGGACAGTCTGACTGGAATGTGCCGAGTTCTAAATAGCAAGCTACACCAATGTTTCTCTGTTGCGACAAGCTGTATGAAGCTTGCATGTCTTTCTGATATAATCAAAATTTTAAGTTCTTTTCAACTTTCTTTTAAATCTTGTCTTATTCATGACAACAACAATTTAACAGCCCAGAACACTTGACTCTTCAACAGTACCACTGTCAAAACTTCAAATTTGACAGCACAGGTTTATTCTCACAATACTACATGGCACAGAATCACAGAGGAAGTTCAGAGTGTTCATAGTGTAGAAAATTAATGATTCTCTCTTGGTTACATACTTGAGCTATTTGTGTGGGTGGTTGTGAATAATTACTTGTGAAGAAAGTCAGAGGTGAAGAAATAACAAAGAAGGTAAACGAGAATGTTATAGTAATGAATACAAATATTAGGGTCTTTTCAGATGTGGCACCATGTTTTGTGGTAGACAGGTACAGTTTTGGAAGAAACCTGCTGCTTCCTTCTTTAAGACAGCAGAATGAGCTGCACGAGGGAGGTGGTTCATAATATAGGGAAGGGGCAGAAAGTGTGCCAGTGGCAGAGGGACCATGCCCACTTACTGCCCTATATCATGTACCATATATTTCCACTCTCATCATACATGAGGTACCAAAATGGCATGACCCACACATTACATCACAATCTGACAAAGACTAGAACCATGGCTTGATGCCAGGATACTGTTCCATCACGTGGCAGAGACACTTGCAGTGTGGCATACATATGTGGATGTTCCCAAATCACCCCCCTGCAGAGAAGAGGGCTTAGGTAATGAAGCGAACCTGGACGCGGACGGTGCAACAGGAACGTAGTAGTCCACGGAGCCTGTGTTGGTGGTCCAAGTGCTGTGGCTGGAGCGCTGCAGGCTTGGGCTGGAGGCCTTCTGGTGTTGTGCTGAATCCGTGCGGCGGCTGGCCAAAAGGTCAGGAGGAAGGCGGCGTGGGCGGCCGGCTACTGGCGAGTGAATGCCAGGGTGTGTTGGTCAGCAGAGATGCGCAGAGTGTACTGGTGGGGCTGCAGGCGAGTGAGTGCAGCCAGTTGGCCGGAGATGTGCAGAGACTTCGGTGGATTGCGGGCGAGCGAAAGTGGCCTGGGCAGCCATTTGGCCGGAAATGCGCAGAGTGGTCTGGTGGGGTTTGCAAGACGGTGAATGCAGCCTGGGCAGGCAGTTGTCTGGAGCTGGGCAGAATGGTCCGGTGGGGCTGCAGGCGGTGAATTCAGTCTGGGCAGCCGGTTGTCCAGAGCTGTGCAGAGAGGTCTGGTGGGACTCCAGGCGGATGTTCAGAGCTGCACAGTAATGTCTTTACTCCTGCTGGTGATGGGACGGTTGTGCAGATGTGGAGCATGGTGTGCCGCACGTTGCAGAGGATCCCTGTTGGGTCCATCATGCATGCGCATAAGTCAGTTGTTGTTGTATCGAACGTCGGGTGTCAGCAATTATGTGGCGCTTCGTAGGGGTCACGAATTGTGTGGCGTTTCCTTTGGGGTCACCATATGGGTACTCTACGTTTGTGGAGTAACAACTACAGTACCAACATATATACAGATATTTATTCATCATCATCTTCCTCCATGGATTAGGTCATTTGACCTGTTCTGGCATCGACGCGTTGCCATCATTCCCTGGGGCATCCGCGATCCCTTCTTCCTCAGGGTTTGTAGGTGAGGGCGTGTTTTGTGAGTCTGGTGTTGTCCATTCTTTCGAGGTGGTTGATCCAATTTTGTTTGTATTTGAGTCTCACGTCTTGTATTCCAGAGATCTCTAGTTCTT
>Ga0123354_10010050_pt1 | contig 14538 bp, 8 predicted proteins | sample TergutLab28metaG_2_FD_97872 | JGI IMG/M metagenome (GOLD analysis project Ga0123354, IMG submission 97872) | Labiotermes labralis P4 segment gut microbial communities from Petit-Saut dam, French Guiana - Lab288 P4 | ecosystem: Host-associated > Arthropoda: Insects > Digestive system > Gut ... | reverse complement strand
TTATAAATTTGCAATTTTTAACATTCTTATTCCCAAGGGTACCCAGCGTTGTCGTATGTACATGTCATAACGTAGGCACTGCACTAAGATCTCACTCCCAATTCAACTGCGTATACAACTGTCTTTTCTCACTTGTGACCAGTCTGATAACGAAAGTGTTGGATCGAAACATGTAGCTGAAATGTAATACTATATTGTTGTGTTCTGACGAGATTTATTCAGCATCCCTGATTATCTAGGGGCACAATTGGAATGAATTTTGTAAAAATCCCTGATTATCTGGGAGCACAGTTGGAATTAATTTTGTAAAAATTTAACCTTAACGACCATAATTAGTTAAGATAACAATTCGACGTTTGTTTTTATATTGTGGCGATGTAATATTAAAAATTATAAATCATACACATTGACTGCGCAAAAGTTTGATGCCATATGTGACAGAGTTAATGCGTACAGAACAGCTATTAGGTTAATTTAATGGTTAAAAGCATGTGGTTCGCGACCCCTTACGAACTTGTAGAAAGTATAAGTAATGGCAGACGTATTATTAATACTCGTTTGTAATAAGATTAGTAATTTGGTTTTATTTAGTGCAGGATGTGCTTTTTAAAAATTTACTGTAATTCGTCCTTCATTGACTCATGTTACTACGCTTTTAACTTTTCATATTTACATTGTGTTTTGTAAGAACACTCTGGAAAACCGAGACATGGCAAATATGTGGAGAGAGTGTGTGGATAAATTGGCGGAGAGCAAAACTCATGATTTCCTTATGCACGCCATGAAGGTTTATGGGAAAGTAGACTTAACGAAGCTTTCGGTCCTAGTTTCGAAACTAAATGTAGGAGAATAACCAGCTTCATTCTCCTCCCACTTTAACCCACTAACCGTACACGATTGGGTGAAGACAAACATTTTGCGCTTGCTGAGAATTGAAATATGGTCCATCGGTCGTTCAGATCATAATAATGTCGTCACTGTACCGACTAAGATAACCCGATTCCCCTAAATTATGAGATACAGGAAAATATTCTTGGAACCTCCACCTCAGTCTCTCACCAAGTGTTATTAGCCTGGAAACTATGGGTTATTTCGGCCTGGTTAATTCAGTTTCAGATATGCTAATGTCTGTTTCAGAAAAGTGAATTATTTTTGTCGAATTGCAGTTAATATTTCATAGTGTGCGACTGATTTCACCCCAGTGGTTAAGTGATTACTGCAGGGAGTTTTGAAAGCATAAAAGAGAATTAAATATAAATATCAGTGATTGTTGCGCCACTTCCGGAATGCAACTCGAATTCTTATGTTCAAACAGCCAATGACGTTGGGAAGTCGTTGTGTGAAAAAGAAAGTGTGACTTTACTGCACAAAATTTGAGTTTATATATGCAGGTGGTAAAGTTTATCCGAACCACGTTTCATAATTTGCGGTTATGTAATTGGAAGTAACGACCTCGAAACTGCAGAGAACAAGTAAAATTGTGTAATGGATGCTTATAGGTTTTCTGTATTTTTAACAGAACGGGATGCGTCAAGTTAAGTTAACCCTTTTTTCTTTAGCAGCATTTACTGACCGGACTTAAGACTGCATTTGATTCTATCGAATTAAAAATAATCGAGTATTAAAATGGTGGTGTTTCTGTTATTTATACAGCAAAAATGATAATTAAAATGCAATTGAAGCGTCATATCATTTGGACACTTATTAACAACACTACAGTGTTTGACTGTATTGGAAGCAGCTCCGTCTCTCCATGCCTGTTCAGTGATCATGTTAAAAATAATGTATAGTACCGTTATCAGATAACATTGTTATCTGTATAATTAGAGCAATGTCAGACAAAAATGGAACAACAATTATAAAATTGCTAAAAAATATGAATAATTTGTATTGTAGGTTTGCAATTCTGTTGAACTAATCGACACATGTCTGTAATATTTTCTCTACATAGGATCCGCGGGAAAATTATTTTAGTTCGGTAGTGTACAAGAGAAAGGTCACTTTGTGGACCCTTCAATGAAAGTGCGACGAAAGGTAATATTTTTAACTGAGTTAACTAATATTTAAATGAAATAGGTTGGGCTCATAACTTGTGAGCTTCACGGATGAAGCCAAATACACATGTCAAAATGTGCTGTACTTTTTGACCGAAATAAGCGAATTGTGACATTGATTGTCTCTTTTAACTGAAAAAGCGTGCTTTATGTATTAAGGTCATTGCCGGACACTGAAGTGAACTTAATGACGTTCAAAAACTTTCGAATAATGAATTCTACAACTTTTAAGTATTCCGTAAATGAATGGGCAGCATACATGAATGTATGTAGACTCGTACCTAACCTAGTGGCTCTCCCAATGTGAAATATTTGTACGCTTATTTTTACATAACGATGTGTTACTTGTTTTGTTTACTTCTCATTCCATGTAACTTGAGAAATTCTCTCTGACAAATCTTTAACCTTATTTGATAAATATTTTCTCAACAATAAATTATTCGGGATTTGTCCCTTTAGGGCTTGAATACAGCAGTCTTCCACGTCCAAAACAGATGTGAATTATTCATAAAGGATTTGGTTCTGAAAATGTTTTGGAGAATAGTCAAACTGAAAGTTTATACATTCTTTACGATTTCCTGATGGAACACGGTCTTCCGCTGGGTGAGATTGCTAAAACTAAAGTAATCGAACGCCTGATTCTGTCTGCCGTAAAATTCAGAAAATACTTTCAGAATATGACAGATGATTATAACTGCATATATAATACTTTAGTGACACTGATACTTTTACAATACACGTTGTGTATTTAGGAGGTAGAATAATTACTAGAAAACTCTTTCGACCACGAATTTAAAGAAGTAAAAAATCCTCCAGTAATATTCAACCCAGGAGGGGAAAATTGTATTGAGGCTAAAAAGTAAATGTTCTTACAAGAACTCATTTCTTCTTGCATGGCACCAGAAGAATAATACACTGAGCGCGGAATATGACTTTAGATTCTCTACTTAGTAGTACTTGATATTAAAGGACTTGCCGATGAAAACAAGCACTGTTATCGAGCTGAAATCCTTCTGTTTCCATTAAATTTCATATTCTGCCCTGCTTTTCTCGGTAGCAAGAAAGTTCCGTCCATTAACTAATATAATTTGGGAGTTTGAATTATTCGAGATCGAAACTCTTTCAACGGCCCATGAATTACCTATTAGTGTAAAGCCCATGAATATATTAAAGTCTGAAGTTATGCAGATGGTAATTTAAAGAATGTCAGTTGAATTTCATAGTAGGTGAACGAAACTTCCATTATGGTTTCTGAAGTGCGAAAGAGAAAACCAAAGCTAGCTAAAGCAATCTTGTTGCTGTTAGTGGGAAAGCGACGCCAGTGCCCGCGCATTCTAGGGAATGGCCCTGCGGCCGCTCGCTGGCTGAGATTGCGTGTTAGATTCCCGTCGGTGGTTACCTGTCTCTTTTGTGTTTTAAATTAGTGGTCTTCGTGAAGAGCCGATCACTCGTCCAGACGAGTCCTACCCAGTGTGTTGCAAGTAACTGAGTGTGATCTCGAAGCCTCGACAATGAGGTGGCCTAAGCCCACTAGGGCTGCCGAGCCTTTGAAGAAAAATATGTGGACAAGAATCGAAGCTAAATTGGCTTGCCTTGCGACGTAGGTGGAAATTTTCTCTTTAAGTTTAGGTTTTCAAAATACTTATAATTATCTTAAGTGGCAGAATATTCAGAAAAGGGAAATAGAGTTATTATTGCCTGTAACATCTTGGGACCAGTTCACAAAAGGCAACACGTGAAATCAAAACATTACCGCGAAATTATTTTATTGTTTTCTACAGATTATACCAGCATGAAAGAGATTAGATGGGCTTATACAATTGGTATAAGGTGGAAAAATATAAAATGTTGTCAGAAATGCATTGAATGTTTCACAGAAATTTCCTGTCATAATTTCTAGTCAGAAATTATTTTTCTATGGAAAATAATTCTAGTGTGGCGGAATGACCAAACAAATGTGCAGTTAATAACTTTAATTTAATACCTTATTTAAGTGCAAGGAAACACATTCCGTGCAGAGGAGCTAGGACCAAAGTAACGACCTGAAAATTAATTCATTACTTGCTACAAAGTTTGGGCCTCGAGATTTCGCTCTTGCTTTCTAATAGGATTAAAATGAATAACAATGAGTTCTTTAAATTTGAATCACAGATTTACAAAGAATAGACAGATAATTCCTTTTGTTTCCAAAAGCGAACAAGTTCATAATGCAGTTCGTGTCTTTCGCTGTTGGTACTGCAAAGAACAACAACACGATGTAAGGGAGAAGAACATTTGCTTTTAATTGTTTAATTGCGGAGGAGAGGATTGTAAGGGTTTTTGGTTTTTTGAAATTTACGTGGGACAGAAATTATTATTATTATTATTATTATTATTATTATTATTATTATTATTATTATTATACACATTCTTTACTTCAGAACAGCTTAGCTGGTTTGCAAAAGACTGCGGGTCTCGATGACCAAACAATGCATTGCTACATGAAATAAACACCGATAAATTCACTCATATATTGTTAAATCACCACTTTATTAATATTATACATAACTCTAACATGATTCGACCCTTAAAAGTCATCTTCAGGGAATATATTTGATACACTCTAGCAGCGTATCTCAAGAAAATGAATCACCAACTGCAAAATTCAGCTTGGTGTTTAGTATGTACTGCAATACAGCTGCTGCGAAAAGAAGAATGCGCTAAACAATTTTGAATTTCACAAATGATGATTCATTTTGTTGACCACGCTGGTAGAATGTATCAAGTAAACTCCCTGAAGATGACTCATTACGGGTTGAAACATGTAGGAGTTACGTATACTGTCAACAGAGTGGTGATTTAATAATACATCAGGGCATTTGTCGGTGTTTATTTGATATAGTGACCCTAGCGCACGGATAAGAACAAGATAAAGTACGTTGCTACGTGAACGAATTATGCAACACTGTTATACCAAAATTTTCCTGACTGTACGGCATCTTTCAAGTAGGCACATTACTGCCTTTTGCATTATAATATGTAGAACAGAACGAAGATTAAGCTGCTTAAAGCCGTAACGAATCCTTCGGAATAATACCTTTTGTAGATAATACTAATGATACAATATAGAACGCGTTCAGTTTCTACACAGTCGTTAGCTCTTTGTTTTGTTCGTATACTGTTGGAGATTTTCGGTGACGGTGCTTTGAAGGCTGTGACTGTTGGTAATTACTACATCTATTAAAAGCACTACTTTGATAGTTGTGTCAAACATAAATATATCTGGTCTGTGCTAATGGATCTGTCTTAGTATACATTATGAGTTTTCTAACATGGATTGTGTATCATACTTATAATAAGTTGTAGCTTTTACCTTTGCCAGTCCACATTTGATAGTCAAGGCTTGATGGACAATGTTGGCTATTTGAATGTGTCGGTGGGTGTGAGGACATTTAGTTAGTGATCAGCACGCACCGGTTTTGTGTTGAATGGTTTCTAATGTATCTCGACATTTTCCGCAGATATCGTTAATTTTGTTCGGATCCTTCAAAACATATTCTTATAATTATTGGTACTAACCACCTGATACTGGATGGCTCTTAAATATCCAGTTTTTTCCCTCAGAAGAGTTTGCCAGACTTCAGCTATGAGGTTGATGTTTTATTATTAAAATAATAATAATAATAATTATTATTATTATTATTATTGATGGTTGTAGCAAAATAATTAAAAAATACTCTCTTTACATGGGGGTTTGAAATGTAGCAGTATGTTTTGGATACATTCTATTTTATGAGGCACAATTGATATTCATGAACTTAGTTGCTAGTACTGCTATCCTTCACATCGGAAAGATGGAGTTATGCGGTTTTTATTCACTTACAACCACTGAAGATAATGCTTAGTGAAATGGCAGTCGCCTGTTTTCAACTCTTAACGTCTCCAGTCACTGTCACGGTGGAACTGATGACATACACAATTCCTTAGACCCACGTTCTATGAATCAAGTGATGGTTTCATAGAATTGATTTGTTGGAAGTTCACATCTTTGGTTTTATATATAATATTTATCCAATTCACAATTCAGTTTTCAAGCCCTTTACCCACATGCGATATGTGTGTATGTTTTAAATTTTTCGCGTAAAAGATTTGCTGTCCCCGTAGGTTACTTTATTTGAACAGGACGGAATACTTTGTTGCTGGAAAAGCATACCATGAAAGTAAATTCCACTTTGTATTGAAAAATTATCTGTAACTGGTAAGTACTATCGTAGAGTATGACCAGCAGATGTGGTTAATAAACATTTCGTGGCGTACTTTGCAGTGGATTCCGAAAATAACCCTTTAATCATTCTGTTTGTAAACGATATTCTATCCCTAGAGGTAGAGTATGAATTCACAGATTCAATGAACCTTCATACGATAAATATTAAGTTTTTGAGCTTTAGCTTAAAGCATGTTTTAAGCAAAATACGATGCTGCACTGCCGACCAAAGCTTAGGTACCTGTCTAACTCTTGACGACTGTATCACACTAAAGCACTTAACCTGACTACAAACAACTAATCACTAACCTGCACACTGACAAAGCAGTTCCTTGAATGAAGTTGTCTACAATGAATTGCAGTCTTATATGTTTAGTGTGTGGTATTAATTATTATTTTGGTTACCCTGCCATGCGTCAGTGCAATAGGACATCTAATAGTGCTTTTAGGATTTCCAATCACCAAACAAAATCTCTTCATATCCTTTTAACTTCGGACTACAGGACTGCGCTCCGTCTGTCCATTTTGCCCAAACGACAATGGAATCCTGCCATAGTCGGGAGAGCACGCTACAGAGCTTGAAACCAGGGGGCACTCGTAGAGGGCTTGTTATCGTAAATAAAAACTCACAGTACAGTTGTCTTGAATATAGAGTTTTCGCAACATTCACGATATTTAAGAGACGCCTTCTTGCAGAATTTACAATACTCACAGTAGGACCAATAATCACGACAATTTCAATGTTCATGGCAATCACAGTGTTTACAATATTTGCAGTTTTCAGGATACACCCAATTCTATACGACAAGGAATAACGTTCAGGCAATTATTACGCTTATTTTATACTAAATTTATGGAAACTTTAATCGCAAAGCCCTATGTGGTAGAGATAATTAATTACCCTCTTGCGTTGTTGAGAGGAATATAATTAAAAAGTTTCTTAGAGAAAGTGTGTTGCGGATGTCGACCAATGGATCTCGATCACGACTGGGAAGACAGGCAGGATTTTTTTGCAGAGTGATATAAAATTTCGTGTCCCATAAACTCTGTGGAATTGCTTGGCTGTCGGAGTCACTTCTTGCTGTCTGTGGTCAGTCAGTAAAGAAGCAAGATTTGTTTTTCTTGCAAATCCTCGTTCACTACGCTGTGACTTACTAAATCTAGTCATTCACACTGTTATTTTGTACTTGGTTACTCGGTTAATGTCTGTAAGTATGCGGCTGAGTCACTGAACAGCTACAATATATTGGAGCTTGAGCATCCACGGGAGAAGGAGTCGCTTCTCTTGTACAGATTATAATCTGTAGTAGAGATCATAATCCAGTTTTGGTCTGCTACAGGGCGCCCCGAGGGTGGATGTGTAGGTAATGTTGGAAGGAAGTGACTTCTGCGTCGGAGGATATCTCGAAATGTTAGCATGGAGGTGTAATTAATTCCCTTAATGTAGTCGGCCGCGAGTTCATTATTCGTGGCTGTTCCGCGAGCTGCAGAATATACGGCCCAGCTTTGGTGCAGCTTGCTTTCCATCAATAATAAAGACTGGCGGGAACAGATTACCTTAGCTCTACTACCCTCCCTCCCTTGTCTTTGTTGCCACATCGTACACTCAGTAGTTAACAGCGCCCCTGACTTTATTACCTCACTCAAAACACGCAAACCTCATGTGCTCTCAAACAAACTCAATCCCCTCTCGTATGTATGATTCCAGGAAAATATTTTATTTTTAAATTCTTTTACAAGGCTTGTGTGTAGTACAGATTTAGACCAACTTATTCGTAGGCTACGCAGCATACATTACGGGCGACTAGAGCATGGCAGATTAGATTATGGCATGAACAACCAAATATGTAAGTTATTCATAGTCACAAAAATAAACGTGTGATGTCTCTTCTGTCAGCCGAGAATTATAAAAGGATGAGAGGAAAGGAATGCTTAAATTTAGCACTCATTATTTTGTACATAACATATTGATCTTTTTGCACATTTCTTTTAAACGAAAGCCACAATTTTAGGTCCGAATTTTTATCAAAACAAATTGCGGGTACTGGAATAAAATTCTTACTTTCTGTATTACGACACTTGTATGAATAGCTTCATATTGCCCTCTATAGGATAATAAAAGTAGTGCAAACGCAAATCATTATGACATCAAACACCCTTTGTGCTGTTAACGGTGGTGACGCGATCTGTGTCTTACTTTGTACGCTAAATGGTTACCGAAGAAATAAAAAAGTATATTATTTCTTCGTTAACTAAGAACAATATCATTGGGCCAAGCAATCGGATTACAGAGAGAGAGAGAGATTAATTCAAAGGGATTTTTTATGACATGAAGGCCCCTAGTGGGTTAGGGCCTCCTCATAGTCGAGGCTTTACTATCGCACTCAGACACACCACAGTCGGCTAGACTCCTCTGGAAGAACGATCAGCCCGACTTACATTCCCCTAACTGAGAAGAACACACAACTCTTACAAGAACACACAACTCTCACAAGAACACACAACTCTTACAAGAACACACAACTCTCACAAGAACACACAACTCTCACAAGAACACACAACTCTCACAAGAAACAGACATCTATGCCCCGGCGGGACTGAAACCAGCAATCCCAGAAAGCGAGCAGCAACAAACCCACGCCTCAGACCGCGGGGCCACTGGGATTACAACGGGAAATACAAGAAGACACTACAGATAAAACACAAAACATCTGCTTCAAAGTAATTTGCACTTTACGGGTTACAGTGGACGCTTAGAGCTGCCGAGACGATGCAGGAGATTCTAAGTATTCATAGGAAGTAATAACAATTTTTGTATGTTGCCATAAACCTGACGTCAGCCTAAGTAACAAAGACATCCTTAGATTTGAAGCCGTGGTCCTTTACACATGAGTAGTGTGCAATAAATTTTATGAAGGAAAGATATTTTCGTACCTTTGGGTTTGAAAGGAGCAGGGACAGCATAGTCAGTATAGCAAATAGGCTATGGGCTGGACAACTGCATATGTTTTCTTCAATTCCCGGCAGGTATAATATATTTAATACTCGTATCTTCTCTGGAGCGTGCAGACCGACTCTGGAGCCCCTTCGGTGCGCTTTCTCCAGGAATGAAACCATCGGTGTGTGAATATGATGACTCTTTTCCGTCTAGCGCTGAAGTTACGAATGAATGTCACTTACTTCCGCTCTCTAGTAATGCCCAATGGCGTGCACAGAGACAAATTTACTTCTTAATTGAAAAAAGTGAATGCCAACTTGATGCAAATACGTAATTTTATTGATGTATTCTTAGCTCGACATGTTTACGGTGCGGAAGGTGCCGCACGGCACCATCCGCACCGTAAACACGACCTAAGCAGCGGCTCTCAAGACCACCACCCATCCAAAAACTCGGTGCAGAAAACCATATGCTGCAACTCACATCTAGTGCTCCTGATGATGGGCGTATGTACCCGAAACATGGCGAGCTAAGAATACATCAATAAAATTACCTAGTTGCATCAAGTTGGCATTTCACTTTATTTCATGAGGAAGATGCACGGTCAAACAACCCTCAAGTTACTTCTTAATTTTACTGCTGGGATCTCAAGTAACCCTTTATTCCACTCTATTGATCCTCCCTTACGAATAAAAATATTTGGAACAAATTTAACAAGCAGAAGTAAATATGTAGCACATTTCGTATTACGCAGGTCTACATGGTAAAGACGTAACGTTTTCCTTGTACACGCTGTGCAGCCGTACTGGGCAATTAGCTAATCCCCTCTACCCATTCGGAACCTCAGAAGAAAGGAAGTTGTCAGCATCGTTTTCCCTCACTTTATCTTGGAAAAAAAACACAGTACTCATAGAATATACGGGAAAGTGGACCTCAGAGTCAATATGGACAATGTGGAGAAAAGTATCTTGCCTTTGTCGGGATTCGAAACCCAGGCCACTCAGTAAGTAGTCTAGTCACTATAAAATGTATAGTTGCTGTGGAGTCAGTGAAGGATTTGTTAGAATGGTGCGATATAACTTTAAGTTTGTCATTTGTTTGAAGTAGTGATATATAGGTGCTTTGTGTCGCGAGTGTTGATACGGAGGGAATGTGTTAAAGCAAGGATACTACTTTGTGTTTTTGATGAGGAAAGCCTACACCAAGTCGAACTTTGTAGAACACGAATTCACTAAGGCACAAGACGTTAAAAGACAGATGTTTATAAAGTTAAGTGACCCACACAAAGTAGAGGATACACGAATGAAACTAACCCTTACGAGCAATTAAATGGTGGTATAACCACTGTGAGATTTTGAGTGACAGGAACGGAGATGTGACGTGTTATAATTCCTAACATTTTCACAGAATTTCCCAAAGAAGTACAAAATAACGCATTATGTAAATGTGGTGAGATGTATGAATTTCATGAAGAGATGTGGAAAGATACATACCGGTTTAAGGTTTCTTAAGGAACAAGCTTTATAGGAACATGTCCCTTGTCACATGGATATTTCTGGGGAACAGAGTATTAGTTTCTTATACTGAACCACTGACAAACCATTTAGGGTGCAAAGGAACTGGACAATTGACTTAAGAGTTCACTACGAGAACCCGAGCTCCCATCCCGTCAGCCGTTAAAAGACTGGAACATAAGAGACCATAGTTGCAAAGGACAGTGAAGGGGTACGGAAAAACTCGATAAGAACCAGACACGGGGTCATCTGATGCAACTCGACAAGCAACTAGGAAGAAGGAAGAAGGAACAAACACAAAGATGAAATACAGAGAATGCAAATTCACCCGGATCCACCATTGTTTACACAAAACTAATTCTCAGTATCAGCTCGATAGCATGACGGTAATATTAAGTGCCCAAACTACCCTTGAAATAATGACGAATGTTAGAGAGGCTCGAGTTCTATAATCTTCATTATTATCGACGTTTATGGAGAACTAAGTAAGTAAGCCATGTCCCGCCAATCAGGGTGTTACAGTAGGCCCCCCAACAAGAATGGTAAGTTTTGTTTACCCATGAATTCCGACAAGGACTCGCTATAAGTTGGCACTGGACGAGTCTCTCACACGAAAGTGGTCATAAATGAAACACAGAATTACCATTTCATGACCATTCCGTACGAAAGGAAGCAACTATGGGAATACACCGGAATTTCCTGTCAGAAACAGAAGTGCGGGTGAGGAAAACAGTCGAACATATAGCGGTGGTGGTCATACATTAAATGATACTAGCTACAAATATACATTTGTAACTATTAGTACTAACGGAATCTCCACTATCAGTGGGAAGTATCATGTAATAAAGGACATTTTTAGCATGATATCGAGATTATCGTTATATGGAAGGTTGTGCCAGATAACACTGCTTCATTTCTCCACACTACAACACACGAATATAGAGACACATCAATGCGGGTTGACGATTGTAACACGTGCAGTCGTACATTGCACACAGACAAATTTCCACCAAAAAGAAACATAGTAGAGTGACGTAATTACACTTACGGCCAAAACGTCTCTGCGCGTTTGGAGATCTCGGATCAGGGAGACCGAGATGAATTCTGAACATCGGCTTGACATATTTACTCTGACAACTAATGCAGAATTTCCTTCCTGGAAGAGACTTTAATTGCGTTCTCTCTGGGGCCGATTGCACAGTCGAACAACCTCCAGTAAGGCCCTTGACAACCTAGTGCACAACTTAGGTCTCATTGACTCGTGGAATATTGGTAAAAACACACCTAGATATAGTCTTTAGGCTTTCCGTTGTGAATTACGAATAGGTCGTTTGGACATGTCACAACCACTTACAAGCTATAAACAGGGAGCACAAAACTCTGATAGCTACCTTCACAGATGTTCTTGCCACTGAAATGCCGATCTACCGAATTACCCTTTCATACAAAGCGGACGGAAACTGTGAAAAATGAATACAACAAGCCTTTTAGGCCAAGGGGTAATAAACCATTTCAAACATAAGTGGCAAATTTGCAGAGACGTGATAACCTGGAGGATACAGTAAGTTAAAGGAAAAGTATGGGGTTTTGTAAAGGAAGATGAAATTAATATCTGACAAGATATATCGAAACTTCTATGACTCATGTATTTTTGATCTTCTGAAGGTCCACAGCAATCTCCTAGCACGAAAGATAGACCTCAAGTAGATAAGAACGAAAATCAAAATTGAGTATATAGCCGACGATGTCAAGCACGTCAGGTTGAGATTAGTAAAGCGGATCGCAGCCGGAGGGAAGACTATGGCTTTTTTATCTCATGAAAGGAACAAAAGTCATCAGACACCAACAGTTCAGTTTATGGAGCCGTGTTCGTTCTTGCGCTGGAAAATCGGCACAAATTTAAAATGAACTTTGCCTTTTATTAAGTCTAGTCAATAACTTCTATTTTATTTTCAGTATTTTAAAAAGTTCAATATTTAACCAAGGCATCTGGCCGCATTTCCTACCCGGTCGGGTGACACAACCATTGGCAGGTTCTGCAGAAAACTAAATATTAAGTGCATAATATTTTAAGATATTCTAAGAAGTGACACGGACTTTCCATGCGAGTTAAATTCGCTCTATCAAAATGAGGATATAAATGTTGTTGCATTAAAATTGGATAGAATAATTATAAAAGAATGAACTGCTGGTTTTATAAACCGGATATGCCCTAAATTGAATTTGAGTGTGACAGGAAGCGTGTTCTCTGAGCACCCTCTGTGTGCTGTGTCATACTGCAGTACATTTTTTTCCCTATATTTTAACTTTCTGTTTTATTTACATTTGTCTTTGCAGTGATATGTGTTAATGGAAGTTGCTGGAAAAAATATTGCTTTTAAACGTACGCTATCCAGTCTTACCATATCGTATTATATGCCAATTTCAAAATTACGCTCTTTTCTTAAAAAAAAATAAATTATTTTGGACCAATGATGATGATTCTCTGATATTTCTGTTTCCTTAAATGCATTAGTTTCTTAAGCTGTCTAATGACCTGTGCTTCAGGGAAAATCTCTAATTATTGTGTAGTTAGTGTATTAGTTAGTTAGTTAGTTAACCTGTTGAGACGTAAGAGTCAGGTAGAGAAAAACGAGGACTGTCTAATTGTAACATTACATTAACTAGGAGTCCTTTACCTTTCATACGTATATTCGGTAATGCTTCTTGTTAACCACCCGATTTCCACCTAACAAAACACCCCGTTCGCATAATTTTCTCCTTCGGTAGCATATGTAGACAATTCAACACATGCAACTGGCGCGACACAAGAAATAGACTTGTTAGCGTAAAAGCGTATCTGCCTCGCATTCCATCCAGCTTAATACTAACATGAACCAATGGCGGTTGATGTAGTATTGGAAGAAAAATGAAAAGTGGTAAGTAGGTCAACTGGAATGAAGTAGTTAAGGTAAGCGTAAGACTGTGGAGAAATAAGTGAAGTGAACCAGAACTTCTTGGAAAAAGTATGTGCAAAATTTCCGTTCACTATTCCCATCTATATATAATATTTAAATGAAGCCTAGTATGAAGGTGAATAAATTAGTGACGATTCCACTTATAATTGTAACAAGCACAATTCCAGCAACTTAGAACTGTCGAATGTAGAATATAAACTTACGAGAGACATGTATCTCTATACAGAGTGTTTTTTGCTTAGGGTCGTGTGTCTTAATTATGTTTACGGCAAATCAGACTACCCATAAAATTCTAACATTTACCCTGTTCTTAATTTGCATCACACAGAATGTAAGAATGAATTATTTACATAGTCTGTGAGTTCTTACGGATGTGCACCTCATGGCCCTGTATTAAATGGCATTAGTGCTTCTATCTCTCTGTAGTTTCCATGCTGTTTTATTTTTGCCACACAGACAAGAAAATTAAGTATGCAAATACAGTGACTTACATGAGAAAGAATCTAATTCCATGTTTCATGCAAATCTGTTAAGTAGCCTAAAGAGACCTTGCTCTGGATCTTATGTTTATTGGACCATGCATCATCTTGATAGTTGAATAACGAGAGACCAACTTGATGTCACTTGCTTTGTTATTACATTATTTAATGCTCAACATGTTTCGGATGTTAATACATCCATCCTCAGGAGCTTGCGGCTTATTTGTTGAGTTAGTTCATGGGTTGTATTGCTCTGGTTCGATGTGTGTTGGTGTTACGTTGTGGTTTGGCTGGGGTGGTGTGGTATCCGGATGCCACACCACCCCAGCCAAACCACAACGTAACACCAACAC
>Ga0123354_10010049_pt1 | contig 14538 bp, 4 predicted proteins | sample TergutLab28metaG_2_FD_97872 | JGI IMG/M metagenome (GOLD analysis project Ga0123354, IMG submission 97872) | Labiotermes labralis P4 segment gut microbial communities from Petit-Saut dam, French Guiana - Lab288 P4 | ecosystem: Host-associated > Arthropoda: Insects > Digestive system > Gut ... | reverse complement strand
TTTATGTAGTTCAATTTAATGGCTTTATGTCACTCATACGTTAATTACATGTTAAGTACAGATATTAACATTATAGAAACCACATATTCCTGCCAGTTTTAATATGTATTTGGTAATCAATAATTGTGTAACAGCTGTCAAAGTTTCAAACTTCTCTGGCCATTATCTCCGTAACCGTTCAACTTTGGATATAGGTGTTTTGGATTATATCGGTATACTTTAACATAAAGAACACTCTCCCGAAGTCTGGCACACTCCTCCTGGGACACTCTGTATATATCAGCACGCTATATATATATATATATCAGCATGGAATAAACTCGCCCTACACCATATCGCATAAATTTGTCAAGACTAAGTGACAGCTATGACGTGTTTGCATGACATGTTCTAGGCGACTGTTCTTTGTAACAGAAATATCGTGTCCTTTTTTGGAGGCAGAAAAGGAAATTTTGAGTATCAACGCTCTTTGATACTGCAAGATTTAAGAGACACCTCATATACAGCCAGGACTAATAACACAAAAACTGCCATAATGACAGGCAGTACATGTGTCTGTTTTTAAAAACAGTATTAACCGTTCGGTCTTTCCAAAGCAACTCGGTTTCTTACTGTGGCGTAGGAAGTGAATCTTATCTACAACTCAAATATAAGTTATTTTTCAAGAAGTAAAATTTTAAATTTCTATTCAACAAATTAGACACCAGTGACGTGTATCTGAATTTCCGACAGGGGTCGTATGTTGCAGTATATTTCTTTATGTCGCCTGCACAATTTTATGCTCACCGTTCTGAAAATGCTCTTCGACACCACATGAGGTTGTGTATATATACTAGAAGATGAATATTCATTTTCCACTTCGGGAGAATTTTCAGTATATGTAATAGAGTTCTGCACAACTGTATCAAGATTTTTACTGTTAAACACATTATGAGTAAACTCTATAATAATCTACAAGCGCGGTACTTTTCACGCCTTTAATGATACTTAAATATGAGAGTAGGTTCCTATAAAATATTAAGTTTATATCGGAGCACATGCTGATATTCTGCAAATCGTTTAAAATGCAAACAGATATTTTTAAAAGGTATAATTTTGAATTTAAATTTTAATCGTCCTTTGACAGAATTGAGTTTAGGAAATTAATTCTACAAATAATATATGACTTCCACATCTTTCAGAATACTTAATTCTACAGACAGAGTTTATCAGAAAATGTAAATTAACAACTGTATGATAAATGAAACATTTTAGGGCGTTGCTTACGCTATTGAGGATTCAGAATGATACGTATTTTACATACAAATTTTCTTCAATATCAGAATTTTCTTAAATTTTGCCAGAAATAATTACGAAATTTACAATGGTTTCAGTAAAATACTTTTAAATACTTGTTCTCTCGCATGCACCTAAATTACAATATTTTATACAAAAAATGGGTCAAATTAATTATGACGAAATTTAGAAAACCATAAGGAGTACGTAGTGACTTAGAACTGCATTTAAAGAGATGTAAATACTTGAAGAATAAAAAACCAATTAGATGTCACTTGTTATATTTACTTTACTTCTTAGATACTCAACATGTTTCGGGCATTAATATGTCCATCTTCAGGAGGTTGCGACTATGTTGTTGAACTACCACATTGTGGTATCCGGGCTGGCGGTTTCAGCCGGCAGCCCGGATACCACTCTAGCCGAACCGCACCCTGACTCCAACACACAGTAATCCAAGAACAATACAGCCAATGTGGTAGTTCAACAACATAGGCGCAAACTCCTCAAGATGGACATATTAATGCCCGAAACAGGTCGAGTATCTAAGAAGTAAAGTAAATATAACAAGTGACATCTAATTGGTTTTTTATTCTTCAGCTATCACAATGACGCACGGTCCAATAAACATCCGATGTAAATACATTAAATTGTGCAGGAATGCACGGAACATTTCAAATACAAAACTCATTAAAACGTGTCTGAAAATCCTGCTTAATATATAGGAAACAGTGTTTAAAGCATAAATGTACGATAATATTTGTGGCCTGCAGCCTATTGCTGAGAAGCGAGGAATAAAGGTGAGCACAGTTCAGGAGGAAGGATCACACCAGAAGTGTGTAAAAAACTATAAAAATAAAGATAATGCTTTTAATTTGACAAGTACTTCACTAACATCGCCCTGGCACATGAAAATAAATCAGTTTGTGTAACTGCATGTAACACAATTACCTGCAATATAAAATGTACAGAACAAGCACTCTGAAAGTGTATGCAATTTAGAAGGTGCAAGCATGTACAGCCAGCCAGCTCGTTCTCATGGCATAGATTGTGGAAGTGGAGGAACGCATTTACAGTCATGTTTCTATGTCAATTTACACTCCTTTGAAATTAAAGAAGTGAAGAAATGAAGAGCCAAGTGAACATATTTGTCTCGCTACATACAAAAAAAAAAAACGTAAAACTTTTCTGCTATATTTCCTGAAAATGTAATCCCAAAGAAAAAAAGTCTCTTCCTGTACATCGTGCTAAGCCAGATGCCAATGAAGTACTGATTTCCAGACCTTCGTTAACATTAAAACCTCTCTCTAATAATAAAATATTGACATAAAATTAAAGAAAGAATCTTGGGAAGGAGGGAACAAATATGGATGCTAATATTTATTAGAATGTCTAATAATGCTCAGAAATTCTGTAAAGTATCAGTTAATCAATCAAGAGGATCCAAGCTTTTTTCTCGGGAAGGGTATTTTGCAAACAGAGTGATGCAGATATAGGTAAGTGGTTCGTAATTTTGAAAGTAAAATGGCCACCTGTCTATGTTATTCCGAAAAGGTTATACCATATATTTGTTTTGTGCAATATAATATTTTCCAATACGTCAGTTAGTATGGAATAGCCTTTACTAATAAGGCGATGATGACGTGGATGGCCATTCAGTCCACTTAAACTGGACACGATTCGTTGCAGTTCAAATAATTTTTTTTCATTAATTTATCTGTCAACATCTAAATCTTGCAGAAGGTTGGGGCTGAAGTGTCTACGTCAGAAAATGAGGAACTGCTACATAAACAACTAGGGCACAAGAAGAAAATATGAATTATATATTAAGAGCAGTGTGCGGAAGAAAGTCTCATTCAGGGAAACCAAGTTCCGTACGAGAACACAGAGATGAGGACAACCAGACCTACAATCAGCGCTCCAGGCGCCCTCAGTCGACGGTCTGGATCTTGCATCGTTGCTTACAGTGGAAATAAAGAGTATCTGAATAATTTAGTGATTACACGAAGACCACAACTTTCATAAAGACGTGACAGTTTACTTTTTCCATATGACATAAATTTTAAGGAACTCTCATCTGCATTACACCTTTCGTGAAATAAAAATGGCAGGATACAGTCGCAACTGAGGAAAAAACACATCGGAATGAATTCGACGAAAATAAATAAAAATATTCCCTTTTAATAAGTGCTATTTTATTCAGGCCTGCCAAAATTAGATTATTCCAGAGGAACAATAAACTACATCTCTGAATATATTTATCTGAGTAATTAACCAACTTGATGCACAAAATTTTTGTTTTACAATAATTTTATTTCATGCCTCTACATGTTTCGAGCACATGTGCTCATCATCAGGAGTTCAAAATTGCATTACATAGCTTCTGGTATCATCACACCTATAGGTGTGATGATACCAGAAGCTGTATTGTAAAACAAAAATGTTGTGCATCAAGTTGGTTAATTACTGAGATAAATATACTGAGATGCACGGTCAGCAAAACGTCAAAATCTCTGAATATATTTGTCGTGCGGGAACGGGGCATTTAATACAGGAGCTGGCGGACAAGCACAAGTGTCCAAAACCTTGTAACTACCGTATGTACCAACTGCCTTGAAATTAAGAAAACACTGCTTGTTAATTAATTAGTACACCACCAACAGCACAACAATATATACATATATAATCGATTATGTTTAAAGATAAGCTGCATGTTCCATGTCCCGGCCCTACCGGAACATTTAAAACTGTTTAAAGTTAAGCGTACGCTAACAAAAAAGAAACACAAAAAAATAAGGAACACATTAAATTCAGCTTCCCCCACAAAACCTAAATACAGTGTAATAAATTCGAGTGGACAAGACAAAAACTAACATAGATAAAACATTCACATAATCGAAAAAATGTAAGCACCTTTATATTTTAAGTGTGAATTGCAGTGAATGAATTATTAAATTTCATGGAGAAGCTCATTATTTTACTTATCCTAATTTCAAGAGTTTAATGGTTATTTCTCAGACGAGACTTAAAACCTTTTAAAATATTTTTTTGCATATAAAATGCGGAACAAGCAACTCTTAGAAACACAACACCTCCATTTTAATATAATAAGGAATGATTTACTGACTACTAAAAATTGTAAACACTGTGTGGGATCCCACAAGACTTGTACATGTAAAATTTACATTTTTATCTTAATTTTAAGTTCTGTAATTGCAGCCTGCTGAAGTTCCTGCAGGATTGAAACACGTAGCTAGCAGTTAAACAATAAATATGTAGTTGTTTTTACTGGTGTACTAATAAATTATTAATTAATATTAAAAACACGTGATATCTCTAACTGTACAAATTTACTCAGATACCTTGAAGTTCGCCACACATTATTTCTATGTATATCATATGATTCTCAGAGCAAACCTTGTTCCCAAGCTATACTAACATATTTGTCTTTGTGACGAAGACGGCTTCTGCTCTCTTTCAGGTAGGCACTGAATTTATGTATATTTTGAGATGAATGGCGAAATTATTACCGAGAGAAAAGCCAAATTGTCCACAGATTTAAGATCCACTGGCCTTTTATTTACGACGGGTAAGCTGTTTGCAAAAAAATCTTGAAATGTTCTCCTCATTTCCAGAGGCACGCACGGGATCAAGTAATTCCCTTTCAGTCCGGGTTTTGTTCTAAGTACAGCAATGCTTTCTAATCGATGAGAATAAACAGACTGGCTACAAAGAGTATAAAGAAAGGAAATTGCTGCTACCAAGTTCTTTGATATTTAAAAGACAAATGTCTTGTGCTTCAACTTATAAAATAGCACTTTCCCGGCTATCTGTTACAACAAACCAGCTACTTCCTTCAGACTGTATTTTTTTAGTTTAGACAGAGGGCAGAATTTCTAACCCTCGAGAAATTAACGCCTGATTGTCCAAAGTAAACTCCTTGCATATAAGCTCCATTCTGATATATGCAGGTTTGATGATGAAATACTTGATGATGAATTGCTTTATGATGAAAGCACCCAGGTGTCTGTCGACGTGAAAGTGGATATAACGATGCTAAAACCACAATGAGCACTAATCAGCATTCAGATCTACTCGAAGTGGAATATCAATATTAACAAGTACAAATTACAGACGATACATTTCTCTAAGAAGTGAAAATCGTACTAATGTTCTCTAATCCTTTTTGTGCACAGGATGGGCCATGAACCAAATGTGGAATACCTTGACGTAAGGACAGATAAATGCTAAGGTTAACACTAACATGAAACTTGCACACCTGGACATCAGGGCGTGTCTTCGGATTTATTTATTTTTTCGAGGTGAGGAAATGTTTGGTAATTTTACCTTTCTTCTACAGGTGTCTCGTCAAGTCAGTCATAACTGGTTCACAAAATCGTCATTAAATGTGTGTGAATTACGGTAGTTTAGAGCCAGGAACTGGCGACATACTAATGACATTTAGGCAAGTAGTGACTTGGGTTCCATGCATCTCAACAAAGGTTAATAAAACCGAGAAATCATCAAACTGAAACGTTAACGTGACTACACTTACGCTTACACATTCTGCACTGTTGTAAGTAAAGTCTGAAATATATGTAATAATAAAATTAATGGAGTAGCAGGAACTAAGTCTTGTGTTGACTCAAGTGAAAGCTCTGTCATCAATTCCGTTTTTTTAATCCAAAAATTATCCCCCCCCAAAAAAAGTATTCACTTCGCAACAGTCATTTCCTATGACATCCAGACGACCGTGCCTCGTGATATATTCTTATAATAAAACCAACGAGATTCATTAATTTCTCGAATTTATTTTAGGAATAGAACTCTACATGTTTCGGACAGTTTCTGTGTCCATCACCAAGAGTATAGTACTGTACACACAACAATAGGTATATGTCATACAGGTTATGGTGACTGTCTGCTAGCGGGATCAGAATGGAACCAATTACATCCTGATCCCGCTAGCAAGCAGTCAGCATAACCTGTATGACATAAAACTTTCACTGTGTGTACAGTACTAGATTCTTGACGATGGACAGAGAAACTGTCCGAAACATGTAGAGTTCTATTCCTAAAATAAATTTGAGAAATTAGTGCATCTCGTTGGTTTTATTATAAGAGTAATTCGTTTCCTTTTCGCAAAAGATCCTGCCACAACAGTAACTTAAATCAGAACTAGGTCGATATAAGGAATTCTTTTGCAGTACAACTGAACTTGTTGCGTTTGAACTGTTTTATTTTCCGCTAGCAACACAGCCACAATTTCTATTTTTTTTTTTGTGTAAGGGCATACAGCAAAATATTACACATATTTTATGAAAGAAACAAGTTTCCGTGTAGCAGGCTGAAGCCTGCAACACGGATACCACTCCAACCCAACCACACCGAAACTCCAACACACATCGAACCAAGAACAATACGACCAATGTGGTAATCCAACAGAATAGTCGCAAGCTCCTGATGATGGATATATTAATGTCCGAAACATGTTGAGCACATAAGAAGTGAAATAAAATAGCAAGTGACATCAAGTTGGTCTTTTATTCTTCAAGTAAGGTTGTGAATTTAGCCCAATGAGCAGAAATGAGAAATTTTTTCAACGATATCTAGTCTCAATCCTCCGTTCTACCATATTATGTCTATATTTTCCAGTAATTTCGAAGATCTAGTATGCCTATTAATAGAAAAATACTCCCTCCATAGAGCGCGCTATTTGTTTGCAGGCAACAATTCGAAAAGACCGACACGATCTTTACTCCGTGTGACGTTCCCGTGCTGCAAGTCTCTAAGCAACATTCAAGATCTGCCTCTTAAGTAGACAAACGAAGTGGGAAGGAATACTACAGACTTCAGTAAAGGTTATTTTTAGTGGAAGTGAACGCCATGCGATGTCAGGGTTCTAAAGGAGCAGAAATTATAAATAATGGAGAACACAGCAATGTGACCGTTACGGTGTTTATATAAGGCAGTAAGATGTATTTGAGGGATTTGGTTTCTTCCTGCCGAGACCTGCGTAGCATTACGTCAGGGAGAACAAGGGGTGGTAATTTTACACCCCTTGACACAGCGGCTTCCCAGCAGAAGAGAAAATAAAAGGCGCAGACCGATGAGCAATCGATTGCATTTGTCTCTTCAAGCGTGGAACTTCATTGTACCCGTTTACTTTCAGAATCTTTTTCATTTTCCATAAAGCATCTGAGTACATCTGAGTGAAAGCAAAAAGGACTTAATACAAACTGTCTTTCTCACATAACGAACAAAACTATCATATTTTACTCTGAAGTGGATTTCAGTCTTCGAATACTGGGACATGTAATGTTGCAGTGGCTGCTGATTTTTTAATATTTACTGCCTGATAGCAGTTAAGAAATTTGTACACATTATAACCGGACATTCATTGTAAGGACTGGTTAGAGTCCATCCTGGGGAAATTTTGGAAATATGTGATAACAATGTGCGTGGATGTAGGTTTGAATCCCTCTCCCACTAGAGAGAAAATTGAACCCAACGTGTGAGACTAAATAACGAAGGAAGGCTTAGGCCTTCAAAATACCATAAGATTAGAAAGAGAGAAAGTGTTATGGCGGCAAGGAGGAGATTTGGATGTTGGGGGGGGGGGTGAGCTGAAGTCTGGCCGTGAGTGAAGAGGACGTATGGAAAACGATATTTGCCTTCGCCTGTGCAGCGGCGACTTCAGGAAGAAATTTGCTCCCAAAACTGGAAACTGTGCGTAATGCTATTTATTATAGACTTCTGTTAAACAACAATTTGATTCGGTGAACACATCCGTGTGATTCCTGAGACTGGCTTAAAACCACAGCCTATGGCCCGTAATAATAATAATAATACATATTTAGCTGTTAGTACAATAAATGAATATGTACACTATTATTCGTACAATATGAACCAACAGGATGCACTATTTACTTTCAGTTTATTTCAGTAATTAACCTCTTCATGTTTCGAGCAGGCTTACTGGTCATTATTAGGAGGTACTAATCTGTATATACAGCAATTGGGATATGTCATGCGTTTATGTTGAATGGCTGTTGGCAGGATCGTGATGGGATCCTGCCAACAGCCAGTGCATCCTGTTGTTTCTTATTGTACGGATATATCATGATGCACGGTCAACAAAACGTTAAACTTTTGACGTTTTGCTGATCGTGCATCTCAGTATATTTATCTCAGTATTTAACCAACTTTATGCACAAAATTTGTTTCACAGTAAGTTTTATTTCATGCCTCTACATGTTTCGAGCACATGTGATCATCATCAGGAGGTCAAAATTTCACTACACAGCCTCTGGTATCATCAAACCTATAGGTGTGATGATACCAGAGGCTGTGTAGTGAAATTTTGACCTCCTGATGATGATCACGTGTTCTCGAAACATGTAGAGGCATGAAATAAAACTTACTGTGAAACAAATTTTGTGCATCAAGTTGGTTAAATACTGAGATAAAAAAAGTTAAACATTTATATTCATTTTATTAATATATATTTCAATCAACACAACTATATAACAAAAGCATAAGTTAAAGCGACGTCTTTCGACTTAAAAAGTCATCGTCAGGCTAAGCTAAGAACCATGAAGTTCTTTTACAACGTGGTTGCTCGCATTTGGGATCCCAGATGGTTCACAATTTGTGCTGTGATTCACATATATAGAATCAATACACAACGGGGTGACTTTGTTCAAATTCATATTCAAGTTAAACATTTAGTTACTATGTTAAAAAATTTGTGTCAAAAAGAACTCCGTGGAAGCACCGTAACTGCCAAGAGGAATTGATTATTTTTGCGGTTTCCGTACGAATTGACTATCATAATGTGATATTCGTAATGTCTACATTTTACCGCGTGACCTCGAGTACGACTTCTTTCCTGTCTGCTGCTTGAGTAGAAGAAAGTCACGGCGACTGAGATTTTGTCTGGTTTTTCTTCAGAAACTGAATGCAAATTTTGGCCGACAAAGAGCAGGTTTTGTCATGCTAATTTACGCGTTTGCTTCATCGCGCCAACACATTTTTATCTGTACAAATGACTTCTCTTTCGCGAAAGTGATCAGGGAAATCGTCTAACATGCATATTCTTCACGAGACTTGCTGTGAATAGAAAGCAGCACAAATTTAATGAGCAGTAACTGCATTTTTGTAAGAACACAAACGTAACTCATCCAGAATTTAGAACTCCTGCCTTGACATGAGGTATAAACCAAAAGTAACAAATCGGATAGCTCATACAGAACAGTTTGCGAGTTGGAAGTTCGTGGTTTGTTTCTCGGCAGAGACAGATGTGTTGTACGTTATCAAAAACTGAATATCTCTGTATCCCATCCAACATTCAAGACAGAGACTACCGCCGTCCCTCTTCACAAGATTGATGTGCCGAATGTGGCTCTTCACTTTGTCTCTGAAGAAGTTCAGAATGGTTAGAGCTGTGACTGCGTTCCCTCAAATGTCTTCAGGCTGCGTTGCTTAATTAAGGTCTGGGATATACATCGCCAATCAATTGCACTGCGTCACACGATACATCAGAATTTGTCATCCATATGCAACTGTCATTTATTAAGCGATTTATGAAAAGTTGTCTTAAGCTTCTGAGAAGTAAGTTCTTTTATTCCCAAGGTCATACTCTATATAAACTGTGTGTTTATGCATATATGCATATATGCGATCCAATCCTTCCATTACAAACGACAAAAGAAGAGAGAGAGAGAAAAAAAGAAGGAACTCACGCTAATGATTTACAAGAGTAAACATCAATTTATTCTGAATTTGATGTATTTGATGTATGTTTGTCCGTGCATCCTAGTATAAGAGTAGAGAAGAAAACTAACTAGATGCTACTGAATGCTTTATTGCACTTATAATCTGCTCAACATGTTTCGGGCACTTATATGCCCATCATCAGGAGCTCGAGACTCGCACAATTTTCCTCATCCCGGACGCATAGCCTACTGCTCTGCTCCTAACAGCCGACCACCAGCAACCAAGGCATTACACACCATATGCGGCAATGACACAAGTATAGTCTCGAGCTCCTGATGATGGGCATATAAGTGCCCTCTAGTTGGTTTTCCTCTCTACTCTTATCAAATTATTCTTTTTCAGAAATTGCTATTATTTCTTGATTTTAAGCTTTCGCCGTGTTCTATATGTAATATGTTTTCTTTTGGATAATTCCTCGGCGTCTGAGTTCTAATAGCCGACGTTTCGGAACACTGTATCGGTTCCATCTTCATAGGCAGGTCGATGAATATCGACCTGCCTATGAAGATGGAACCGATACAGAGTTCCGAAAAGTCGGCTATTAGAAATCAGACGCCGGAGAATTACCCAAAAGAAAACATATTACTGCTATTATTTACCTAGAATCCCTGTTAATGACGTGTTTCCTTCACTCGACCCCCCCCCCATACACACACACACACTTTTTTATGAATCCAATAAGGAGTTCTCGGCAACACTTTTGAAAGTGACCACTGTACAAGCTACAGTATGTTAAGACATTTTAAAATTAATTACTACGTTTTTACTTCAGTGTCTGACTTGTGATCATAAAACTCACATCAAAACTGCCTGCTTATGAGAACTGACCGTGTCGGACAAATACTTAACGTCTTCCTCTCGTTCGATGCTGCATTTAGCACCTTATGTTTATTTGTTTGTATTTATGTATGCAATTTCAAAGGATAAAGGCAGAAACTGCAGCAGGGTAGCTCTGTGCAGTATTGGCCTTCCGTTCATATGGATAATGAGTTTGCTACAGAACATGCATGCAGATTAGTTTATGAACAGAACTTTCTGCACACAGCTTATCGATTTTTATAATGTGTATTTGGTCATTATGCAGATGGTAGGACTACCGCTAATCCAGAATATCACGTGGCCGTCTTATTCTCTATGATAAGAGAGTTGAAACCATTCTGCTCATATCAAAGGGACCCCCAGGTTTCACTACGCATCTATGCGATCTGTACTTTCTGACTCATTATGCAAATCGTGAGGTTCCTGACTCCTTTTATTTGGTTCTGGAGCGGAACTACCGTCATTGTACGGTCGTACTACCGCTGCTGCTGGCTAAGGAGTCCGCTTCTTCGTACTCCGTAGAAGGATAAGGGCGGATACTGAGAGATGAGGATTGAAACCTGTGTAGGTAGCTAAGCGTTCCTCTTACAGAAACCGGGAGAAGGCGAGGCTAGTATATTTAAAATATTCATCGAATCCAACCCACAAGCTTGTGTTTCCCCCTCGATACATCACTTGGCATAGGCTGTAAAGTCACCCGCCAGAAAATGATCCGCACTACATGAGAGCACTTCACTAGTGTTATAGAAGTAAGTGGCTTTAGTAAATAAAAGAAAGTCTATGCCTAATGAAGATAAAGTGAAGTTCAAACTGTTTTGTGTTACAAACACGAACTCATGGGATGTGCCGGAAAAATTTTGTGGACTGAACGGAACACTTGTCTACAAAAGCATTGTTCAGATCATAAATAAAATCAGAAGCTAAGAAGAAGTACAATCATCCTCTTAAAAAACAACGAATATATTTTAACCTGTACTGTATTACGCAGTGGATACCTCGCTTACAACTACTGCTCTACTTTGTTTTAAGGCACTTGGTACTTGAAATGATAAACAAATTGGGACCCTTCCTGCCACCTGTAAGTTTCGAAAAATGAATACATTTTCGTGTCATGACTGAAATAAAAATTATGCTTACTATGAAAGTAAGTAGGGAGAAGCTTCTTCTACTGGTAGACCAGTGGCCAGTGGTATAAAAAGGAGCTGTCCTGTACAATTATAAATCAATACGCGCTCATTACACTTGGCACTGGCACAAAACGAATAGTTTACAGTTTAAAAAATGTAATTGCCAAGCCTGTAACAATCCTACTTCATGTCACTTAGAAGACTTCTGGGACTTCTCATGGATAGACGCAAAATCTAATGAAAGGATTCTTGCTAGATAGAAGGCGATATTCACGTATAGTCAGTGCTTAGTATTCCACTAAATCACTAACTCCATGGAGGATAGGCCTTCTTAAAGAGTTATGGCTTCCTTAGCTATTCAAGAAATCTCCTTCAAATTATGGAAACCGAAAGTTCATCGCAGAGCTTAAAAAACCCACCACTTGCAAAAAGTATCTTCAATATAATGTTTTCGCCAGAAATTTCAAATTTCTGGTGTCTAGAACTTATTACTGCTTCCTTCTTCAATACAGTTTCTATTGTGTTTTACTCCCAATACCAGACTTCACTACCGCAGCACAGTAAGTTTGAAGAAGTTAGGATGTGCATTTTTTCCAGATACATAAATATGTATAGCAGGAAGGGAAATGCTGTATTATATTAATAATTACGCAATTCAGTGAACCACATATATGTATGTCTGTCTGTGTATATGTACGTACGTGTGCATGTGTGTATATGCACGTATGTATGTGATTATGTGTGTGTATGTGTGTGAATGTATGTATGTTATGTATGTATGTATGTACACACACACACACACATATACACGCACACACACACATAAGTACGTACATACATAAGTATGTATGTACGTACTTATGTACGTATGCGTGTATATGTGTGTGTGTGTATGTGTATATATATATATATATATATATATGTATGTGTATATGAATTGTGTATGTATGTATGTATGTACGTGTATACTCGTATGTGTTGTATGCGTGTGTATGTATGTAGGTATGTGTATATGTATGTGTATGTATGCGTGTGTATGTACGTGTATATGTATGTATTTTTATATGTATGTGTATATGAATTTATGTATGTGTGTGTATGTATGTATGTGTGTAGTTATTTTCATATGTATGTGTGTAAATATATGTATGTATGTATGTATGTATGTGTGTATATGTATGTGTATGTATTTGTATATGTATGTGTGTGTGTGTGTATGTTTGTACGTATGTGTGAATTGTGTGTATATGTATGTATGTATGTATGTTTGTATATATGTACGTATTATTTGTAATGGCACAGAACACGACACATGACACAAGACGAACAGAAATATACTTTAAATTATAATTTATAATATGTACGTATTTTCATTGGTCACTCACAATAGGAGAGAAAATTAGGATAAGGGTGTTCGAGAGTAGGGTGTTGAGGAAGATGTTTGGTCCTGCCGGGAATGAGGTCAGAGGGGACTGGAGAATACTGCGTTATTAGGAGCTTCATAATATACATTATTCGGGGATGGAATCAAGAAAAATGAGATAGATTGAGCACTTATGGGGGGAGCAGAGGTGTATACAAAATTTTAGTGCTGAATCCTGAAGGAAGGAGACCACTTGGAAGACTTAGGCTTAGATGGGAGTATAACATTAAAATTGATCTTAAAGAAACGGAATTCGAAGTTTGATCTGGTTCACAATAGGGACAGGTAGCGGGCTGTTGTGAATGCGTACATGGATCTGCAAGTGCCATAGCATGCGGGGAATTTCTTGACTAACCAAGTACGTGCTTGTTTCTCAATACGGAATCCGCTCCACGGATATATACATGTATTTCATTCTAGAACGACTGAGTTCATTAGATATTTGTGCTGTGGTTCAGTGAGTCCTCGGCCAGAGATCGGCTGTACCAACTTTAGGGCATTCAGTGAAGAATGGAAGTGCGGGTTATAATACTGCAGTTGTGGAACTCAGAAGCAGAAGTTTTGCTTAAAGTGTTCATTAGGTTGCTGTGCCAGTAGATATTAAGGACTGAACGGTTTACAAACAATACTATTGTAGATACCAGAGGACCAGTATAGCGGCGCGTCATGACCATGGTGTCAACAACTGTCCCTACAAGAAAATGCATTTTTATAGATAAAAAGATAAATACTTAAAATGTAATTTTGGACGTGCCAGTATTTGTTTTTATATCTAAATGGTTTCAAAACATTAATTAGAATTCTCAGTGGAATGTAATGTCGCATGTTCATACTATGGGCTGGATCGATGTGACACAGGAAACAATAGGTGTGGGTATCAGTCAATAACACAAAAATATCTAAAAAATTTGTTTAATAAAGGATAAAGTAAACTACATGTTTCGGCCTAATGTGACCGTCATCAGGTTTTCATCCGAAAGTATGGTGGTAGTGCATAGGACAGCAGCGAGCAGACATACTTGAGCTGCACACCCCAGGATAGCGCACATCACAGATACCCCCCCCCCCCGCCCCCTCAAAAACACACAAACCAAAACACCACAACCCCGCACGCCC
>Ga0123354_10010048_pt1 | contig 14538 bp, 7 predicted proteins | sample TergutLab28metaG_2_FD_97872 | JGI IMG/M metagenome (GOLD analysis project Ga0123354, IMG submission 97872) | Labiotermes labralis P4 segment gut microbial communities from Petit-Saut dam, French Guiana - Lab288 P4 | ecosystem: Host-associated > Arthropoda: Insects > Digestive system > Gut ... | reverse complement strand
GGTGCAGAGTCCTTCTTGAGAAGCTAACTGGTTTGCAGCTAGTCAAGAAATTCCCCGCATTTCACGGAACCCGAAGGTTCATTACCACACTCACAAGCGTCCGCCACCTGTCTCTAACCTGGGCCAGCCCAATCCAGTCCATATACCCACATCCCACCTCCAGGAGATCCATCCTAATATTATTCATCCATCTACGTCTAGGTCTCCCCAGTGGTCTCCTTCCCTCCGGTTTCCCCACCAAGACTCTATACACCCCCTCTCCTCACCCATACGCGCCACATGCCCAACCCATCTCATTCTTCTCGATTTTATCACCCGCACGATATTGGGTGAGGAGTACAAATCATTTAGGTTCAAGGCGGAAAAAATATCACGGAATGTAGAAAGAATGCTTCCGTTCAACAGCTGTCTAACTCAGACTACATATTTAAGAATCTGAGCACAAGTATATTATTAAAAATGACATAAATAAATTAGAGGTGAATACGATACACAATCCAACGGTCACTGGTACGACAGGCAAGCCAAAGGAAATTACAGGATCTCACAAATACGAAGGCATCCTCTAACGAAAGATTCTGCAGTACATCCTGTATAGAGAAAACGTAAGAACTGGAGGTTCTGGGACTACAAATTTTGTTGCATTTCTTTAATTAATCACAGAAAATATTTAGATGTACTAAACATTAATTTCATACTTTTGGTTTAAACACAGCCCAGAAGCAACATGGCGTTTTATGTTTATTTCCGTGGTTTGTATGGTATCATGGGGCTTCAAATGTGTGTAGTAGAAAGTAAGGATATTCCTGTCCACGCCATGTAGGTATTTAGCGGAAATAGAGGTACAGTTCCACTCATTCTTAACCTTGGAGCTAGATGAAGATAAGTTGTTACCTTTACCTGGCCGCTTTAACCCTGATACCCATTGAATAAAAGGTTGGGTGGTACCCCGAGCAGGTCTGGATATTTTGGAGAAGAGAAAAATATCTTACCCTAACCGAGGTTCGAGCCCCAGATTGTCCATTCCGTAGCCTAGTCTTTATACCGACTGAGCTATTCCGGCTTCCGTAAGGAGCATAACAGATGAAATGTAAAATAACGCATTTTTTTTATTTCGTAGTCTGCTTAGCATTCATTATTCTTCGCTGCTTGATGATAAAAACTTCTGAAACACACGACTACTACACAAATCAGTCCAGAATTGCAGTGTTTGTCTACGACTTAAAAGAACTGACAGGACAGCAACTCTTCTGACAGTCTCCTGTATTTCCTCTTTATTAAAGTAACGACATGATTCGCATCCCGCAGAGTTCTCCCCTTGCAATTCCAGCAGCGCCTGCTCGACTAATGACGGCAAGCTACAGCAGAGGAATAATAAGAGACGCACTCGCATCCAATGCAACTTGCGTTTCGGAATTGATCTTACAGCTTTTAAAATGTTTCTTTTGCCTAATGATTGATGACTCGACTTAAATTACCTTCACAGCGGTGGATTATATTAACACGAGATATAATAACAGGACGTCGTTTACAGGTAGAAGTGTTGTGTTTCGTCAGATTATATGCTCCATGTGTATGTGAACTACGTTTTTGCTTTATTTTCATTGTTCTAATCACATTACTGCCTTTTATAAAAACCCCGAATGACATGATAATGCAGTTGGGATGAAAGCTCGAAATAGCAGACGATAGACGGAAGTTGTATTTTTTTTTCTGTGGCGCTGCTGCCCATTGCGGGCCGTGCTTTGCTAATAATTGAGGTTTCAGGATCACACACAACGACGCACCGCAGACGGTAGGACTAAACTGCACGAGTGATCAGCTCGTCACAGAGATCTCTACCTGACAACACACAATAATCGTAAAAAAAAAAAAAAAAGTGCCCCCGGCGGGATTTTATTTTTAAACTCTGTCTTTATTGGTACGCTAGCTCCTGATGATGGGCTTAGTAATTCCCGAAACATGTTGAGCCCATAAGAAGTACGATAAAATAATAAGTGGCTTCTAGTTGGTTTTTTATTCTTCAGTTATCACAATGATGCACGGTCCAATAAACATCAGATTCTGTATTTCTAAGTCTGAATTGTGAAATGTTCAAAGGAGTAGGGAAAAAGACGGTGCAGGTAACGTTTCTTTCTCAGTATTCTTCGGCCTCTCAGTCGGTAAAGCAGCCATTTCAATAGAATTTCTATGTATCAGGGCTCAATTTACTTTTAATCTTCTTTAACTGTACTTTCTGTAAGCTACTGTTCTTTATGCAAGATATAGGATTTTGACTTTCTTGTTAAAAATATATTTCCACTTGTATGTCAAGTAAATAAATAAATAGATAAATAAAGGTACTTATTACGTATATCAGGAATTATTCGGAAATGTCCGTGATACTCATTATAAAGCAACTGCATCGCTAGAACATTTTCTATAATTATATCTGAAATACTGATTTATGCCCTTCCATATTCCAAAACATCGGTGAGGTCACATTGTTTTAGCTAACAATGTTGGGCTTTTAGTGGATTCGCAGGAAAATTTTACGCCTAATATTTTACTTCTCTTGAGCTATTTCCTCAGCACCGGTGAGGTCACAATCTCTTACTTAGCAAAATATTCGGTTCATTAGTGTATTTCAAGAAAATTTGATATTTTCCTTGTAACACTTCACTTTTCGTAACCTTTTTCATAAATTTTCTCACAAATATTAATTTCACTACTTATCCTAATATAGAATCCGTAGTTATATAGTGAAGGTAAAGTGATTCCGTTACAGGCCCGGTGTGGCCTAGAGGGTGGGTAGAGGTATAGCTCTACTCTTCCATGACCGCGGCACTAGAAGGGGGTGAGTGGTCAGCAGCACGCTCCGGCCGCACTTTACCCACGGGAAAGACCCGGCACCCATTTTACGGGAGGCTGGGTGGGCCCCAGGGCCGGTCTGGACGGGCGGAAAATCTCGTCTCCACTGGATTCGATCCCGGACCGTCCAGCCCGTAGCTCAGTCACTATACCGACTGAGCTACTGACCCACAGTTATACAGTATAAATTCAATTTTAACCATTTAAACGCCGAGTTAAATCCCATCTGCCCTTTGATAGCGTTATTCGGAGCTCACCATATTCTCCACGTTAGCAGGTAAAGGGTTAAATAATGTTAGTTTGAATTTTATCTTCATATGCAACAGTACAATACATAGTGTGTAGGCAACCCTGTTTCCGAAAAATTATCTGCCCCCCCCCCCACTTCATAATTCAGGAACCCTTTTCTACCGCCCGCTGCTAAATCTCTGGTGCCTATCTGACGAAATTCATTACGTCACATCCAAAGAACGGGCAATCTTCACAATCACTGCAAGAAAAAGGCCAGATCTTAAAAAAAATCATTTTTCTGAACGCATTATAAAATATTTCCATAATTCCGTAATTTGAAAGCCCAAACACCTTCAAAAGACATTGCACACATCCTCTTTTTTGGAACCCAGGACATTAAAAAAATTGATCCAATTTCAAGGCTTCTTCGTACCCTAAACTGCTAGACCACTCCTTATCAGCTGCTGTAAATACTTATTCAACATTTCTGCAATTACCCTGTATGCCTGAAGGCTATTTCCTGCACCCTCCACACGAAGATAAATTTCTTGACCAATCTAATCACACTAAGCTGTTACAAAAAGCTGCTGTTTGCAGACACGCTATTGTATTCTACCCTCTGTTTGTTTGTCTGTTCAGAGTTATTACGATAATCTTGCAATTGTGCCCACATTCACGAAGTCCTGGATTTATTGCCTTTCGACTTTCATTTCTATGACGGAAGTAATGAACAATTGTGTATAAGCAGGCTACTGATACTCTTACCATAAATCTGAGTACAGCACAATTTTGAGTGGGTATATTGAAACCAGGGCATGGCGCGTTCCAGTGTTGCTGGTGGAATGGGCGAGCTCCAGATATTTACAGCACCTGTAAATATGTTGAAGTAACTGAGGGGAGTGGGGAGGGGGAGTGGTTCTGGTTGGTGTTCGCGCGTGTCAACAGTTCCTCACTCTAAACCTCAGAATGTTTCAAAATGTTACTCAGTTCCTCGGGTCTGAAGCTGTTGTCAAAATGACAAAGAAACTTCAGAATCCACTACTGTCTGGCTTTTTGACTTGCTGACAGAATGTCTGTTTCTCTGTTAATTAGCTCTTTGATTTGTTATTCTTTTGATTATTTCGTTGTATACCATGAAAACCAAGTGACACAAATTGTATGAAAATATTTCAATAAATAAGCCCTTTTTTACATCTCTCTTAGCCATTTATTTTTTAAATTAAACAATCATTTACATGCATCTAAATCCCCCTGATATTTTCCACTTTTCACTGTTTCAGAGCTGCAGATGTCACAAGAAAATTCACCGTGTAAGTTGCTTGATTTAATGATCGGACCTGATTACTCTGACTCGTATCTTGAAATGTAACTGTTTTAAAAATGTCCTTATTTTCCACACAGCTATACATGCAGTAAAGGTTTACTTGATTTTGTGCGGTTTCCATTGTTCCTTTTTGTGCACTGAGTCAGAGGGCCGCCCCAGGGCCTTCGATAGTTCATAGTGCTACTCATTTGTTCAGATCACCATTAACTCTGAGGTATGCCATGTCACGATTCTGAGTCCCCTTCATCAATGAACACTTTATAATTCCACTTCCCAAATTAGTTAATATATCGCAACACTTAAAACGGCTCGTTATGCCAAAGTGAAACTTGTCTCATTCATTCCAAGCAAATAGCACAGTTGGATGATGATGGAGAAAAGTGTGCTGAGAAAGTTTCGTCATAGGAAGAAGTAATTAGGGTTAGAATCGATGAGATTTATAATTTTCATACTTCACAAACTATTATAGGAGTGATCACACTGAGGGAGAAGCGATGGTTTGATGGTGTAGACACGGGATATAAATTTAAAGAACCTCAAATGGCGAGATTGCGTGGGGGTTATGGCATAAACGGGAGGGTGATATTAAAATGGGTTTTGAAGAAGGTGTGAAGGTGCGGGCCGAATTTATCTGGCTCAGGGTACGAATACTATAAGCGGTAAACTTCTTGAATATTCGAAAAACTAATAACGTATTTAGGTGGATATTACTCTAAGGATTTACTTATGATGTATCGCTGCAGTTACCCAGGGCATAACACAGAGAAGCAAGTCACTCTAAAAAATTATTTTGCAGGTAAAAAACTCCAAAAACTCAAAACTAGGGGGCACAGGCATTGTTTAGTTTACATATGGACAGTTGCATCTAACTTGAGTTTGGAACGCATCCAATTTAAAACTCGGCTGGGAGTTTATCTGACAAAAATTCCCCAAGGGGTTTCTTCAGCTTCCACAAGAGTGAATGAAGGTACCACATGCGACTGTCCGTACATACTCTCCACAAGTATGCAAGTAATTATTACGCATGAAACTTTTCTGCAGGCTCATCCCCATCACAAAAATGATCTTGGGAAGCGAGAACTTAGTTTCTCATAGCTTCATTGCTGAAGATTCAGGTCTCTTGAGTTGTGACGCCGTGTCATTGGGCGAGTAGATCCTGACGTTTCGAAGGAGCGTAGTGTCTTTATCGTCAGGGCCAAGCTCTCCAAGCACTCCAAACCTTGGGCCACTTGACCGTGAAGCTGAAGGCAATACGATAATTCGAAACGCCCTGAAAGACTCGTCCAACAACACAGCACCACATTTCACTAGATTTGAATCTTCTACGTCCCTGTATCGAAGCGTGTTAATATTACCCTAGACGCATTATGACCTCTTAGCTGCGTAATCACAATAAGAAGATTTTGTAACCTAGGCGTTTCTGGCTGGTCTCTTTGCTTTTCGATAATAACTTAATCTCAACGGTGAAGTAAATCTGGAATATGAAGTTTTCCACCCCGAAGTGTTACAACATACAAATAAATACTATAAGTCAGTCAATAACACAACATTTATTTTGTGTACAATGGTATATATGTCAGGGCGACATGTTTCGACCTAGTCGGTCATCCACAGGTCCTCAAAGAAAATCGATCCAAGTGTCGTTTAGTTTTTTTGCGTTGTGGGGTCCCAAATGCATTTGGTGCGTGTCTGGTAACAAAACCCAGAAGTATGGAACATAAATATATAGAATAAAATTCCGTCAACTGTTCGGTATTAAGTAATTTATTGCAATTAATAGGCCTAGGAGTTTTCAAAATTACTGTAAATAACAGATACTACAGCTCAATTATTTTAATGCGTCATGCAATAGACTGTGAAACGCAGAGGGCCCTGTATGTTGCGAATGATCAGCCTCAATCAGCAGTTGCTTTATCTTTGGGGAAATGTTCCTCGTAACAGACTGAACATTTGTTTTATGGGCTCTAGGACCGGCCTAGACACTCAAAGAGTAAGATAAATTACTTGTCCCGGAGCGTAATCAATCCAGGAATGTTCAGACATCCAACCCTTAGCTTAATGATCCTTCAAACAAGGTTACTGAAAATCCGGGAGTGCCTATGAAAGTAACACTTTGCAGACTATATTCAGTGCACCTCGCCTTATAACGGAGGGAGGGTGTACATCGCACTTCATACGCAACAACGGAAGAAGCGAAATCATGCATCCTCGTCCCTACGGTGACCCGTCCGCCCATCCGCTCTCCGAAACCTAGACCCTCAGTTTGTTCACATACAAGAGGCGTGTAATAGGATGACAGATATATTTATTAATATGTTCGCAGAAAAACTCACACATGTTCCATAAAGTAGCCCTGTCAGACGAGCACAACACAAGAGGGCTGAGTGGTATAACCGAAAGACCGGCTCACGTGAAAGAATGGAAAGTCACAAATGGTCTGCAACGTTTTCTTGTTTGGGTACGCAGCCTTATAAAGAAAATTTGAACATAAAAGAGAGTAAAAATTTAAGAAATAAATAATAAATAAGCCACAAACATTTGGTAACACACAGTAGTGCTGACGACGTCATGTAATTCATCCCCGCTGTCAGCCTATATTTTCAATTCCAACTTTTGCTATTCTGCTCAGAACAATCAGCATTGCCCCCTGGTACGTCTCCAACCAAACCTTGCACAGTGACTTAGATATCCAGTACGTAACGGAAGTGGTTCGAATCAACGTCAACAAATACAAAAACCGCAGCACTGAGCACAGTAATCAACTGATCAGAGCTCTCTTCAACCCCCTAGCAGACAGACGACTCAAACGATTATGGCCGGAAGACTTAGCTCAATAGCACAACTCCAGTGAACCACCGATGGATGGTGCCTACCTCACGACCTTTTCTTACCTCAACCTTACTAATTGCTCTAACTAACTGAGTAGATTGTAATTTGCAATAAACAATAAAAAAAACCTTTTGTTATTTGAATAGAAAAAATGAGCACACGCATAAATATGTTCAATTTCGTTAAGCAGTAGGTCAGTGACAAGCTTTTAGAACACCTCCCTACACTATATAGAACCTCCGACATGTCTGGGCTCGGAAAGGGCCAATTGGACGAAGCCATGTCAGTCGTAGAGAAAAGCGTACATAAATTTTATATTCCTTTTGCGCAATTATCTCTTATGTTTGTACTTAATGTAACTTTTCTCTACAACTGATGTAACTCCTCGAAAATGGCCCTTTGAGAGGCGTATTCGATATTCCAGAGACTACTTGCGAATTTCCCTTGACACTCTCCTTTTTTTTTTTTTGGTCTGATTTGGTAAATGGAGATGCTTTGCTTCCATGACACGACTTCAAACAGAGGAGTTGAATGCGACTGAGGAGCCTTGATCACCAGACAGGGACCTTCAGTTTGTGGCTCCTCGTGAGGCTGGTCGTAACCTCAAGGAGTATACAAAGACGCCCTTTTTATTTACCGACATATCTTTGTACTGTTCAGTACACAGATATTAGTTATCGTCCAATATAACAGCTCCTCATGTCGTAGTTATGTTCCCGGCGACGTAATTTCAACCGGTTTGATATCTTTCATATTTCGTGCACTAATTAGTTGCATTAAATATATTAAAAGACCAACAAAAGAACTTTGGTTTTATGGACGTAATTTTATTTTACGGCAGTCACTAACGTGTTTCGGCCACGCATGTGGCTGTCTTCAGGGTGGTGAGAACAATAATACAAATATAATTAACACGTGTCTAATTCACCCCACAATTTAAACATGCTATAGATTTTGTTAAAATTTATGGTAAAATAACAAAATAACAAAATAAAACAGCGATGCGTGTAAAATATCGTTAAAAATGTGTGTTTTGGGTATGTTGCGTGACGTACATAGAAGGAACATGTGATGAACTGTGATTCAGGTTGGTGAGCAACGATACAAACTGTGTTCTGAACTGCTTGGAATTTTAATTTACTTTATGCCTAATTTTAACCGCCTCGTTCATCATGAGGGGTGTACTGTACGGCCACGGTGTCAACTTTATGACGTCATATTTGATTTTCTCTTTCCGTTATGCATAACTGTGTTGAGAAAAACTCTTCCTTTGTGTTTCACTTATAAATAGAGTTCATGACCTGTCCAGCTCGTGCACAATTTCGACAATTTTATAAAAAAAATATAGCAGGATATAAGTTGACAGTGTCTTTCCTACAAACGAAATTCGTCAGTTTCTAAAATGTGAAAATATATTTATTCCAATATGGCAAACGAGAGAGAAACTCTAACATGGATGACGAAATCTTTTTAAAATTGTAAATTACACGAATTTAAAAAACATTTTAGACCATAACATTTTGACTGGTCCATTTAACAGAGACAAAGCAATACTAATTTTACTATAAACAGCACAGCCATGAATGCTAAAGGAAAGATCCCGTCAGTCACGAAACTGATCAATGAAACATTTGCGCGAAACTAAGAAAGAGGTTTTACTCAGACTCCCTGACCAAGTGATTACACGCTAACAACTTTGGATCAGAAGTATGCAACATTTCTGTGGTTGGTAAATAAATGTACACGTCATTGTGCAATGTATTACAGCCTAGTATTAGTACTGTGACTGAATACGGATTTCATTACCAATACACTCATTTCCAGACTGGGTATGTGGCCCAGCCCTTCTCTCGAAACAAGAAGGATGCATTACATATGTTTATCTCTTGTGCTAGAGGCGTCAAAACCTGTTCACCTAATCGCTGTTGAGAAACAAATAATATTTTTCAGAATTAAGTTTTAAACTCATAGAAAAAAATGGGAAAAGAAAATTTATCTCCGGATGTAAGGATAAAATTGACATAAGTCTCCATTTTAATTCGACGTGGGAATAAGAGAGATGAGAAATAGGATTTGAATATTATATCTGAGTTACAGCGCAGCAAATGTAGTGCCATTCACATATGTATCTACGTGAAAGTACTTAATCTTTAAAGACAGACATATATTTATTTAACCTCTACATATTGTAGCCAAGCAGGAAGACCTTGAACTCAAAATATTCGGAAAGGCAGATTAGTGTATTATATGTGGCACATTCTGTAAATTCAACCCTGACCGCCAACGCCCACAAACCTTATTAATCACGGCTGCCCATTGGGAAATAATGAGGCGGATGTTGTGCTGTACAGAGACACTGACCTTCTAACAGCAAGAAATCCCTGTATCTCCCGCTAAAACTACTTATTAATTCTAGTTCAGGTGTGCAAATATTTACGGCCAGCCTGCTTATTAGAAGACTTTATTTCTTTATACAGAGTTCCGCCTGACATCTACCGGTAAGGTACTTGCACAACAATTGCACTGCTATTATGAATCGTGTTGCATTGCAATACTTCAAACCTAAATCGACTCTGTTATTGTCAACTGTACTTGAAGTGTATGAGTTAATGTGAGGCATGACAGAAATAGTTTGAAAAATGTATGTAGGTTAACATGAAACTGACTGGCATTGAGGAAGAATACATAAATCACTTAAAGTTTTATGAGTCTATTAACATCCGGGTATTAAGATATAACTAACAAGCCAATACATTATTCATCACTCTAATTGGGTGTTCATGATTAATTTCATTCAACAGAGATTACTATTTTTATGGGTCAATTTCCCACTCTAACTACTGAAAACATAATGTGCTAGGGTTTCATGGGAATAGTAAATAGTAGAATCGTAAGATTTGTCTGACTTCCTGAAATATTTTGCTAACAATTTTCAATTCATTCAGTTCATGTCCGTATGCTGCAATGAACACATAAAAAAGAGGGGAATCTGAAATTTGTGAGCTGCATACTGGACACTACTGCATTAATCTTTCAGATCCTACGGTTACTTTACTTACCACAAGGTTTAACATTCAAAAACTCTACATGGTGCTCACATTGCGTTTACATGTTTCAGAACAAAGAGTTTGTGCCTTATACACACTTATCTGATCGATTTTTGGTAACCGAGGTAGATAGTGTTTACTGAGCGGTACGCACTGAATGATATGTAACAGACACGTTTCGTCTCTGAAGGACTAAATATGCAGCACGCTAATGGACGCGATACAGAATGGCTTCCTGTATTATGTCATATTTAAACAGCAATTTTTTTCGTCATTCTGTATAACTTTCTTGTTCTGTATTACAAGATATTTAAAACATCTTATTCCCCAGTCTTCGGATTGAAAAATATAAGCATTTTATAATTAATTCCGTCCTTATTTTCTCGTGAAATTATTTGTTTCTTTATAAGTCCATATTATATTTTTCAGTATTTTCTGAAATAAATAAGAGGTATCTGTATTTACATTGTGGTTCTGTTGCAACGTCCATTTCGTAAATGCTAATGTAAACATTTTTGACGTTCAGAGGGCCGTGCTTCGTAATATTATTCCTATAGTAAAAGCAACCAGATGTACCAGTTTATTAAATTTATTTTATTTTGGAAATGACACTCTACATGTTTCGGACGGTCTTTCCGTCCATTATCAGGAGTTCAAGACTGTACATACAGCAACAGGCATTTTTCAAACAGATACTGCTGTATGTACAGTCTTGAACTCCTGATGATGGAAGGAAAGACCGTCCGAAACATGTAGAGTGTCTTTCCAAAATAAAATAAATTTGATACACTGGTGCATCTAATTGGTTTTACTATAGAAGAGTAAGCATTTTTATTGCTTTACTTTTATCTAGCAAACAAATGTCATTGAACTCCTACTATAAATGACTGAGTTTACTGCTAAAATAAAATTATTAAACATTTTATTTGATAAGCAAATTGAGCCTCTAATAATTTTTTTATCTTTGTCCCGCACTCAACACAGCGCACAGCACACACACCATACAGTGCACACTCAACACAGCGCACAGCACACACACAACATACCTATGACATACTGCCACAACAACACATTACATATAACGTAGACTTTTACCGAATTTTAAACTAAATACACTTTAGCTAGGCTCTAATGAAGGCTTCCTGATGACGGTCGTGGACCGAAACATGTAGGAGCAAGTCAAAGTGATTATTAATGCAAATTTTAAAACGTTGTCAAGTTTAATAAAAAGTGCATTTGTTGGTGAATGAACTTAATAGATATGAGCCTGTAGTAGCTTGTCTTTGAAGCTGATACGTGTTCTCGATCACGAGTAAATGATGGCATTATACAGTCATTACTATTCGAAAACAAACTGCCAATTACACTCAGAGTCATACATATATACACACATACATATATACCCGTTCTCTTCCGGATTTCCAAGGCAACATAATCACTGTACATTTGTTCGCCGTGTCTGAGTCTGAATTACGTCCGGGAATAAACTGAAAAGAGCCTGACCTCCCTAAGGCCACCCCCTAGTGCTCTATCTCATGAAGCCTGCAGGTAACAAAACGAAAAACCTGTTTACCTGTTGAATGAAGTTCTGAGATTTTGGTGAAGGTAGATTGCACTCAAGAGGATCAGACATTAATTTCAGAGTTACTTAATCCATCCACACTACAGCAAGAGAGAAATATGAAGGAACCTTGTATATCCTTTCACAAATACAACACGAATCGATGTAATTATCATTGCATGCAGGGAATTTGATAGACCAGTTATGTGAAGTCGATGGGCAATGCTTGCCAGTTGTGTCAAGAGAGATACAAACCCAATTACACGAGAGTGATGCAAAAATTTCCAGTCTTAAAATATGCATTTTTAAGAATATTTATCCTTAAAAACATTTTGTTCGGCAAAAGAGAAAATATTTTAAACTCCTTCTTATTCCTGCGGAGGGCCTATTAAAATTGTATAGTCTGCCTGCATATCTGTAGGAATGAATCAGATTGAGGCAGGTTGGATATATTTTTATAATACTTAATACTGTTCATTTTGAATAAAATTGACCACTACATTTTAATTTATATTAAAATCGAAAGGAAGACATACTTCAGAGGAAGGCCTACACGCCTTCCTGGAAAACGAAAGGATTATCCCCTTCGTATCCCACTAAATATAAAACGGGATTTGTGAGGTCTAAGCTATCTTTGTACAGGCCTGGACAGGACCTTAGTGCCCCAGCAGAATGAGGTCCCCAGAATATCACGACAATCGGCACAGTAAAGTGGCAAGGATGTCAGCCCTACTCATAGGCTGCCTTTACTCTCAGGAGATATATCTGGTACTTATTTCTGTTAGATTCTGAGTGGACCACAGACCATAATGGGGCCAGAAAGATTAGCCAATGAAAAATCCCAAATGACCCCATCGGGAATCGAACTCACAACCCGCGCATTGGTTTAACCAACTCCTCTACCGTGTACCCCTGTAAGGTTTAACCAAATCCTCTACCGTGTACCCCTGTAAGGTTTAACTAACTCCTCTACCTTGTACCCCTGTAAGGTTTAACCATCTCCTCTAATGTGTACCCTTGTAAGTTTTAACCAACTCCTCTACCGTGTACCCCTGTAAGGTTTAACCAACTCTTCTACCGTGTACCCCTGTAAGGTTTAACCAAATCCTCTACCGTGTACCCCTGTAAGGTTTAACCAACTCCTCTACCGTGTACCCCTGTAAGGTTTAACCAAATCCTCTTCCGTGTACCACTGTAAGGTTTAACCAACTCCTCTACCGTGTACCCTTGTAAGGTTTAACCAACTCATCTACCGTGTACCCTTGTAAGGTTTTAACCAACTCCTCTACCGTGTACCCTTGTAAGGTTTAACCATCTCCTGTACCGTGTACCCCTGTAAGGTTTTAACCAACTCCTCTACCGTGTACCCCTGTAAGGTTTAACCAAATCCTCTTCCGTGTACCCCTGTAAGGTTTAACCAAATCCTCTTCCGTGTAGCACTGTAAGGTTTAACCAACTCATCTACCGTGTACCCTTGTAACGTTTAACCAACTCCTCTACCGTGTACCCTTGTAAGGTTTAACCATCTCCTCTACCGTGTACTCTTGTAAGGTTTTAACCAACTCCTCTACCGTGTACCCTTGTAAGGTTTAACCATCTCCTGTACCGTGTGCCCCAGTAAGGTTCAAACACCGCTGAAAAATATTAAATTTTCTGGTATGTGACACTTTGCAGATTCTGAAACAGGATTTTCTCCGAAGTGCCAGGAACTATTAACCAATCAACAGGTCTTCATACACCAGCAGATGTGGATCTTTAACACAGACATACCATAGCGATAATTGTTTAGAAGAAAACTGTCAGGAACAAGAAAAAATACATTCTATTCTAATAAAAATATTTTTCCTCCCGCGATTTTAACGGTTTCAAGACATTGAAAGAAAAGTTTCGAAGACTTCAGAATTGTCACGCTTCTTACACCCTTCCTATCTTGTTACTGGAAGTAGCAGGTTAGTTGAGTGTTCCAGGGTGTATGGTCGTGTTAACTGACAAGCATCGTTTGAGGTTCTGAAGAACCACTGGAGGTGAAGAGCGATAATGTTTAGTTCACAACAAACTGCACGTCCGTACAAATCCGAATTCCAGTAATCGCGACAAACCCGATTTTGCAGTGCCTGAAGTGGACAAGGAAACGTAAAACATGAAAGTTTGTGTGTAAGACGGGACTTCCTAACCTAGACCTCACACAGACGAGGCGGACACGTTACTCTTGCTGCCGTTTAATGGGTTTCGCACTGGCGCTGAATATAATAATTTGATTCAAGGTCAGACAAATTAATTTTTAATTTGTTATCACGGAATTGCATGGCAACAAAATTTTCATGCATCTTATTAAGTTGAGACGTAAATTAGGAAGATTATTTTTGTGATTCATAATGTGATATGTCCATCACCAGCGCTTTTCAACAGAAATTACCCGCAGACGCTCATATAGCACTGTAAATTACCCCCAGACGCTCATACGGTACTATAAATTACCACCAGACGCTCACACAGTACTATACATTACCGTAGACGCTCATACAACAATGCAAATTATCCGCAGACGCTCATACAGCACTGTAAATTACCCGCAGAAGCTCATACAGCACTGTAAATTACCCGCAGACGCTCATACAGCACTGTAAATTACCCGCAGACGCTCATACAGCACTGTAAATTACCCGCAGACGCTCATACAGCATTGTAAATTACCC
>Ga0123354_10010047_pt1 | contig 14539 bp, 7 predicted proteins | sample TergutLab28metaG_2_FD_97872 | JGI IMG/M metagenome (GOLD analysis project Ga0123354, IMG submission 97872) | Labiotermes labralis P4 segment gut microbial communities from Petit-Saut dam, French Guiana - Lab288 P4 | ecosystem: Host-associated > Arthropoda: Insects > Digestive system > Gut ... | reverse complement strand
TAAATATGGGAAAAATAAATAATCAAACTCCATTTTTATTGTTTCTTTGTGAAATTTTGCTTGCACTTAACTTTCCTTTTATTATCTCCCCCCCCCCCCCCAATCATTATGATGTGTAACCATCCTGGTTATTTTGACCATTAGCCTGTGGTGGAACTTTCCCACACACTCGCTATATTGCCTTCAAATGTTCTGTGCAACTATTATGGGACAGGGATGGCAGATTCAAACTTTATTACATTAGTGAAATGTGAATTCAAGTCACAACTCAGGCAAGCCATCACTGTTTCTGCAGGATGTACTTTTCATAGGTGCTGTTCATTAAAGGAGGAGAGATCAAAGCACTACTGCTGCCATATGTCCAAAGGGGATGTGTTTCAGGTGCCTTACACTCTACTGTTACTATCTGAGTGGCACTGTTGTAGGTAGTAGTGAATCGGTATTAGAATTTTACAAAATCTATGCCAGAAAGATGTGTACATTTTTGAACTGCAATAACATTTTGTAAAATACACACATATATAAATGCTGTTTTGTGTTTTTTTTTTTTTTTAATTATTTTTTTTTCCTGTTTGCCAAATAAAGGGGTTCATGTGTGCCTACAGAGTGTAAGACATGCCAAGGTGCTCATGAGCATCCACGTGAACAGTGAGAGCTCTTCGGATGTGAGATATTGAACGCCACTGTGATGTAAATGAAGCAGAAATTCTTGCTTTGTTCTGTAGCAGAACGGTGGCTGTATTTTGTGAGACAGGCACAGCTTGAACATCTGATAAGACATTCTTTCTTAGTAAAACCAAAAGCTTAAGGAGAGTTGTTGAGGACACAATGACAGGTATTTGTGATGATTCTAATGTGTGCTTCTGTGCTTATTTGTGTAATATGAGGTAATGAGAAAGTGGGTACATTGTGATTTGTTGAGCAGAAGGATCTTATTTTCTCTGCTTTGGGTAGTGCCATTGTTCAGGCTTTTAATTAAACTCTTAGGGGGGAGAGCCATCACCATTAGTAAATAATTAGGGCACTGAAAGGTTTCCATACTTGAACTTGCCATCAGAAGTGCTTCTTGTCTTCCCATCAACCTAAAGCAGAAAGTCTGGCAGGATTCTAATATGGAATTTGAGAGCATAGGGCACCGTTTGCAGAATTGTATTGTTGCCTTTGAATTGTCGTCGTGTTTGTAGAGGTTATTTTGGAAGTATTTTATTAAATAGAATGTTCTGTGTTTAGGCATAAAGAAAAAGATTATCTAAAAATGATCTATATAGAGGTTTAGTATGTGACGTTTGTAGTAAACGTAATAGTGAGAATACTGTAAGCTGAATTAAGAGGTCAGAAGATGCAAGTTTTGTGGTCTGTGTAAGCCTCCCATTAGTTTTATTTGCATGGGACCAAATTTTGTCAGAGACTTGTCACTGGAACGTTGTAGCATTTTGGCTGTGGGGTTAGCAGTTGGCTAGGTACCAGCTGTTCAAGAATTTGCCAGATCATTGTTAAACTAATGTTTCATTTTTTGTGGCACAGGTATGTTCTTGACTTCCATTCAGTATTGCTGGAATAGGTTTCCTTCATAGTTACTTTAATGGTGTAAAAATTACAGTGTCACTCTTCTAGTTTGTTGCATGTTGTAATGTAATGGATCTAGTCATAGTAGAAGTAATCTTAAATCAGAGAACATTATTTGTATGCCATACTAGTCATACTGACTAAAGGCAGACAGGCAGTGCCATTGTGGTCTGACTCATTCACAAATACATTTATGTAAGTAATTATTGGTTTAGATCAGTTCCTGTGTTTTCTGAAGAACCTCGATGGGAACTAGAAAGTCAAAACTGCTAACTGACTGAAGCACAGAAGGTAATGCCCACTAATTTTGTAGTTCTAAATGTTGGTGTTTTTTGAACATGAGTAGGTAGACTCAGACCAGCACTGACCATTTCTCCAAATCTGTACAGTTTTATAGAAACAACAAAAAAAAAAAAAGCTTATTGTGCAGAAGGAATTGTGTAAATAGTGCAGGTGAAAGAATGTCATGCTGTAACGCTGGGTGAGAAAGGTTACTCGCATGTGCCAAAACTGTCACAGACTTGAATCATACAATTCTTGGGCCTGTTCCTGGCTTGGCTAGCTGTTGGATTCAAGACTGAAATCTAGCTGGAAATATGATGTGTTTGTTATCTTAGATTGTCTTGTAGGTGGTAAGTTTGGCTAGTAGTATTTGAAATTGACTCACGAACAGGATAGTGTGATAGCATCTGTGAAAGTAAATTTAATGTTTACCATCCTGAAGTGTTCAACACATTTATAGATATACAATGATGTATCAGTCAAACACAAAAAATCTTTATTATGTTTATTATGGTATTAGGGCAACATGTTTCGATTCTTACAGAATCATCTTCAGGCCCTTCTAAGATACAGATCTTACTTAGCAATGTTTAAAATGCGCTGCGGGATCCCAGACGCTTACATTCTGGATGTAACTATGTATAAAATGTATCTTTTATACATAATTTTATCAGGAATGTAAGCGTTTGGGATCCTACAGCGCATTTTAAACATTGCTAAGTAAGGATATGTATTTTAGGAGGGCCTGAAGATGATTCTATAAGAATTGAAACATGTTGCCCTAATATAATAATAAACATAAAGTTTTGTTCTGTTTCACTGATAACATCAATTTATATCTACATATCCATGGAAGTACTTGTTGATGTTGCATTGCATATGCCATGACTGTTGCTGATACATGTAAGACCAGTTCATTTGCTCCTGGTTTGTTAAGTGTTACAGTTTGTTTATGAAACCTCACAAACAAGCATGTTCCCTTATTTACTGAATAGATCCTTGATCTCTGCTCCCTTCCTGTCTTTGCAGTAGCATGTAATTGGCAGCAAGCCATTGTTGATGCATTGTCGTCATATTTTATATCTTTTGTGGTGTGTACTGATGAATAACTACATTCATTGATCGGAGAATACTATATTGTAATGAAAAGACAGAAAATGAGCAGGGCATAAGCACAGACTTCAGAAAACTGTATGTTGGAGATATGGTACATTTTTTTTTGTATCAGCGTGACTGACTGTATGTTGAGAATAGTATTAGTTAACAGTGGATTAGCCCTTTCAATATGAAACCTGTCTGTTTTATGTAAGGACTCGGTGCATACCATGCAGTAAATACGCTGTACTTTAGGTACATGAAACCAGTCTGTAAATGTAATGGAAAAGTCGCTGCTTGTTCTGAGGGCCATACAAAACAAAACACTATGAGCAGCATGTAAAATTTTTGAATGTTAAACCTGGACATATATAAAGTACCCACTGAGTTTTTAGAGGTTAATGTAGCACTGGGAAGCCATGCAGTCTTACAGAGCTGTATTTTTGTTGATATGTCATGTGTTTTTCATGTGGACAGTAGAATGGGCCATGGCACATGGGAACCGCTTCCTTTCCACAACCCTTTGGTCTGAGAGTTCGTTTTATTTTATCTGCTGAATAATTTTGAAGTTATAAGAAACGTGAACTGATTTACTTCAAAGATTTAGCTATGAAGCAAACTTGTTCAGGTTTTCAATAACTGACATACAGCTATCACATTTAGAAATGCAAGTACTTCCCAATGTCTGGATGGTTTATGTAGGGAATATGCTGTATATATGACAGGTTTGGCAGGCCTGAGAAGAATCATTACAGTTTCAGCCATTTTTCGCTTTGAATATATTGATGTTTTATATTTCATTATTTTTTTGGTTTGTTAGGTTTTCCAGCTGAGGTACTAAAGTGAATATTGCAAATTACATATGATTCTGAGACTGATAGAAATTTGACAGATTTTGTGGTTTGAAAGCTAACACTGTGTGGTCAGTATGTTTTGTTACCTGTATTGATAGTCCATAAATGTGGATTTGAGTTTATTTCCACAAGGTACGCAAATGGTAGGCGTGGTTAATTGAATTTAAATGAAACTATTGTAATGTGTATTAGTGCTAATAATGTTGAAAATTTTTAAAACTTATTTTCTTCAAATTTCCACTGTACATTTTTAATATGCTTCTTATATATTTGACATTCAGAGGACTGTACATAGTCATATATTCTTGTAACGAAAGCCAACAGGATGTACTAGTTCTCAACTTTATTTTGGTAAAGAACTCTGTGTTTGGGACAGTCCATCCTGACCTCGCTAGCAGACAGGCAACATAACTAGTATGACAAATACCAGTTGCTGTAATACAGTATTAAGACTCCTGGTGATGGACGGTAAATATGTACAAAACACGTAGAGTTCTTTACCAAAATAAAATTGAGAAATAGTGCATCACGTTGGCTTTTATTATAAGAAGCTTCTTATATACTTTCAGTTAAGAGCTGAAGTTTTGATTATGTTTCTTTGTAAGATAACTGCTGTTACATGGCACATTGCACTGTGTAACTGCATCTCTTATACATCAGGATGGATTTACAGCTTTGAAACAGGCACAAATAAAATTAACCTGCAGCAAACCAACTGCTGTGCGGGGAGATGAAGTCCCTAACTTGGCATGAAGAATGAATAGCCTGGTCAAGGCTATCACACGTCTCAAGGGGCGTTGAGGGAAGTGAGAGGTGTGAACGTGGAGCAGGGAAGATTGGAACTCTGTGACAAAATTTGCTCCAGTGCCGCTTCATCCACGATAAATTTTACAGGCACAGCAGCAGTTTGCAAGTGTTAAAAACTCTGGTTATTTTTGGGCATGTTTGCAAAATTGTGAAAAGTGATGTCTGTCCGTTCGTCTCTCCGCGCAGAACGACTCGGCTCCCTCTGGTTGAATTTTCATGAAATTTGGTATTTGAGTACTTTTTTGAAAATCTGTCAGAATTCAAGTTTTATTCAAATCTGACAAGAATAACAGGTACTTTATGGAAATACTAGTATACATCTATAGTCATATCTTGCTCAGTTCTTCTTAGCATGAGAAATGTTTCAGACGAAAGTTGTAGAGAAAAAACACACATTTTTTGTGACCCCCTCCCCTCAAAAAAAATTGTGCCATTTATGAGATACTGTGAAAAAGTATTGTAGAGTGGGACCGGCAACAGATGACAATGTGGCACATTCACATTGCATGCTGGATAACTAAGACCACAAGCACACACACACATAATATGTAATACCTACTGTTTTCCCAGACCAATGATTGTACAGACGCGCCTTAATGTGATGTTATATGTACACTGCTTGTCTTGTTAAGTTTAATGTGACTGAAATGTGTAAATATTCCAACTTTTATGCGAAATTGTCGGAAAAACTCCAGTATAATTTGTCGTCGCTGGGTGTGCATGATTTTAACATTTTGCAGTAATGTATATGCTTTAAAGCAGGGTAACGATAATCTGTTTGGTCAATTTTGTTCTAATCTATGTGTCTCATCTTTATACATGTCTGTGAAAAAGTTACATGTTATGAAATCATTTTCTCTAGAGAAATCAGCTTTATTTTTCGTGTATACCTGACATGTTAACATCGGTGGAGCCAACACCCACATTTATATCAATGGGTGATGGTGCCTGAAATGCTGGTATGGCCCAAGAAGCAGTTGTCTGCGTTCCATCTGGCTGCTTAAGTCCAGTGGTTTGGACGCTTATTGTGTCACAGGGTTTGATTCTGTACAAAAATGGGAAGTCTTATTAATCTCTGCCAAGTCTAAATGTGCTGATCTGTACGTGGTCTTATTGAACAGTCCTGAAAGTTTATCTTCATTTCTTATGTGTATGTGGTGTCCACAGTGTCTGTGATGTGGTTTTTGACAGCTCATAGGTAAATGTACATAAAGAAATTGCTGTCTTCCAGTCACACAGGGTTGTGAAAAAAAAATGTCGTTAGACAATTGTTGAAAAGTAAAGCATATGTGAAATGTATGTGAAGGGTAGTCATGAGTGTGAAAATGTAAACACTTCTACTGCTAGGTTGTTGGTGCGATTTTAAATTTAAAAAAATGGGGGTTCAGTGGTATTAGAACCTGAACTTACATCGTGGTCTTGCGACTCATAATCTGATAGAGTCTGATAGGTGGGTACCAGTGTTGTGTTCAAATGTCCTGCACCCATCTTCAGGGTGTCCTGAAATGTTACTTCCATATGCTGGTATTTGTGCGCCAGTGCTCATTTCATAACCCATAATATCACTTTATTAACCATCATGGGTATGAAAAGCACATCTTACATAGAGCGTGATTTTTCAACACCATTAATATCAAGGCATGCCATGGAACATGAATATTAAAGCACACTCTTTATATAAAATGTGAATAATACAGGAAACAAATAAGTTAGAATTATGAAACAAACTGCATTTTGAAGAGGAAAAAAACGGAGAGTATTACCATGTTTAAAATATTCAGTACCTATATTTGTTGAATAAATATATAAAATGCAACATTTAGAGGTTAGTGGTGTGGTCGTACCGCACCGCTAAATGTTGCATTTTATATATTTATTCAACAAATATAGGTACTGAATATTTTAAACATGGTATATACTCTCCGTTTTTTTCTCTTCAAAATGCAGTTTGTTTCATAATTCTAACTTATTTGTTTCATGTATTATTCACATTTTATATACAGGGTGTGCTAAAATTAAAAAAATAATTCCGGCGCCAAAAGGTTAAGTGATTCAATGACACACTTTCAGATTGTGGGCGGATGACGCACAAATACGTACGGAAGACAGTTTGTGAATGTTCTGCATAAATATTCCCAAACACTTTTGGCATTGAGTGTAGGAGTAAGAACTGTTTACTATAAAAATTGTTGGCTTTATGAGACAATTACAAAGGTCTTAGAATTGACAGAGTATTGAATATCGTCATTGAAGGAAATCACGAACTCAGAAAACTGAAACACAGAAGCATTGAAACGCTGATTTTTTAAGCCATTGTCTTTGTTTTTTATTGGAACCGTAGGATTTGGTGAAAGTGTGCCAAGGGTTCCACAAAACACTGATAAAATGTTGGGTATGTTAAGTGTCTTAGGCATTGTATGGCCTGGGAGATCAAAAATAAGATGGACCAAATTCATCTTTAAAGACAAGAACAGGTTCAATATCCTACACCTGCAGAAGTTCAGAAGATGAAAAGTTATTCTACCAACTTCCTTCTGTAATAATATTTAACTACGAATAGGAGAGAATTATTGAAAACAAGTACATATGTTACATATTGAGGTGGAATAGCTTCACATTGAGCCTTTCTGAGAGATGCTGCTCCCAAATCAAATGATCTCCTTGTATCTAATGTTAATTTATTCGCCTACAAGTTAAAAAGAGCCTGCAGTCACCCCCCACCTAGCATCTTTTGTGAGCTCGAAAACGGGTGGGGTTCCACGAAATATTTCAGTCAGGAAAAATGTTCCACAGATGAGAAAGTTTGAAAAGTGCTGGTTTATGCATAACAATGTACCAAGTGACTTAAAGTGTTATGAAAAGCTTCGTAGTTTACTGTTGTCCAGTCAGTAGTATACTGTTTTGACTTCCACCTGATGGCATTTTATTGGTGTAATTGTGTTAGATTTTAATGCCATAATTTAACTGAAATGCCAGTAGTTGCCGAGGTAAATGCTTGCTAAATCTGGGGTGAGAGACTGTGGAAGTAAAATTGCTAAGAGGCAAATTAGAGTGTACCGTGATGCATTTCCTTAACCTGCATCATCCTGAGAGTTCATATGCTGGTCTCATCTTGCAAATGGCATAGCGTGCCATGTGCTGGTCTCTGTGTTCACTTGGTAGCAGTTTATATGTCTATGCTAAATCAGAAAAATGCAGGTCATCAGGAGGTACAGTTGGCATTTAAATACCTGTCCTAAACATTAAGGATGCCAGAATTGCTCCAAGACTTACATGCAAAACAGATAGTAGTTAGGGTGCATGCAGTAGGTCACAGTAGAACTGTTATATATGTACTGTACAGTATTAAGTGGCCCTTTTTTGTTAAGATTCTGCTCTTTTTCATTTGTTGTAAAAGTGTGTTTGAAACTATGTGAGATTCTTACTTATTTCCTTTAACTATGAAGAACTGTTGTGTGCGTGCACCTTGTCTCCTGTAAAAGGCATTTATATCATATTTTGTAACATTCCTTCATTCCTCCTGTGGACACCGAAGTATGTTGTACCTTTTGTATGAGGTGCACGTTTCACATTGACCTTGTAACAGCTTACTTAGCTGAGGTCTTATTTGTTATTTTCACTCATTACCCGGCAGTTCTTAAATCTCTCCTTGTTTTATGCATTGCCCTTGGGGGTCATATTTGACAGTACTGCATAACTCTAAAATTCAGCCCAAGTAGTGGACTTGTACAACATGGTTTGAATTAGATGTAGCTTGTACTGCTATTACATTTCATTCTAGTGTGACTATTTGGGAGATGTCTTACACCTGTCTCTATACATTACTATTTTTTATGATGTGACAAGTTCTGGAAGATGATGAATGTAGCGCCAAGATAATCTGTGAACTACAGTATGTTGTACTAACGCTGTATGATTTGTTTTTGGTGATTATGCAATATTATATTGAAATGAAATACAGTGGTCTTAACTTGAACTGTAATGTCTGTAATTAGTACAGCAGAATACTCCAAAGATAGAACAGTGTTGTCAATTTCCTCCACCAGTTGTTTTCCTTCTGTTTCTCTGAATCCTTTTACTTATGCTTCCCCTCTGAATACTTTTCTTGTTCATCAACATTCCATTTTTTTTTTGTCCCTTCTGTTAGCCTTTTGCTGTTTCCTCATCTCCTGTTCCTTCATTATTTTACTTTTATTCTCTGTTGTGCTACAGCTGTCCTATTTTATTCCTCCTGTTCATCGTCCCCTGCCACTCTTGATTGCTTGCACCATGTTTCGAATCTGAGTCTTCATTTTTATATTTGTTACACTGACGTTTTTGTCGTGCCTTTTCTGGTGTCTAGCCTCGTTGTGACAGCAAAAACCTGATACCTGAGGATCTTTGTTACCCAGAGTGCTACACGGCACCATTACAATTGGAATCCAAGAAGGATGATGGTGGTGATCATTATATGTTGTCTTCTAAAAATGCTCAAGTTCCATACAGCTGCATTTGGATCCAAGTATTAAACATGTGCTGATACATTTGAAGGGGTATGTGGTGGCGCAGTTGGTTGAGGCACTGCGCTAGAAGCTGGAAGGTCGCGGGTTCGATTCCAGATGGTGTCACTGAAATTTTTCATTGACGTAATCCTTCCGGCTGCACTATGGTCCTGGGGTTGACTCAGCCTCAAACAGAAATGAGTGCCAGGAATATTTCCTGGGGGTAAAGGCGGCCGGTGCGTACGGCTGACAACCTTACCACCTTCATGTGCTGATTGTCTTGAAATCTTGGAGCCTCAACCTCCTGGAACCCTCAGGGCCTCCCGAGGACTGTAATGGGATTACTTTGGATACCTTTGAAGTTGGAAGTTGCTGTTCATGGTGCACAAGACAGGCACAGAAAGGAATGTAACACAAGGGACGTTCGAGTAGTGAGTATGTTACTAGGTAACTGTTGGAAAGGCAATAGTAAAGTGTGAAGTTGCCCCCATGCCATAATTGCATATGTGGGGCAAAGGAGGTAGAAGCATATGCATTAATTAACTTAGAACTACTTGGAGGCGACTAGTGAGCTGAATGCTGGAATACAAGTTCCAGTGCAATGTATGGTCATGACTTCGTGTCATTGGCCTTGGTGCACCTTACGACTTGAGTGCATTGTAGGGTGCTATAAATTGAAGGCAAATATGTACAAAATTTTATCTGACATCCTGCTGTCAAGGTTAATTCCATATGAAAAGGAATTTATTGGCAATTGTCAGTGGATTTCGACACAACAGGTCAACTACTGATCGTATATTCTGCATTCGTCAAATACTTGAGAAAAAATGGGAATGTAATGCAGTGCATCAGCTCTTTAAAGGCTTCAAGAAAGCTTATGATTCAGTTAGGAGGGAGGTCTTACATAATATTCTCATTGAGTTTGGTATCCACATGAAACTGTTAAGGCTAATAAAAATGTGTCTGACTGAATCGTTAAGCAGAGTCCGGGTAGGCAAGAATTTGACATGTTTTCTATTAAGAATGGTTTGAAACTAGGAGATGCTCTATCGTCATTGCATTTCACCTTTGCTTTAGAGTACGCCATTGGGAGGGTTCAGGTGTGAATGCTGATAAGACTAAGTACACAGTCATGTCTCGAGATCAGAATGCAAGTTGAAGTCGCAGTATGAAGTTTGGTAATAGTTCCTTCGAAAGGGTGGAAAAGTTCAAATATTTGGTAACAACCTTAACACATCAAAATTGAATTCAGGAAGAAATTAAGAATAGATTGAAGACAGGGAATTCTTGCTGTCATTTGGTGCTGAATCTTTTGTCTTCCAGTTTGCTTTCCAAAAATTTAAAGTTTGAGATATACAAAACTATAATTTTGCCTGTTGTTTTGTATGGTTGTGAAACTTGGTTGCTTATGTTGAGGGAGGAACATAGGTTGAGGGTGTTTGAGAATAGGGTGTTGAGGAGAATATTTGGGCTTAAGAGGGACGAGGTAACAAGGGGGTGGAGAAAACTACATAATGAGGAGCTTAATGATCTGCACTTCTCACCTAATATTGTTTGGGTGATAAAATCAAGAAGAATGAAATGGGCAGGGCATGTAGTGCATATGGGGGAGAGGAGAGGCGTATACAGGGTATTGGTGGGGAAACCTAGGCATATATGATAGGATAATATTAAAGATGGATCTAATGGAAGTGGGATGTGGGGAATTTCTTGACTAACTGACAAATGGTTAACTTCTCCAGAAGGACTCTGCTCAATGGAGTAAGTAAGTAAGAAAATATAAAGTCCACCTGTCACGGACAGTAATTGGAATTAAGTACCCAATGTCACTGAAGATTAATATGCTGCCTGCTTTACCTCTGGGCAAAGAGCCTGTGGTTCTCATTGTATTAGGCACCAGGCAGTTAGCAGAGAGCTCATTTGAGTATTTTGAAGGAAAGATATGTTTGCCTCCACTAGATATTGAACCCTGATTCCTTTCTGCCAAGTCTTGGGTCTAATAGACTTTGTAATCATATACCTTTGTAAACTGACAAGTTGTAAAAGTTTAACAGGAACATAATGAATCTTAGATAAAATACCCACAATGGAACTTCTAGGTCATTCTCAGCTTCCTGGTTGTGACATGTTAAGTATTCACAAAATCAGGGGTCAAGCTACAGCAGCAAGTTGATCAGTGCAGATGTTACGGAAAAAACGCATTACTGTCTTCAACTGAAAATGGACACAGTCTAAAAGGAACTAACGTTATACAAATGCATTGAAGCTATGCTCAGCAAGCCACAACTGCCTGATGTATTATTTATTCAGTTAGGCATATACTGGACTGTGTTTTTTCTTACCGGCAATCTAATCCCTCATTCGTTATGGCATTACTGTATTTTTATAATATGTATTTTATTTTATTGAGGGCATTTGCTGGCTAATATATTTAATACAGGAAAAGGTACGGTATAAGTAACACAAAATACCGGATTCTGTCTTCCCTATCCACGAAGGATTTGCGCAAAGAATATGAATTTTATACTTATCCGGAAAAACATCTGGAATGTAGCTACGTGTTTTGCGTGTTCTTCATAAAAATAAGAACGCCCTGAAACTTTTCCCTAAATTGAGCCATTGTCCATTAACAACGGTCCATGGTGACAAGCTATTCAAACAACGATATCTTCGTTTACATGGCAAAAGATCACTACAGCTGCCCAACCTATGACATTCATTGTCATCGTATACCGATGCTATGTGTTGCCGTACGAACTACATTGTCTGAGGTTTTTCTTTCTGTTGGTAGCAATGCTGGCTACCGCACGGAACGATTTAACCCTGTGATGAGTGTATATGGTTAACAAAGTAGGCCACGGTGTGATGAGCAGACTGCCATCTGCAGGCAATGTTTTAAATGGACTTATTCAAAACTTCTGCAATATGTCCTGCCATCTGATGGTACAAGGTGAAACCTGTTTGCAGCTGTTGTCTGTCGCGTTGCTAAGGAAAGAAGGCTGATGCTCAACACCACAAACAAACACAAGACGAGTGAACGTGGTTGCATTTTCGTGTTGTGTTAGGACAGTGTAGTGAAATCCACGATGTTTGTGGTTCACTTAATTTTCGAACATATGAAGTGATTGTTGTGTTAGGAAAACACTGACGCCAGTGTCATAAGCTGCGTGTTTTATAAAAGTGTGTTCCGATTTGTAGAAGTCAAGAAATGGACGAAGAAGATGCCGGTGGCAGTATCGCGAAATCTCCAATCAGACGCCTGGGGTCCACCAGGAAACTACTCATCTTCAATAGTAAGCGGAAAATTAATTCCAACCAGCATGCATATTATGCGCTCTTCCTCTGTTGTTACGTAATTGGAAACGGTTTAATGTGGTCTTACGTGATTTAACGCTTCAGCAAAAGTTTGTGTTGTTGCAGTAATATGCATCGTATCGTTATAACACTGGAGTAGATTTATGACATTGGCGACGTCAGGAACTCGTTTATATTACTTGGTATGTTCTGTTTTGAAAGTGAATACAAGTGAAGTATTTGTAATTGTGGAGCCCGAATTGCTCAGTAGGTGTAGTGACCAGAATTCAGGTTGCGCGGTGTTGGAATCATGGTTCTATTCCCGGCAGGGCAAGAGATTTTTATGCTGTTCAGAGCGTCCAGACCGACTTTGGAACGCATCCAGCACCTATTTAATGGATACTGAGGCCCATTCGCCGGGTGGGGCATAAACTGACTAGGATAGGGACGAGTTTAATGTGTGTAATTGTGTCTCCACTCCCCATGCCTTCATGACTCGGTGCTTAATTAAACACAGGACCAATTTTACCTATATTATTGTAAATGTATATTTGTCTATTTTGTTACGAAACCTCCAAACAATTCTCACGCATTTTCTTTAAATGCTGTCAGACTTATTTTGAACAAAACGTAAACTGTTTGTTGTTAGCCATTGTTATAATAACTGAAAGTACATAATATTTCTGGCAATTCAATTTAAGAAGTGAGGTGAATTTTTTGAAGTAGATACATTTACGAACATTGTAATAAAGTTTAGATTACGCTACAAATAATTTCTTTAAATAATGCAGGTACAGAAAATTTCAACTGGTAGCAGTCGTTTGATGACAGGCTTATATTTCATTTTGGGGTTCTACCCTCTTTATGTATAGAATACACGCACGGGAAGTTGTGGGGATGGAAACAGAGGGTAGCTATGTTGTCCAACCATACTCCGTCGGTCTATTTCGAGTGTCACTAACGTGCAGCTGTTCCTGTGGATCGTGGTGTGTACGAGTTGTATGCTGTACGCGAACATAACATAAGATTTTATACGCAGCTTTTGAAGTCACGTTGTAGGCTAAAAATATGATAATTTCAATTTCGTTACGTACATTTGTCATATTAACTTATCTGAGATGCTGTTACAATGACGCATGGTGCACACAGCCTTATCTTTGACTTAATTGCTGTGAAATTGACTTAACTGCTGTGAAATTCGCGGTTTTACGAACTTATTTGGCCACGGAACACTTTTAGGTTTGAGGCACACAGAACCCAAAAAGAAACCTGAAAAATTATAGCAAAACAAGACAAACGAAAGTTGTTTTCATAACGAAAAATTACCACATGTACTGCTCCAGTACAGAGTAAAATTTTTTTCCTTTTTGCCTTTGAAGTGTCTAAGTCGATCTGTCTGTAGCAGGGCTGGCGAACCCGTTTGTGGGCGCGTGCCCAAATTGCCTATAAATTCAGAAAAAAAAATTATTTTTCGTGCCATTGGGGATTTTGAAGAGCAAATGAGGTCTTGGAGCCTTCCATGACTATTATTAATTATTATTATTATTAATAACTAAATCCACGGAGTAGAGTCCTTCCTGAGAAGCTAACCAGTTTTCAGCTAGTCAAGAAATTCCCCGCGTTTTGTGGAACCCGAAGGTTCATTACCCCATTTACAAGAGCCAGCCCCACCTGTCCCTATCCAGAGCCAGGTCAATCCAGTCCATGCCTCCATCCCACTTCATGAAGAGCCATTTAAAATTACCCTTCCATCTACGCCTGGGTCTTCCAAGTGCTCTCTTTCCCAGGTTTACACACAAACCTGAGGGCAAGGGACCACTTGGAGACCCAGGCATGTTATAATTATGATAGTGAAATTATTACATTTCTTATAAAAACCCCTCGAGGAATGCTACTTCTTCCAGCCTTAAAAGCAGACTGTAAAACGTTTTGTTCAATGTTACGTATTCGCCCAATCACCGCCAGGCCGGTGCCCCAATGATAAATATCCAGTGAACAGTTGAATAAAGAGAGACCAACTTGATGTCACTTGCTATTTTATTTCATTATTTAATGCTCAACATGTTTCGGATGTTAATACATCCATCCTCAGGAGCTTGCGACTTATTTGATGAGTTATTTCATGGGTTGTATTGTTCTGGTTCGATGTGTGTTGGTGTT